>Ga0209119_1003121_pt1 | contig 14500 bp, 13 predicted proteins | sample COG_03_FD_184747 | JGI IMG/M metagenome (GOLD analysis project Ga0209119, IMG submission 184747) | Pelagic Microbial community sample from North Sea - COGITO 998_met_03 (SPAdes) (version 2) | ecosystem: Environmental > Aquatic > Marine > Neritic zone/Coastal water | place: Helgoland, sampling... | reverse complement strand
ATGAAGAGCAAGGTATTAACTCGCGACTTGACCCAATACAGGCAGCTGTCCTACGTGTCAAACTTTCTCATCTTGATAATTGGAATGAGCGTCGTCGTAATATGGCACATTACTATAATGAAAAATTATGTAAGATAAAATTATCTTTACCGAAGGTGCCTAATTGGGCAGAACCTGTATGGCATTTATATGTTGTTCGCCATGCAGATCGTGGAGCTCTTCAGAAGAACTTGTCCAAGAAAGGCATTGGAACACTTATTCACTATCCAATTTCGCCTCATATGCAAGGGGCTTATTCGGATTTAGGGTATTCCAAAAATGCTTTTCCGTTCGCTCGAAAATTTGCTCAAGAGGTTCTAAGTCTACCAATTGGGCCACAATTTTCTTCTAAAGATTGTGAGGCGGTTGTTCATGCAATCTATTAAGCGATCAATGTGGTGTTTGGTTTGGCGTACATTTCAATTCGCATGCCAATCAATATATCACAACGTATGATGCAAAAACTTCAATTGGCTATCTCTTTAAAGGCTTTGTTCCGTCGATTGATAATAAAACACCAGTTCAAAAAATATAAGCCACTTATGAAAAATGGATTATGGAGAGTAAATAATAAATACGCATCGAGAGTAGGATCCAAGCATGGTGATTTCAAGAATTATTCTCAAATTGTAGAAAATCAAAGTTCATCCTACTCCAAGAGATTTAAAAACATATTAACTTTTGTCCTTGGCTTGAACCATATGTTTGTAACGGGAGGAAAAAAGGAAGAAAGTGCATCTGTTATTTATTTATCGAGGACAAGTGAGTTGAAGTTTTTTGATTATCAAAAAAAACGAGTACTGACAGAGACCAGCAATGAGGCGTGGAGCCTGTATAAGGACAAACTAAGCCTACCTATCTTTGATTTTTTCCATCGACCAGATGCAATTTTACGTTGCAAAAGTTTTGGTCTATTTCGTCAGGATCAATTACTGCAATCACCCACATTGGGCATATTCCAAAAAGATGATCAAATCAAAGAAGTAAAGAGAATATTTGATATTTATAAGCACTATATTAAAGAGCAAAAAGAACCACCTAAACCAGAAATAATCCTGCTTTGCTTCCATGAAGTTGCGCAGTTACTGCCTCAGAAGATTAGGAGTGTGTATTTGAGTCGCCAAAAGGAAGTTGAAGATCTTGCGCAGCGTTACTTTTTTGTAAAAGCCCATGGAGACTTTAACGTTGCAAATATTTTGGTCGATGAAAATATCTGGCTTCTTGATAATGATGACGTAGGGATGAGTGCTCCAAGCATGTTTGATCTTTACAACCTAGGTTTGAATGAGCTTTTTGAAAATCGGAGCACTCATATCCTAAGATCTATTGATTCAGGTGAGCTGGCCGAAGCACTTCAGCAGATCATTCCTATTGCCGTGGAGAAGCCAGAGCCGAGTGACGTAAGAGTTGCGCTGTTTGTCAACTATTTCATGAGAGAGTCAGCACTTATTTCAGGGCAAATTCTTGGCCGCGTTAGTTCCAATAGAGCAATTAAGAACTGGAACCTGTTCAATGATAGTTTTTCTTGGTGGATGGACCCGTGCCTGAAGTAACTAAAAGTGGAGTTTTGGATATGGTACGTAAAAACCTAAAGTGCGCTCGGTCTTTCCTAAAAAGGGCTTGTAGAAAAGCTCTTGGAAAAAGTGGATCACCAGATAGGATGCAGTTTTATCGCCCTGGTAAGCGAGGTGAATTGAATGCAAGTTTTCAGATCTACTACAGAGAAAATGCTGATAAAATATCCAAGGGTGAGGTGCCTGAACGATACTTGAGAATTGCGAAGCTAGTTCCAGGTGAACGTGTGCTGGAGATAGGCTCTGCTGACGGGGCGCAGTCGCTTATATTAGCGCGAAGTAAATCTTTGGTGTGCGGTGTCGAGCTAATGCCAATGCAGTACGAATAAGCCTGCTAATTGCGTAAAAAGTGGATCAAGAATGGTGAAGACGTCGAGAGATGCGGATTCAGGGATGAAAATGTACTAACGTCAACAATCGATCTTGACGAGTTTGACACAGCTCTGATGAGTAAAGAAATCTATCATTTCCACGACAGCGCTGATGTGGAGTTAGATAAAATTGCCCAAAGCAAAGTGAATAACGTCGTTCTGGTTGGCTGCCCCATCCCAGATAGCAAATGGCGAGAGCACGGCGTATCTGGTGACGCCATGGGAAAATATGCCTATTTAGCTTCACAAGAAGAGATGGAGAGTGCCTTGCGCGACCACGATTTTCATATTGTGTCTTCATTCTCATCTGAAAAAGGGGATGGCCCAATTGTCGTCGCTAGTCGCAATCTCTAATTTGCGTTCAGATTCTCGGGTTCTTGTAAAGTCAATGCTAGTGATCGGTTCGGCACAGTTTGTGAATATTCTCATTACTATTGTCAGGATGAAGGTATTTGCAAACCTTCTGGGGCCCAGCGGCGTTGGTTTGCTAAGCATCTACACTAGCTTCCAGGGTATGGTCCAAGAAACTGCTGGCCTCGGTATGGTTTCCAGTGGAGTTCGAGAAATCACATCCTCGCGTGGAGATGAGGCAACGCTCAGCCGGGTGCGCCGCGTCCTCTTTGCTGCGCACCTGATACATGGGGCATTAGCGATGCTCGCTGTCTGGCTCCTGCGCGAGCGCATCGCGATCTGGCTTTTTGGTGACGCTGTGCGGTCGACAGAGATTGGATTAATTGGGATTGCTATTTTCCTCAGCTTACTTGTTTCCGCGCAAACTGCTCTCTTGCAGGGGTTGCGGAAGATAGGTTATCTGGGGCGTGTGACGGTGATTGGCGCCTTTGTTGGGACCCTCGCGGGCCTTGCGGCTGTTTGGCTTCAAGGCGAAAGCGGTTTGATTTGGTTTATTCTCGTACAGCCAATGGCAGCTGTTGTGATCGCCCTGCATTACACACGGCGCTTGCCCAGACCTACAGCCATACGCCCGACGCTTGTTGAAACGTGGGAGGTTTGGAAACCCATGGCTAAACTCGGCACTGCATTTATGCTAGGCGGGCTGGCACACGCGGCGACGCTTTTGCTTGTGCGAGGCCGTATCTCTCAAGAATTAGGTCTTGACGCAGCCGGACATTTCGCCGCCGCGTGGGGGATTACCATGACTTACGTGGGTTTCCTCCTTACAGCGATGGGTACGGACTACTACCCTCGCCTGGTGGAAGTTATTCACGACAAGGTTGCGGCAGTCCAGCTCATGAATGACCAGGCCCAGCTTGTGCTTGCGATTGGGGGGCCTGTTTTGCTACTGATGATTGGGCTTGCACCTTGGGTAATCACCGTTCTTTATTCGGATGAATTTGGCCCCGCTGTTACACTCCTACAGTGGCAAACTGTTGGCAACGTGTTTAAAATTGCAAGCTGGGCTATCGGCTTTTCAATCATAGCTTCGGCGCGGAGCAAGACGTTTCTGCTTTTTCAAGTCAATTTCAACATCCTGTTTTTACTAATGCTTTGGCCGATGTTGGCATCATTCGGTATTGTCGCTGCGGGACCGGCATTTACAATTGCTTATATTATGCATTTCACCTTGCTGTATTTGATCGTCCGCAGCATCTTCCAGTTCAGGTTTCAGCCGCTCTCGCTTGCATTGCTTGCCATTCACGCGTCTTTAGCTTTTGTACTCCTAGGAGCAACTCAATTCCAACCTGAGTTTTCTGCTTTTGCATCTATTTTCTTAGCCGTAGTTACTGGCGTATTCGGGGTCAGGGTAGTGCTCTCGAAGATAGGTATGCATGGCAGTCTCCCAATACGGCTCTATGAAATATTTGAACGCTTTGGCTGGCCAATCCAGACGTCGGTTTAGGAAAATGAAGTAAATAAAATGTCTAAGAAATTGGAATAAATGCCTGATAACGTGACTGATCTGTCGCTGGTGATGTTTGCAATGGCCAGCTACAGCTTGCGCTAATTTTGGGAGAGCCACTCATCTTGGCAACTATTATTTTGCACCAATAGTGGGCGGTGTTTAGCGCTTGCTGTGATGGGTTGCGGCGTAGTAATGGAGCTACGCTTCCTGATTGCAACACGAGGATGTTCTAAGCAGACTGCAAGGCGTATAGTAAATGTTTTTGAAAGTATTGGTTGGCGAAGCCATTTGGGTGCAAATGAATAATACACATGCCAAACTCCAGAAAGCCAATAAGACATGTTTCTAAAATTATGAAATTGGCGTGATCGAGGTCATCTCTTAAAATTTTACCAGTTCTATCAGCAATCGATTTGATTGTAGTCAAATACTAAACTTTAAAGATTACAAGGTAATGCATGAATATTAATTCTGAAAATAATACAGTAGGGGCAGATGTTCCAATTAAAATATCTTTTTGTCTGTTTACATACAATCAAAGTGAATACGTTTATGAGGCACTACAGAGCGCATTAGCACAGAACTATTCGCCAATGCAGATTGTAATAATTGATGATGGTTCTTTAGATGGAACATCTGCAATAATTGAAAAAGAAGTTTCTAATTATTCTGGACCCCACCAAACAAAAGTTCTTCTTAAGAAGAAAAACAAAGGTTTAGCCGATTCAATTAATACCGCAATTTATGATCTTGCTGATGGTGAATGGCTTGTTTTTGCTGCCGGTGATGACATTTCTTTTAAAGACAGGACTTTAAAAATTGCAAATATGGCGATGTCAAATCCAACTCTTACATTAATACAATCTGGAGTAATTCGTGTGAATGCAGATGGAGAATTTTTAAACAATATTCATGCACCTATCTTGAGTCTGGAAGCAACATTTAAAGAATCTGTGCTTGGCGCGGCAGCCGCCTATCATAAACCCACAATCGCTTCTTTCCCGCAAATGGGTATGAGAGTTATTCGTGAAGATGCTGTTCTAACCGCAAGAGCTTTGATCTCAGGTAAGTATGCTAGACTTGATGAATGTCTAGTGAAATGGCGTAGACATGAAAATAACATGTCAGGCACAACGGGACAGAGCTTTTTTGAGAGTTTATTATTTGTTAACGGTAAATTTTTAAACGACCATTCGATAGCACTCGCACAACAAATGTCTGATACCATACACGCAATGATGCGAGGTATAATCGACGATAAGAAAAGTGCTTGGTTGCTGTTGTGTTATTCAAAAATGATCTTTAAAAACCAAAAACGGTCTGGTTTCTTTTTAGCGCTACAAGATGGAAAAACTAGTATCGGCAAATACATGCGCCGGCACCCTTTTCATAGCATCTATGCATTAGTTTTTATTTCTTACCAGTATGCTCGTCACAAAGCATACAATTTTCGAAACTAAGACATTTTTGTACAAATTTTACTAAGGATTTAAACGGCAATGCATCCTCAAATTGGTTTTCTAATGCCACCAACATTATTAGGTAAGCAGAATGGTGTGGTATGCCAAGCACTGACTTGGCGCAAGGCTCTTGAAGAGAAAGCTATTTCAGTTCAACTTATAAACCCATGGTGTAGTTACGAATGGTCAAAATTTGATGTTATACATGCATTCTCCATAGGACATTATTTAAGCATGCTTCCAGAAATTAAAAAAAGAGGATGTAAGAAAATTATTTTATCTCCAATTTTTGATTATAATCGGCCAAGTCTTATTACAAATGCTTTAAGCCGGATTGCACTTCCATTTGGCGAACTGAGAACTACCTGGGCAACTTTTCGTTTAGCCCTTGCTTGCGTTGATCAAGTTTTGGCTCGAAGTTCCTTCGAAGCTGAATGCCTGATTAATGGATTTGGAATAGCAAAAGAAAAAATTTCGATAGTTCCCCTTTCGGTGCGGTTTTCCATGCCCCCTGAAAAATCTAAAAATATCCGAGAGCAAATTTGCTCACATGTTAGTATTTTATCTGCACCGATAAAAAATGTTAAAAGATTAGTAAAAGCTTCTGAAAAATTTGGCTTTTCACTTCATTTGGCAGGTAATATACCTGATAGAAACTTTAAAAAATGGTTAGAGAGTGTACAAAATAAAAACACTCAAATTGTATATCATGGGGTGCTTGATGATGATCAATTATTGCAATTGTACCAAAGATCGAAGGTATTTGCACTTCCTAGTTTGATGGAAGGTGTTGGACTTGTTGCGCTTGAAGCAGCAATTAATGGTGCGGAGATAGTAATTACTGAACGTGGAGGGCCAAAAGAATACTTTGGAGGCTTGGCTCATACAGTTAATCCGCAAAGTGTTGATGAAATAGGCACAGCTATAATGAGCCTTTTGGGATCAAACACACATCAACCAGAATTAGCTGCTCGCATGGCATCGCTTTATTCAATTAATAATACCGCAAATTCACTAATTAACTCTTATGATCTTAGTTAGTTTATATTTTTATACACAAATCCCTTATTGGCTAGATCGCCTAAGAAGAATGTATAATATCTGATCTCTAATAGAAATTCACATTTTTAGTATATGTAATGAAAACTGTTATATAAAAATTCATAAAATAATATTGTTTAGTGATTTGCAACAATTTCAAAATTTAACATTTAAAACTACTGATACAAAAGTGCACATCAATAAAACTTTCAATTGCATTATAAAATTGGAATATATGAACGTTTTCTCAGTTAATGACTTATCTACATCTCGCAAAAACGGAAATTAGTTTTGAAAATTAAACAAAGCTACAATACAACAGAATTTAAATGGAATTTTACAAAAATTTCATTAATACTAGTTGCAATTTCACCGGCATTTCTTCTTGGAGCAGGCAATAGGCCGCTTGGACTAATTTTCTTTATGGCAGTATCTCCATTTCTAGCATTAAAAAAAAGCTATGATGGAAATACTTTTGTCCTGCTAGCATTTTGTGGATCTATAGTGTTTTCCGCAGGAGTAATTAATATCGAAACTGTTCGCTGGTCGTCGGTATTTTATAGCTTAATGTTTTCTTCATTTTATATTGCATATGTAAACACACTCAAAAATGGATCAATGCAAATTTCTGAATTTATTAAAATATGTAAATTTATTTTATTTGCATATTTTTTTACACTCTTAATACAGCAATTTTGCGTCTTATTGAGTTTACCAATATTTAATGTAAGTAATTATAACTCTAGTAGTCCCTGGAAATTAAACGCACTAGCAGCAGAGCCGTCGCACTCTGCACGAATTATTGCTTTAGTAATGTTGGCGTATGTAATGGCAATTAAAATCATAAAAAACTCACAAATTCCTGAGCCTCCTCAAAAGGAGCAAATGCTGGTTTGGTTTGTATTCTTGTACTCAATGATGACACTTGGGAGTGGAACTGGAGCTTTTATGCTTTTTTTAATAATTCTTTATAAATTTGGCAAATTTAATGTGAAGTCATTTGGTTTAGCATTCGTAACCATACTGATAGTTTTGAGCTTTTTTCCAATAGAGCTACTTAACAGATCAATTAATCTCACAATTTCGATATTTAGTTTGGATTATAATCAAATGTTAAGTGCCGATCATAGTGGTGCAATGCGGATTGCTCCTCTTTTTGTTCTGTTAAACGAGGTTGAGATATTTTCGGTAAATGGTATTTTTGGGAATGGTACCGATAGCGTGGGATTATTTATGTCCAATTATATTGCTGGTGTTGAAGATGGATTCGCAGGTGGAGGATTAATGATGTTATGGTATGAATATGGAGTTCTTTCATTTGCCCTGTTTTCTTTCTTTTCAATTCGAGCAATGTATATCGAAAAAGAGCCAATATTTTTTCTAATATGGTTAATTATGGTTTTTATAGCTGGTGTGAACGGTCAGATGATTTGGCTTGCAATAATACTATTTACATCGCTTAGATTTTTCAAATCTCAAATATGTAACTTGAATTTATACTCAACTAAAAATGTTGTTTAATATCATCTACCACAAAATATTAGAAAAGGCATAGAATACTATGTTAACTAATATTGGTTTATCACATAAAAATAATTTGAAAAAAGAACGTTTGGAAAAATTTACTGTCCTTCATATAATTAAAGGTAAGGCAAACAAAAATAGAGCAAATGGTGTTAACCAAGTAATTGATGGAATTTGTAAATACTCTGCTCGAAGTGGTATACGAGTGAACGTAATTGGTATGGCAAAAACTGCTTCTTTTGAAGGCGAAGAAATCTTTAAGTATGGTTACACGGTAAGGGTTTTTACAAATTGGATGGGGGGGTTTTATCGCGCGCTTTTTGATGAAATATATAAAGCTGATATTATACATTTACATGGCACATATTCACTTCTTAATATTTTTTCTGGTTGGGCATGTGAGCGTGTTGGTAAACCTTATATGGTAACTCTTCACGGGGGGCTTTCTCCAGCGCGCAATACTTGGAGGAATAGTTTTAAAAAGTGGATTTTTCATCAATTTTTACAAAAACGCCATCTTGAAAATGCAGCTTTTATTCAATGTCTGACCGAAGAAGAAACTACAGAGGCTATAATGAAATTTTGTCCACAATCGATTGTCGTTATACCTAACGGCGTTGACCTAGATGACTTCCCAAGAACTGAACGCATAATGAAAAATAATTCGATAAAGTCAATTGGTTACATCGGTAGGATATCGCATGAAAAAAATCTTGAATCTCTTTGCAGTGCATTTTCAAAAATAAATAAAGATCACAACATGCAGTTGTTGTTGGCGGGACCTCTAACGGATGAAGCGAAGCGGATTGAACGACGGTGGTCAAGTTATAATATTAAGATTGTTGGACCCAAATTTGGTTTGGACAAAACAAATTTCTTGGATAGTTTAAATGTCTTTGTCCATCCATCGAAGACAGATGTGTTCTCAATTGGTGCAATGGAAGCTCTAGCTTGTGGTGTTCCGGTGGTAATTACGCGCACCTCAGATACGAGTTATTTTTTGGATACTGGTGCTTTCATTATGTGCGAGCCGACGGCTTACGGAATCGAAAAGGCACTTTGGAAGGCTTTAAATAGTCAAGAGACCTTAGCAGAGATGGCAAGTCGTGGACGGCAACTTATCGAGACAAAGTTAAACTGGAATATAGCGACAACTAATTTAATAGAAGCTTATCGAGATGTCACTAAGCTTTAACTCAATAAATAATGAGGCAGTAACTCAAATTGTGCTTGAAGCTTTAAAAGGACAAATGGAAGTGCTAATTTTGCGTGGTGCGGATGAATTTGCGCATGATGTCAGCGATATTGATGTACTAGTGCCGCGCAACCACTCACTTTCAGCTCTTATGCGCACTGCAGAAAAAGCAGCTCATGCAGGTTGGAAAATTCTTGCAGTGAGAGATATCGGCTACCTAGCACAGATTTGTTTGGTTAAGTGGGACAAAGCCAATGATCAATATCACGCAGTTAAGATAGATTTCTTTAATGGTCTAAGCTGGTGTGCATTAGGCAGAGACACCATTACTGAAGCGCTGCTTGATATTAGAGCTTCTGTAGGCGAACAAGAGGCAATTGCGTTGGTCACACTCTTGCAGAAACTTATGTATTCAGGTTATCTAAGTAAACGTGACCGAGCACGGATTGCATCGGGTTGCGACCTTAATCAGATTGAGGCATTTATAAACAAAACTGAACTTCCTTTATCTCGTAAGACTTTGGAAAAAGGTGTATTGTCAAAAATAATCCGCTGGAGATTGCGCGCAGCGTCATCTGATGTAGGATTAGCTAATGTACTTTCTTGGATAGTAAAGGTTATTTGGCGCCGGATACGCTTTACCTTTATCCGGTCTGCCTTACCCGGAACATCCATTATGTTGAAATGTGTCGACCAAGACCGGTGTGAAGTGATTACGGCCCACTTTCAATTGTTGCTTGGATCGGCAGGTTTCCCTAGATCAAAAATCGTTTTTCAAAGTGGTGTTAGCTCCTTAAATTTCATACAAAATTTACTACATGCATGGTATGTTCTGCGTGGGGATATATTGCTTAAAGGTCAAATGCAGGTCGACGACGAATACTCTTCAACCCATCAAGAATTCACAACTGATCATACCATCATTATAGATTGTATATCTGAGTGTGACGATGATTTGGCCATATTTCTGGATAGTGTTTCACAACATTCTTTGAACACACTTCGACGACTAGAAAATAGATGAATGTTAGAACAAAAACTGTTAGTTTTCTTGGACCTGATGGCGCAGGAAAAACTACAATTATGGCCCTTGTGGAACACGAATTGACTGCACGAGAGGTTGATTTTGCACATTATTATTTTGCTCCTGGTTATCTCAAACGATACCGCGCTTCAGGAATAGCTACGGTTAATACAAATCCACACGCAGGACGCCAGTATAATTCAGGGTTGGTACTGCTGAAGATTTGTTTGATGCTGTTTGAATTCAATATGGGTGTGCCAAAAGTGAAACGCCAAAATAAACTTGTATTGTTTGACAGATTTATTCACGATCTTCTGGTAGATCCAAGGCGCTACAGGTTGAACCGATTGCGCTGGTGGATGAATGTGTTACTTAAGCTTGCCCCATCTCCGGACCTAATGGTTATAATTACTGCACCCGCCAAAATCATTCAGAGCCGAAAACAAGAAGTTAGTTTAGAGGAAACGGAACGACAGGTTTTGACATACAAAAGTATTGCAAACCAGTTTTCACGATCTCTTTTGATTGAAAATGTTGGTCAACCTGAGGATGCAGCTATAAAGATTGTTTCTGCTATATTTGATAGATGATTGATTTAAAACCTCTTTTAGGCTCTGAAGAAGATCCTGGTATTCAGGTCTCTTTTAAGCTATTTACGACTAGGGGGAGAGAGCGTTGGCTTCTTGAAGATCATTATAGACACCCTTGGCATCTCGAAACATGGCCACGCGCTAACTGCCGAGCCCACATAATTTATTACACAGCAATTTTACTTGGTAAGTTAGGTATTCATCTTCCTTCTAGACGTATAATTCTAAACATCTCAAAATATTCAATATACGAAAAATATCGTTTTGAATTTGATAAACTTTCAATCTTTCTTGGCACACCTGGTCTTAATAGAAAATTTGTTGTTTTTGCAAGAAACAAGAAAGGCTCATGGTTTATCAAAATTCCAATTAGTAATCGCAGTAGTGAACTTTTAAGTAATGAAGCTTTGGCACTTGGGGATCTGAATAAAGATGTGGCTTTTGCCTCAATGGTTCCAAGTTACTTTTGGATAAGAAATACACTTGCAATAGAGGATGTACGTCAATCAGGTGCTTCTTTTGCGCCGTTGGATAATGATGAAATCCTTCGAGTGCATAATCTTCTTTTTTCGAGAAGCCATCATGTAGTTACCCTGAAAGACTTCAAGACTGTTTGGGAACATTCGACACAAAATTCCCACGTCAATGAAGAAATGCGCGTCTTAATTTATAAGACCCGGATTGCAGCTTACGATCATATTCAGCATTTGAATGATGATATGAATTTTGAATGCTACCAAGCTCATGGTGATTTTACTAGATGGAACGTGCTTCGTGCCAAAGATGGTTCAGCTCGGATCATTGACTGGGAAATGTATGGAAGGCGACCAAAATTCTTTGACCCGCTTCATTATATTGTTTCACAAGCGATCTTGGTAGATAAGGTAAGTGCAGAAGTAATTTTAGAAAAAGTTCTTAAGTTTGGATTGAGCATCAGGGCTGATTTGTTGTTTCCAATATATTTTGGACTGTATCTTGTTGATCAAGCTCTTATGTATTGTGGTCTTTACGAAAATGGCGGTGATACATCACCACAAGCTCTGTGGCAGTTGCAAAAATGGACAGACTTGTTGGCATTATTATCACCTAGTTCTGTCAATGAATAGATTATTTGGAAAATAGAATTAGACGTTTGATCAAAAAGCAGGGTGCTATTGCAACAGTATAGTTTAAAAAAAGCTAAAGGTTATGATTTAAAAAAATTCTCTTATTGCATCATCATATCGGTACTTCATTCGTTGCAAATAGGCTTTGATGACCAACACGCAAATAGAAAGTCAGCATTGATGTCATTATATTATAAATTAAATTATTTTTCTTATGTATAAACGTAAAATTGTATTGATTGCAGCTTATGATGTGAGTTTACACACTAGTGAAGGTTATATTGCTGTAAGCTTTCTTGCTCGTATCGACCCTGAGATAAAAGTGATCCTATTAACACGCATAAATAATGTGTCTGAACTTTGTGATAACTTTGAGTTTAAGGCTTCTTGCCCTAACGTGAAACTAATCGGGTATGACCTGCCTAAATGGTTAACATGCTGGAAAAAAGGTGCGCGAGGTTATAGACTTTATGCCTATCTGTGGCAGATCAGCTGGCCTTTTACGCTGAAATTTAAACGCCGGCTGATAAAGCGCCTGTCCGTGGTGCATACACTAAACTTTCATAATGACAGCATTCCTAACATGGGATGGATCCTGGGAAAGCCGACGGTATGGGGGCCTATCAACCATAACGAGGCAACACTTACATGGCGTATGAAGAATTGGCCAATCAAGATGAGGATTAACAACACACTGAAAGCCGTTATCCGAAGATTGGCATGGCGCCTTGACCCACTCCTGAAACTTTCAATTTTAAAGACAGATGTGGTATTTTCTGCTGGTAATTGGGTTGATCAACGGCTTGGCTTAAGAGATCGTGTAAATGTTCAACGAAAAAGCCAACTTGGATTTGATGTATCCATGCTTCCCTTACGGCGAAGCACACCAAGCACTGCGCTATCTTTGGTGATTGGAGGTAGACTGGACTGGATCAAGGGGATTGACCTTGCGCTGCACGCATTGGCTCTATTGCCGCATAATGTGACCCTTACTCTCATAGGTGATGGTCCGTGCAAAAGATTCCTGATTGAGCGTGCAAGAAAGCTCAGTATTTTGGAGCGGGTGAAGTTTCTGCCTGCGGTTTCTCGAGAACAGTTATTACAACACTACGCTGATCACGACATCTTTCTTTTCCCTTCAGCTGAAACTGGTGGGTTAGCCTGGGTAGAGGCTCTGGCGGTTGGATTGCCTATTGTGGGTTTCGATGGACATACCGAATTGGCAGACATTTCAACGCATTTGCCAGGGATTAAGCTTGCAAAGGATCTTGGAGCATTTGAAGAAAATGTGAAAGAACTTGCTAAGACTATTCAAATAATTGCATCAGAATCTTACGATCCAGTAATATTATCCACAGCGGCGCAGTATCATTATGGCTGGGAAATTTTTGCAAGTGATATTCAGGATGTATACCGAAATATCGCCAATAAAAAAAATAAAATTTCAAATTCTGAAAGATTACCAAAATGAAAAAAATAAGAAGAATTGTCGCTGACTTAGTTATCCAAAAATACCCAAGGACTGGTGCCCTGGCTGCGGCAATATACGGGTATTTGAAAGCACCAAAAAAGAGTTTTTCGCTCTATGGTGAGGACCTCTTGGTACTAGAGCTATTCAATTATTCCTCAGAGGGAATTTATGTTGATATTGGAGCATTTCATGAACGCTGGATTTCGAATACACATGCGTTAAGTAAACTGGGCTGGGCAGGTGTTGTTAATGATGTCGAAAATGGAAAGCTTTTTTCTTTTAAAGCGCGCCAAAATTGTCATTCTTTTGTTGGCGCGGTTGTACCTAAGGGATTCTCAGATGATGAAATCATACTTTATAAGTTTAAAAGAATGTCTAGTGAATATGACACTATCGACAAAAAAACTGCCGATGATTATGTCAGTCGGCATAAGCTGTGCTACGATTGTGTGTCTGTGCCAGCCATTCCGATTAATACTCTATTGGAGACTGCCAAAAAAATATGCAAGGGTAGTATCAGATATCTGAACATAGATGTTGAAGGTGCTGATGAGGCTATTCTTGCAAGTATAAATCCGCAGGATTTTGGCGTTGAAGTCGTTCAGTTCGAAGATAATTTTAACCTTGGCGGTACTCCTATTTTAAGATCACATATGGCAATATGTGGTTATTCATTGATAGCAAGTCAAGGTGGTACCCACACTTACGTTGATGATGATCTTATTAATAGACGGTTTCCCGGTGTGACAAAAGAATCACAAACTCCAGTTATCTCTACGAAAATTGGAATGAAAAAACCCCATTCAGGTGATGGCATTTGATAGTCTTTTGCCACTTGTTGAATGATCGTTCGGGTAGTCCGACGGTGTTAAGCTCGACATTGAATGCGTTGGATGCGCACAACAACGGTTTACTTTACGTAGGCTCACAGGGCCAGGGCGTACTTGACGAAAATGATGTACCAATCCGGCATTATTGGTATCGTCGCAGTCTCTATCGTTCAATTACATTTTTTACTTATTTTGCCAGTCAAGTAGCGCTCTATCGTTCACTTTCGCGTTCGCAGGACATTCCACTTGATGCCACAGTTTTCGTAAATACACTTTTGCCATTCGCTGCAATGCTTTGGGGGCGGCGAACTGGGCGGCGCGTAATAGTACATATTCACGAGATATCTATTATGCCAAGATTGCTAAGCTGGTTTCTGAAGCGTTGCGCAGCACGCTCTGCTGAATTATTGCTTT
>Ga0209119_1003120_pt1 | contig 14501 bp, 12 predicted proteins | sample COG_03_FD_184747 | JGI IMG/M metagenome (GOLD analysis project Ga0209119, IMG submission 184747) | Pelagic Microbial community sample from North Sea - COGITO 998_met_03 (SPAdes) (version 2) | ecosystem: Environmental > Aquatic > Marine > Neritic zone/Coastal water | place: Helgoland, sampling... | reverse complement strand
CATCATCTCTACCTCCTATAAATCCTAATCCAAAAGATTGGAAAAAGGTACTTATAACTGGATGGTATGGAACTGAAACAAATGGAGATAAAGCAATTATAGGAGAGCTAGTCTATTTTCTTAGACTATGTCAACCAAATATCGAAATCGTAGTTACCACAATTCAACCTGAAATCACAATTCAAACGAATACTGAAATCGAAGAATTAAAAAATTCTAAGTGGATTACAATTGAAGATGCACCTAATAAGGATTTAATATCTGAGTGTGATGCAGTTATAATGGGTGGTGGTCCATTAATGGAATCATCTTACATGACTAATGTTTGTGATATTTTTCAGATAGCAAATCAATTAAAAAAGAATAGAATAGTTTTTGGTTGTGGAGTAGGGCCAATTCATACAGATACTATTGGAGTTCTAATTGCAGAGGTTTTAAGATTGTCTACTGCTGGGTTTTTAAGAGATCAAGCAAGCCATGATTTAATGAAAAAATTAGTTCCAGATGCAAGGCTTTCTGTTGCATGTGATCCAGCGGTTGGATTTGTGCGAAGATGGTCAAAAAGAAATAATGAAAAGAAATTAAAAATTAATTCAATTGCTTTATTGGTAAGAGCAAATACATCTGAATTTGCTCCTGAAATGGGCAAAGAAGAATTAGCTCAAAACAATATCAAGTCAGCAAAAGTTATTTGTTCGTTATTTGCTGATTTTGCAGAAAAAAATAAGTATAAAGTTGATTTGTTACAAATGAATGCACCTTATGTGGGCGGAGATGATCGTGTTTTTAATAGGTTGGTAGGTTATTCGCTTCCAAAATTAATTTCTGTTGATTTTCATAGAGAATATCTAACACTACAAGAACAGATGAATTATTTAAATAATGCATCAATTTCAATAGCAATGAGGTATCATGGTCATATTTTTTCTATTGCAATGGGTATCCCTTTTGTGTCCATAGATTACACAGGTAAAAAAGGTAAAGTTTCAAGTCTTGTAAATAGAATAAATTACTCTCAAAATTCAATTAAATGGGATGATTTGGCTTCTCTAAATGAAAATGCTCTTTTAAAGCATACGTCAGAAGACAAAGTGGCTATCTCTAAGCAGCTCTTAATAGAAGCTGATATACTAGTTGATTTATTAAAAACAACTTATGAAAAAGAGTTTAACATCGATTTAGAAGAACTCAATTATTAGATTAAATATTTATTTTCAACAAGTTTTTAATAATATCTGTTGTCTTTTAAAGAAAGCAATTAATTTAAATTTTAAGTGACAAAACGGTCTTCTTAAAATAATAAATAAAACAATTTAAATATAAAAGAATGAAAAAAATAGCAATTATAGGTGGAGCTGGTTTTATAGGTTCTCACTTAGTAAATCTTTACGGAAAAACGGACTCAAGTGTTCATGTTTTTGATAACTTTTCTACTGGAAATTTAAAATTTATTGAGTCAATCACAAATCTTACCATTCATAAAGGAGATATTCTTAATCTTCAAGAAATATCCAAATTTGTAGATGATGTAAAACCAGATGTCTTGTTCCATTTAGCTGCAATTCATTACATTCCTCAATGTGAAGAAAATCCAACTGAAGCAATCAGAATTAATATTGAAGGCACACAAAATGTTCTTACAGCTTGTTCCGGAAAAGTTTCTAGAGTAATATTTACTTCAACAGGGGCAATTTATTCACCTGAAATTGAGACCTCGCTTAGTGAAAAGGCAGAAGTTGACACTCGCGATGTTTATGGAATGACCAAATTTGCTGCGGAAAAATTAGTTGAGCATCATGAGCGAAAAGGAAGAGGAGAAACCATTATAGCACGGTTGTTTAATGCTGTTGGAACAAATGAAACGAACCCTCACCTTATTCCTGCAATCTTAGACCAATTAGAAGAAGGAAAGACTGATATTGAATTAGGAAACTTATACCCTAAGAGAGACTACATTCACGTAGATGATATTGCTGCAGGTCTTAAGTCTTTGGCAGATTGTCATACCTTTAAAAAAGAGAAAATATTTAATATTGGTTCTGGAACTGAAAGTTCAATACAAGAATTAATAGATATATTTCGTGACGTTACCAAACTTGACATCAAAGTAATTCAAGTTGAGTCCAGAATGAGAAAGAACGATCGTAAAAGTCAGTTAGCTGATATATCTCAATTGACAAGTGTAACAAAATGGAAGCCCGTAAGAGATGTAAATCTTGCAATTTCTCAAATTTGGGAAGAACTTAAAATTAGTCATTCATAATACTAAAAAAATGCACGCAAAGAAAATAGCCATTAATGAACTTGGTGGAAGCCAATGGACTGGTGGCGTAACATATAGGGTAAATTTACTTAAAGCTTTAAAGGTTCATCCAACTTTTGATTTTAATAACGTATTTTTAATTGTATCATCGAAATCAGATGCAGCTAAAATGCCGATTCCTGAGAGTCAGGTTTTAGTACTTCCTAAAACAAAAAGTTTTTTAGATAAATTATGGTGTTCATTCTTAAAGAAGTATTTCGATTATGATGTTTTAATGTCTCGAATTGTTAAAGATAATAATATTGATGTAATTTTTCCATCTTATTTAAAATCAGGCAAAGCTAAATCAATCTATTGGATGCCAGATTTTCAATTTATGCATTTGCCAAATTTTTTCACAAAACAAGCAATAAAAAGCTTTAACATTAAACTGCCTAAATATTTTAAATTAGCAGATAGTATAGTACTAAGTAGTGAAGATGCAAAGAATGATTTTAAATATTTTTCTCCCGAGTTTCTAAATAAAACTAGAGTGATGCGTTTTGTAGCTCATGTTCCACAAAATGTATACGGGCAATCTGTTAATGAAATTTCTTCTGAATATAAAATCCCAAAAAAATTCATCTATTTACCCAATCAATTTTGGGCTCACAAAAATCATGTGATTGTCTTTAAAGCACTTAGCATTTTAAAACATAGAGGTGTTACTCCATTTCTTGTATTAACTGGTAACCCAGTAGATGTAAGAAACCCTGCATATCTTGCTGGAATATTAGAATCTATCAGTAAATTAGGTATTAGGAACCAAGTAGCAATATTGGGTCTAATTCCACATCATTTGGTATATGCATTAATGCGTCATGCAGATTTTGTTATTAATCCTTCATTATTTGAAGGTTGGAGCACTACAGTTGAAGAATGCAAATCTTTAGGAAAAAAAATGATTCTTTCAAACTTAAATGTTCATCAAGAGCAACAACCTTTAAAGTCTGCCTATTTTGATCCCAATAACGCAGAGGAGTTGGCTGATAAGATTGAAAATTTTTGGTTAAATACATCAATAGCTATAGACTCAAAATTAGAGGATGAGGCAAGAGAATCTATTAAACCAAGATCAATTGAATTTGCAGAAAGATTTTTAAATATTGTTAATGAATAAAGATAAAAATTATACAGTAGATTATCCATTGGTTAGTTTTGTTACTCCTTCATACAATACTTTAAAGTATATAAAGGATACAATTAGTTCAATTCATAGTCAGTCTTATCCAAATTTGCAACACATAATAATGGATGGCGGAAGTAATGATGGAACTGTAGAATATGTTAGGTCACTTGATAATATCACTTTTATTAGTGAAAAGGATAAAGGTCAGTCAAATGCCATCAATAAGGCATTTGACCTATGTGAAGGTGATATCATAGGCTGGCTTAATTCAGACGATACTTCTAACCCTGGTGTAATTGATTATGTGGTTAAGTATTTTGATGCTCATCCAGAAATTGAATATATTCATAGTGATGTGAATATTATTGATGAAGAGGGTCAAGTAAAAGGAAGATCCGTTGGAGAGGAATTAACTTTAAAAAATATTTTATTTAAAAATCCTGTAAAACAACCAGCACTTTTTATGCGTAAAAGTGTATTGGAAAGATTAGGACGTTTAAGAGAGGATTTACACTATGTAATGGACATGGAGTTCTGGTTAAGAATTGTATTAAACAATATAAAAGGATCCTATATTTCAGATCAAGTATTTGCAAATTTTAGAATAATGCCAGGTACAAAAACTGTTGAGTCAGGTCCCAAATTTCTTAAGGAGTGGAAACAAGTTCTTACGGAGTACCATAAAAATGATTCTTTTTCACATAAGAATGTCCCTTTGGTAACACAAGCTATTTCTTATATTACCGCTGATTGGCATTTAGGGAGAATGAAAGATAAACGCGAGGTAAAGGGTATTGTATCAATTGTTAAACATTTCAGAAAGGCCTTGTTTTATAACCCGACATTATGGAAAAATAGGGGAGTATGGGCATTCTTTTTTGGACGAATTTTAAATATTAAAATTAATCGTGAAGGTAGATTTAAAAAAAATGAAAAATAATTCCTCTGTTAAAATTTTGATTCACCACCATGGGTTAGCATATTTTGATGGTGAGACTATTTGGGTACAATCCTTTATTGGTCGTTGGATTCTAGCACTTTCTGAGGTGTTTTCTTACATAGGTATCCTATTTACTACGGTTGACTCAAAATTAAAAACTCTTGACACTCCCTTAAAAAAGAGTAATATAAAGCTTGAGCCATTTGGAAAAGCAGTTAACAGAAGAATGACTACATCAACAAATATGCTCGAACAAATAATTCAAAAGGTTTCTTTAAACTATGATATTCTATTGATTAGGGGAATTACACCTCGTCAATATTTAGTTTTTAAAAATGCACAATGTAAAACAAAATGCTTTTTATTAGTTGGTAGTATAAAAGCAAGTAAACCTAAGTTTAAGTTCAATATATTAAGATTATTTTTAATTTATAGATATTATTATCACTTAGGTACCCTTAGTAAAATCGCAAAAAAATCACAAGTGTTTGCAAATTCTCCAGAAGTTGTAAAAGAATTAATTAGTTCTCTAAATATTTCTTCAATTTATACTCCTACTAACACAATTTCTTTGAATGAGATTCCAGCCTATCATTCATTTATTCCAAAAAATGAAATAAATTGGGTTTTTTGTGGAAGAATTGTTCAAGACAAAGGGGTAGAAGAATTGATAGACGCATTATACCTTTACAATAAAAAAGGTTATAAAGGCATTCTAACATTTATTGGAAAGGGCTCTGATACTTATATTACTTTATTAAAAAATAAAATTAATAATTATAAACTGAATAGTCAGGTTAATTTTGTTGGTTTTAAAGAATTTGGTAAAGATTTATTTACAGTATATTTAAGCTGTGATATTTTTATTTTGCCATCATGGCACGAAGGTTTTCCGCATTCAATTTGGGAAGCAGCTGCTTGTTCACTACCTATTGTAGTAACTTCAGTTGGTGGAATCCCAGGTGTTGTTAACAGCCAACAAGTAACTTTTGTTGAAGTTCGAAATCCGGAAGCGATTTGTAATGCTTGTATTGATATTATAATCAATCCAGAATTAGTTAATATAAAAACTAAGAATATTTATAATTTGAGCAAAACTTATACCGTAGAAGAGTGTGCGAAGCAACTATATAAAGTAATTAACTTAGAATCTTTATGAAGGTGTCATTAAAATATTTTATTACTTTATTACTAATTCCCTGTTTGCTAGAGGCTATAGATGGGTCTGTATTTATGGTAAATATTCCGGGAAGTCCACTAACTTTTGGTAGATTGTGTTTTGTTCTAGCTGGCATTATGAGCCTAAATAAAATAAAATATCTTAAGAACAACAGAATTTTTATTGCTTTTTTGATAATACAATTAGGGATGTTTATTGGAATTGCTTTTTCGCCAGATGCCCTTAGTGATTTGTCTAGAACTATCGCTTTTAGCTTATTGTTATTTTCTGCTGCGGCTATTTCATTTTCTTGGAGAAAAGAAGTATTCCAGCGTTTGTTTAATATTAGTATGATTGGAATGTTTAGCTATTGGGTAATATATATTGTAAAAAATGTTTTTTCTGGAAATACGTTATTATTATATTCTAACTTATTTAAAAATGATGATGTGATAAATCATCATCTCGTTGGATTAGCAATATCTACATCAGCGATTTATTTAGCGTCATATTTAATAATTTCTTCTAAAACAAAAAAAAATATTGGCTATATTTTAATTTTAATAGCTATTTCTCTTAACTTATTTATACAGAGTAGAAGTAACACTTTGTTTACCTTGATTGCTGGATTAATATTGTACTTAACTAATAATAAATATAATATAAAGTTTTTTATTATATCGATTCCTTTATTAATCGTTTTCACTACTTTCTACTTAAGTTACGTGTCTGGTTTTGAAGCAATAACGGGAAGGTTTAATCTTACTGATACCGACTACCAATCAAGAACTAACCAATCTAGGATTAGATTACTTGAACTGTTTTTCGAAAATTTTATTAACTATCCATTTGGTAAAGGAATTACAAACATTAAATTATATTATGGAAATGGAAATAACTTTTTTGTTCACAATCAATATTTAACTTTTATTATAGCCGGTGGGATATTTGCGTTGATAGGAGTGTTTATTTGGATTCAAAATATAATTAAAATATCAAAGTTGATATTATTAAAAAAATGGAAATCTCAAATTTCTAAATTTGAATATGCACTTATTATAAACTTAATTGTATTCAGTTTAACATTACTAACCGTTGATGTTTCAGGGATGTTTTTCTTTTTTCAGATTTCATTTGCAATCTACTTAATGTCTAGATTTAGAGAAATAAACCTTAATTATAAATACAAAATAAATAAATGAAAATAGGATATTATTATCATATCTGTGTGGTGAAAAAAAATAATCAAATTTACCTGCCTAGTTTTTTATCTGTTTTTTTCGATGAACTTGCCAAACACGTTGATAAATTATTTTTATTCTTACATGAAGCTACTACTGAAAGTCAAATTATTTCTGCAGATTCTTGTATTTGTTCAGATAATATAATTTGGGTAAATATGGGTAAAAAAACACCAGCTTGGCATAGATCTATTTTTGCTAATCTTATTATAAAGCGTCACAACAAATACTTTAACAAGTTAGATGCACTAATCATTAGAGGCCCAAGTCCATTAGCGCCATATTTTAAAAATTCTGATAATTTAAAATATAAGTTAGTTTATATGTTAGTTAGTGATTACAAAAAGGGAGCAGAAATGATTCCAGTAAATAATTTAAGAAATTTGTTAGTCAAAAATTATGTTCTTCATAATGATAAAAAGTTTAAAGAATCTCTTAGAAACAGCTTGCTTATTGTGAATTCAACTGAGATTTATAACAACCATAAGCATTTGAGTAAATCTATTTTTGAACTTAGAACTACTACTCTTCGCAATAAAGATTTTTATAAAAGGGAAAATTCAAATTTAGTCAATCCAATTAAGATACTTTTTACTGGTAGAATTGTTTTCCAAAAAGGGTTAATTAATTTAATAGACTGTCTTAACTACTCTGAAAAAGAGGGAGTAAAACTAGAACTGCATATTGTTGGCTGGGAAGATTCAGAAAACAAACCTTTTGAAAAATACTTGAAAACTTATGCAAAAAGTTTAAATATAAAGTCTCAAATAATTTTTCATGGATTAAAATCTGTAGGTGAAGAGTTAAACGCAATGTATAGAATGGCTGATATCTATGTTTTGCCATCCCATCATGAAGGTTTTCCTAGAACTATTTGGGAGGCCATGGCAAATTCATTGCCTGTTATTTCAACAAATGTTGGGTCAATTCCAATTTATCTTAAAAATAAACTGAATGCTTTATTAGTCGAGCCAAAAGATTCCGATTCTCTATTTAAAGCTATTAAATTGATGGTTTCTGATCAAAAATTAAGAACTTCATTAGTAGAAAATAGTTTTCAACTAGTAAGTAATCATACTTTAGAAATACAAACTAAAAAAATAATAGAGATAATTAGCAAAGGACTGAAAAGTATTGATAATACCGATTAAAATAAATTTAACAATGGTTTAAATTTTAATCAAATAAATATTTACAATTACATGAAGAAAATTCTTTTTATTGGAGCAATAAATAAAAATCAAATTGCTATTGGAGGACAAGAAAGTAAAAATCAGATTTTATCTAGCTATCTAGAAAAGAATTTTTTGATTAAGGAATTTGATACTAAAAATTGGATATATAAGCCGCTAATGTTAGTTGATTTGTTTTTAAGTCTATTAAGATCACATGATTGGATAGTTTTATCTATGTCGAGTATAAGTACATATAGGCTTCTAAAAATTATTAATTTTTTAGGTTTATCTCATAAAACAATATATTTAGTGATAGGTGGATGGTTTCCGCAACTAATCAAAAAACACCCTGATAGAGTTAATCTTTATAATAGCATAAATTGTATTTACTGTGAAGGCTATAAAATGATTAAAGAATTACAAACGGAAGGTATTACCAACGCTAATTATCTTCCTAATTTTAAAAATTTTGATTTGTCAATTCTAAAAAAGAAATCTCAAGAAAAAAATAAAGATTTAAAAAAATTCTTATACCTATCAAGGATTGACACAGATAAGGGATCTGAATTAGTTTTAGATGCTGTTAATTATCTTAATAAAAATTATAATATTCATGTAGATTTTTATGGAGTAATAAATCCTACTTATAAATCACATTTTTTAGAGAAAATTAAACATATTCCAAATGTTAATTATAAGGGAGTAATTGATATGAGAAATAAAAAAAGTTATGAATTTTTAATTGATGAAGGATATTTAGGTTTTCTTTTTTGCACTACATATTATGGTGAAGGTTTTCCTGGTGCTATTATTGATTCTATGGTAATGGGATTGCCTGTTATTGCAACTGATTGGAGTTTAAATTCTGAATTAGTTGATGACAATAAAACAGGTTTAATTATAGAACCAAATAACATTAAAGCTTTACAAGATGCAATGGAAACTTTTGTAAATAATCCAATTGATCTCAAAATCATGAAAAAACGAATTATTAAAAAAGCATCATTATTCCATGCTGATAACGTTCTGAAAAAATTAGAAAATCATTTACATGGTCATAACCCTTAATATTCTTTATTTAGCAATAAAATTTAACTAAAATGTTACAATTTCATAAGATATTCTTGTTGATACAAACCTGGAAAATTAAAAAATATAATTCTTTTTATCTTAACTATGCTTAATAAAATATATATTTTACTTCCAGTATTTTTTCAAAATATAGCCATGTCATTGTACGGATTATATTGGAAAAAAAGACGATTTGGAGGCGTTTTTAAAAAAGAAGTTGAGCTCTTTAGATCAAGAAATAGTTTTTCCAAACAACAATGGTATGAATATCAAGAAAAAGAATTAAAAAAACTGCTAGTTCACGCTTTTACAAATGTGCCATTTTATAAAAAAAAATACTCCGATGCTGGATTTAGTATCAAAGATTTTCAGAATTTTAGGCTTAAGGATTTAAGTAAGCTGCCATTTTTAGAAAAAGAGGAATTAAGACAATTTGGCAAGACTGAATTACTTTCAAACACAAGAAATAAGGGAGATTTTTATTCAAGTAGTGGTTCTACGGGTACACCAACAAGTATTTACTATTCTAGGGAGTTTCATCAAAAATGGAGTGCTGCTTTTGAGGTTAGGATACGAGAGTGGGCTGGAGTAGATAGATTTACTCCAAGAGGTATGATTGGTGGTCGAAAAATTTTAAAAAGTAATACTCCTCCTTTTTACCGATATAATTATTTTGAAAAACAAACATACTTTTCTGCTTATCATATTGGACCAAGTAATATAAATAGTTACTTAAAAGGAATAATTGATGGTAAAGTAGAATATATGACAGGTTATGCTATGAGTAATTATTTGTTGGCTAAAGAATTTGAAAAAGCAGGAATTATTCCACCAAAGATGAAAGCTATTATTACATCAAGTGAAACACTTACCAATGAAATGAGAAGAACTCTTGAGAAAGTATATGATTGTAAAGTGTTTGATTCATACAGTGGCGTTGAAGCTTGTGGTCTAATTAGTGAATCAAATGACAGGAAACTATTAAATAGCCCAGATGTTGGAATTATTGAGGTATTAGACGAAAAAGCGAATAAAGTTAAGGAAAATGAAATAGGAGAATTAATTTCAACTGGTTTATTAAATTATGGTCAACCATTAATTCGTTATAAAATTGGAGATAGAATATCATTAGGATGTGTTAAGCATTTTAATAATAATACTCAAATGCCAGTTGTTAATTCCATAAATGGTAGAATTGAAGATGTTGTTATTGGACCAAATGGTAATGTTATGGTGAGATTTCATTCTGTCTTTATAGATGTTGATGGATTAATTGCAAGTCAAATAGTACAACAAACTATTTCTCATATTATACTAAGACTTGTTGTAGATCATCTATATAATAATGTTACGTCAGAAACAGTTATGATGGATAGACTTAAATACCAGCTAGGAAATTCAATTGAAATATTATTTGAGTATGTAAGTGAATTGCCCAAAACATCATCAGGGAAAATTAAAGCAGTTATATCAAAAATTTAATCTACATGAAAATAGTAACTATTGTTGGAGCGAGACCTCAGTTTGTAAAAGCTGCAGCATTGTCAAGAGAGTTTAAAAAACACACTAATATTGAAGAAGTTATACTTCATACGGGACAGCATTTTGATAAAAACATGTCCGATGTTTTTTTTGAAGAAATGCAAATCCCACATCCAAAATATAACTTAAACATAAATTCTCTCTCACATGGTGCTATGACAGGTAGAATGTTGGAAGAAATTGAAAATATTTTACTTGTTGAGAAACCAGACTACTTATTGGTTTACGGGGATACTAATTCTACATTAGCCGGAGCTTTGGCTGCAAAAAAACTACATATACAAGTGGTACATGTTGAAGCAGGCTTACGAAGTTTTAACATGGCGATGCCTGAAGAGGTAAATAGAATTTTAACCGACAGAATCAGCGATGTTTTATTTTGTCCAACCTCAACAGCTATAGAAAACCTTGAAAAAGAAGGTTTTAGTAATTTTGATAGTTCAATATTTAATGTTGGAGATGTCATGCAAGATGCAGCATTGTTTTATGAAAAACAAGCAGATCAGAATTCAGATATTCTAAATCACACACATATCAAAAAAGAGGAGTATTACCTTTGTACTTTGCATAGAGCAGAGAATACAAACAATATGGAGAGGTTAGAATCTATAATTAAAGGATTAAATAATCTACCATCAAAGTATCTCATTGTTTTACCTATTCACCCAAGAACAAAACAATTACTAAATAAATTTAAGTTAAATGAAAATATAAAAATTATAGCTCCTGTAGGATACTTTGACATGATTCAACTGATAAAAAATTCAAGATTAGTGATAACTGATAGTGGAGGTCTACAAAAGGAAGCTTACTTTTTTAATAAATTTTGCATTACAACCAGAGATCAAACCGAATGGATTGAATTGGTAAGTCATGGTTATAATAAAATTGTTGGAGCAGATTCTAAGAAAATTATTGACAGTGTAGAGTATTTTGAATCTCGAACTTTTTACAAAGAAACAGAACTTTATGGCGGTGGTATAGCAACTCAAAAAATCGTAAAAAATTTGATTAAACACTTTTCAGATAAACAAAACTATTAATTTGTTTTGCAACACAATAAATTAATTTGACTATGAACGTTAAACAAATTATTTTAAATCTAAATCAATTTTCTGTTTCAAACACACGAAGAAGATACAACAGAAGATTAGCTATAAATAATTTCAAAAAAGAGAATATATATAATGATATAGTTAACTATTTAAATAAATCGTCATCAACTGGAATAAGCTTGTCTGACTGTTGGGAACTTTACAACTATGTTAGGAAAAGTAAACCTGAAAATATTCTAGAGTGTGGTCAAGGCGCAAGTACCTTTACAATGGCATTGGCTTTAAAAAAAAATGAAACAGATGGTTTCCCTGGTGAAATAACAGCCATGGAAGAATTAAAAAAATATCTTGATATTGGTATAAATTTGATGCCAAAAGAATTAAAAAAATATGTTAACTACGTGTTGAGTCCAAGAGTTGATGATTATCATGAAATATTTAGAGGTGTTAGATATAGAGACATCCCTAAGAAAGATTTTGATTTTATTTTTATCGATGGACCACATCATTATTCAGTTTTTGAAAATCAATTCTGTTTTGATTTTGATTTTATTCATGTGTTAAAAAACAATTCCAAACCATTAACTGGTATTATTGATTATAGATTAAGTACAGGCTATGTGCTTCAAAAACTTTTAGGCCATGAAAAAGTAAAATATAGTTATGTCAAGGAGTTAGGATTTATAAGTGCTTGCACTTATAACGATATAAAAAAACTAGATCTCGAGGAAATAAAAAGTAATTTTGAGAGTCAATTCAAAAACCCTTTTAATAAAAAAATCAAACTTTACATTTAAGTCTAAACTATATTTCAACTTATAATTAAAATGATACTATTTTCGGCACCTCAAATAAATACACTCTTTCAATAGATGAAATTTTTAATACTTTCTCAATATTATCCACCAGAAACTGGTGCGCCACAAAACAGGCTTCATTCTTTAGCTTTAAATTTAGTTAAAAATAACTGTGAAGTGGAGATATTAACAGCAATGCCAAATTATCCGAAAATGGAAATCTTTAAAGGCTATAAGGGACTTTCATATTTCAATGAAAATATAGACGGTATAAATGTACATAGATCAAAAATTTATGTTTCAAAAAGTAAAGGAGTGTTAAAACGATTATTAAATTACTTTTCATTCGTTTTCTCTTCTATTAGAGTTTCAAATAAGTTATCCAAAGCTGACTATGTGATTTGTGAATCTCCACCATTATTTTTAGGAATTTCTGCTTTATTTATCTCTAAGAAGTTGAAAGCGAAACTTATTTTTAACGTATCAGATCTTTGGCCGGAGTCTGCAGAGAAACTAGATATTGTAAGTAATAAGTTTTTCCTAAATCTTGCCTACAAATTAGAAGAATATTTATACAAAAAATCATTTTTAGTTACTGGCCAAACACAAGGAATTGTAGCTAACATTAACAATCGCTTTCCTAGTATACCAATATTATGGCAACCCAACGGTATTGATAAAGAAGTTTATGATGTTTCAGAAAATAAAGATTGGATAAAAGAATATGCATTAGAAGGAAAAAGTATATATGTCTACGCAGGAATCATCGGTCATGCGCAAGGCTTGGACGTGATTATTAAAGCTGAAAATTGGTTAGTAAACAATGAATTTAAATTATCAACAAAAGTTGCATTTGTTATTATAGGTGATGGTCCAGATAAACAAAGATTATTAGCTTTAAATAAGGAATTAAAAACTAACATAATTTTTATACCTAACACACCAAAAATTGAAGTTTTAAAAATGTTAAAATCTTGTCATGGGTATATAGTGCCATTAAAGAAATTAGATTTGTTTTTAGGAGCAATACCTTCAAAAATATTTGATGCATTGGCCTTGTCTAAACCTATTTTACTTGGAGTTGCCGGAGAGGCAAAATCATTATTTATAGATCAAGGACAGTCTGGTATATATTTTGATCCTGAAAATGAAATATCGTTGGCAAAAGCCCTAGTTGACCTAGAAAATAATCCTTTAATGGCTTCAGCCTATGGAAAATCAGGAAATGTTTTTGCAACTAAAAATTTTGATCGAAAAAATATTGCTAAACAATTGTTGGATAGGATTCAAAAATTAAATAGTGAATTATGAAATGTATTACAACAAGACCTAAAGACTTAATAAATATTGTTGCATGTCACAAGAGTGCATTTCCAGATGCTTTGTCTTCAAAAATGGGCAATGCTTTTATTTTAAAAATGATGGAATGGTATATAGAAAGTGATCGAGGTGTTTTATTTCACCTAGAAAACGAAAATAATGAAATTATAGGTTATTGTGGTGGTATTATTACAAAACAAAAAGGTCTTCATGGTGCTGTAACAAGTATCTCACAATATTCATTTAACACTTTTGTAATTTCATATTTAATTAGACCTTGGTTGATTTTTCACCCTGAAAACATTAAAAAAATTCCCAACATCAAAAAAAATATTCTATTAAAGTTTGGTCTGCACAAAACTATTGAAACCATAAATATAGAAGAGTTTTCTCCTTTTATGGGGTTAATTGTGATTGGTTTAAAAAAAGAAAACCAGGGCATGGGCATAGGTAGTATCCTTTTAAAAGAGTTTGAGCTAAGAGCGATGAATAATAATGATATTGAAAAAATTATTCTTTCTGTCAAACCTGAAAATATAAATGCCATAAAAGCATATATTAAAAATGGTTGGAAAATTGGCAAACAATCAGATACTTCCGCACAAATGTTTAAATTTACATTATGAATATACCATTTTCTTTACCAGTAATAAATCAAGATGTGATTGATGAAATGATGGATTGTTTAACCAATACTGGATGGTTAACGACAGGTCCAAAAACTAAAAAATTAGAGAAGGAACTTGAACTATTAACAAAAGCTGAAGCTG
>Ga0209119_1003117_pt1 | contig 14508 bp, 19 predicted proteins | sample COG_03_FD_184747 | JGI IMG/M metagenome (GOLD analysis project Ga0209119, IMG submission 184747) | Pelagic Microbial community sample from North Sea - COGITO 998_met_03 (SPAdes) (version 2) | ecosystem: Environmental > Aquatic > Marine > Neritic zone/Coastal water | place: Helgoland, sampling... | reverse complement strand
ATAAGCAATAGCTTCTGGGGTATAAGACACACCACCACTACTAGCATTGTTTCCGAAGTTTGTTCCAAACATAATTTAGATTTTACCTACAGCAATCCATTCATCAGCATCAATCTTTTTGATCGATACCCCACCCCACTGTGCTGTAACAGCTACTGATGCTCCTGGGCTACCATTTAGTTTAACTGATGCACCCGATGCGCTGATGGTCAATACTCCTGCACCTTTCTGCAAAAGGTCTACTTCTGTCCCAATAGTAAACGCTGTTGTTGCGCTATCAGGTATTGTTACAGTTGTTGGTGATGCGTTTTCTGTAATAATAAAATCTCCAGCGTCTGATTCAGCTAATACTCTTGTTGTTCCTGCTTCTATTAATATAGCTCTTCTTCCATCAGTAGCGTAGTTCCCTGTTATAGAGTTGCCTTGTGTGTCTAATGCTGCTCCTAACTGTGGGGAAAGATCTTGTAATATCTCAAGCTCTGTAGCTGATCCGTTCCCTCTAACATACTGTGTTGCTGTTCCTCCAGAGGTTACAAATGCGGCAGCAGTTATACTTCCTGTAATATTTATTTCATTTGGGGTGTCGTTTGTTCTACCAACTGCGGCAACGTTAAAGCTCTTCATGGTTATACCACCCGTATGCCTAATACATATACCAACATTCTGTATTAGATGTGTTGCCCCTGTTGGTTTAGTTGGTGTAAGCAAATCAGACACTGTTGTCCAAGTACCACCATGTGCGGCAACATATAGCACCTTATTGTCTGTAAGACCTGAGAAGCTGTTTATGTTTTCATTTAAAATACCCGAAGCAATGGCATTACCATCTTTTGTAGAAGTAGTATTCATCTCCTCCATAGCAATACCTATCGCTGGCATTTTAGTAGAATTAGATGCGTCAGCTATACCAACATTTATTCTATTAGAACCACCAATCTCTCCCTTTGAATATAGTGGCGCACCAAGAGGAATGGTAACACCCTCATCATTTCTTACATTAAAGTGAACTGTTGATTCAGTGTCTCTATTTCCTCGAAACAAGTGTCCATTTTCACTGTTAATCCAAAGATTATTTAATGGGTTTGTTGTTTCAGGATTAGTTGCTTGAGGAGTAAGAACATGACCTTCTGTTGTAAGAACATCATCTGTGCTATTGTAAGTGAATGCAGCGTCACCAGAGATTGTATCTACACTTGTTCCAAACGCAACTTGGGTATCTGCAATAGTTCCACCGATTGCCCCACCTGAATTTAATACATTATTGATTGCTGTTTTTACAGTATCAGCATCTTCACTTATAGTTAGTGAGTATGTCGTATTAAATATTAATTTAGTATTACCTGGACTTATTGGGATAATTGATCGAAGACCAATCGCATTAACATATAAAGTTGTACCATCTAAACTTGTAAGAGTAATAAGCTCAGGAATAAGTGCCTGTAGTGCAGATAGTGATGTAGATGTTTCTACGTGTCCAGCAAAAAAATTAACTATTCGTGAAGTTCCGTCATCTGTAACATATGCAACAGAATCAACACGATAAGGTACGTTTTTAATTGAGATTATACGTAAGGGAGAAGCCATGGTAAAGTTTTAGATTGTAAAAGTACAACCCTACCTAAGACTCATTTTGTAATTTAATACTTGCTGTTGATATATATATACTTAACCCAAGTATCTTCTTCCCAATACAATTCTCTACCCAAAGCAGAAGCAACAGAAATAAATTGACCTAATGTTTTAGGTTGTGTAAGTATTGGAGTTTCCCAATAAAATAAAACTCCAAAAGGAACACGATTGCCGTTTTCATCTAATTCATCGTAAACTTCAAAATCAAATTCTTTGTCTGATCGAATATGTTTTTTAAAGTTACTCTCAGTCAACGGCTTCGAATAAATATAGTGGATGCTAATTAGCTTTTCAACTTTCTTTCCTGGAGTACCAGACAAGTCCATTAAGTGTTCCTCTATCGGTTTTGCTTTGTACTTTTTCATACTTTACAAGTAATACTCATTGGGATGTTTTCAATTACTTTCCACAGAATTTCTTCACCATTATTCTTTTCTCCAAAGATTAATGCTCTACTAATTCCATAAATTACTAAAGCGTTCTGATCAAACTCTATCGCTGTTACCGTAATCTTAGATTCAGCACCACAAGTATATTGTCTGCCGACAGTATAACGGATATCCGTCTTGGTATTTGTACCAACAGTCAGCTCGTGTATATTCTCGTTCTCTATAAAATGAAAACTATCCATGCAACAAATATAACAAATTTTAACACCTTTTAACATTTAAGGGTAATTTTTTTTACATTTGTGTAAATGAATATTTTAATTATACAAACAACAGACTCTGGCGTTTACTATCATAGGCAACGCGCACCACATATTGTTTGGGATGAGTCTGGGGATGAGTTTAAAGAAGATAGTGTTGTTATTGTTGAGACTAGCCACAGAGAAAAGCTGATGGATGTAGTTAACAATAATCATTTCGATATTGTGCAATTTTCTGTTGCTGTCTCTGGTTTTGACCATATCCCCCACTTCGTAGACTTTATGAAGCGTAGAGGAAGTAAAATTGTCTTAGATATTGATGACAAATATCATAAGCGTAAGGATGTAAAAAGTAGTATTAAAATAGCTGATGCTATCACTACTGTTTCTGATCACTTAGCACAATACTATATGAAGTATGGCGCAAAGAGATATCCGCACGTAATTGAAAATGGTGTTGATTCACAAGAAAGGCAATTTGAAATTTATCCTGTAGCTAATGATAAACCCATATTTGGATACCTGGGATCAACAAGGCATGAGGATGATTTAAGAATGATGGATTACAATTTTCATTCGCGGGAAGTATTGACTGTTTGTGAGGAATACTATAAACTACTTGATCTAAATCATTATACTTCTCTAAAGCATTGGAGTGATTATGCTTGGGAATACAATGCAATTGATGTTGCACTAGCCCCACTACAAGATAATTCATTTAACAATTCCAAGTCATTTTTAAAAGTTATTGAGGCTGGGTTTAAAAAGAAAGCAATTATCTGTTCTGATATTGAACCATACAACAGAAAGATACATTCTGAATTTAGGGATGTGATTGATTTTATTCCGCTTGGCACATCTTGGAAAGACCGTATTGAGTCCTACACGTTAGAGGAAGCACACCAACGTGGAGAAGAACTTTACAAACTTGTGCAACCATTTGAACTTAGAAACTTAAATAAAAAACGTAGAGAGATTTACGAACAAATTATAAAAGCACCTAGACGATGAGAACAGTACACTTTTTTGCAACATACTTTGAGCAGGGAAATAAAGCCCTGACATTGATTCAATCGCTGTTGTCTCAGACTGCGGATAATTGGAAACTTACTATCTGCTCTAATGGTGATGAGTCATTACTTAGTTTTCGTGATCAGTTTCAATTTTTGTGGGCGGGAGATGATAGAATTACTTTTAAAGTAACAGAAGAAAACACAGGTTATTGGGGTGCGCTCAACCGTAAAGCATTCATTGAGAATGATTTAAAGGATGATGAGCTGCTAATCAATACTTCTGTGGAAGATATTTATGTTCCCAAAACAGTTGAATACATCAACGAAAGGGAAGAAAATTTTATTTACTGGGATTTTACTCACCACCATTTTGAGTACAAAACATCCATGGCTATTGTACAGCCTAAAATGAAAAGGATTGATTGGGGTAGTTATGCTGTTCTAGGTGAATACGCCAAGTCTGTAAAAATGTTACCTTTGAAAAAGGCAAACCCAGAGAATCCAAAAGAAACAATAGATGAAGATCCTTGGCAAAGTTTTTATGGTGATGGCTTGTTTGTTGAATATCTGTTTATGCAGATGTCATTTATAAGTAATATACGTCTACCAAAAATTCTATTTATTAAAAACTAAGATATGTTTGATTCGATTGAAAACTTTAAACCAACAGATACCTACTATATCAAGGTTGATATGCAGGCAGTATACACTTATACTACGGAAAGTGGTATGGAGTTTTATCATCCCAATAATGCTGGTGATACATATCAGAACAAACCTTTTCATGGTGAGCTTGTCGCAGCTCCTAAAGGATCAAAAATACCAATTGGGGCTACTGTTTATCTTAACTATTTGGCTTCTGAATCTTTATTTAAAATCAGTGGCGAAAACTATTATGTAGTTAAAAAGGATATGCTTGTTGCTTATGATGTAGATGGTGAACGCAAAGCATATGAATCTGTTTTAATTTCTGTTGTTAAAGAGAATGATGATTCCAAATTAATTTATGATTTATCAGAGGATGAACATATGGATGCTGTTGTGAATGGTTCTGAAAAAGAAAAAGTTCCAACTACTTGTGCAGAGGTTATTGTTGCTGACAATGAATGGTTAGAAAAAAACTATGGATTTACTGTAGAGCCAGGAGATATTCTTGAATATGAAAAGTCATTAGACTGGGGATATATTGTAAACAGAACAGAACATTTTTACATTAAGTGGGCAAATCGTATCATCCGCAAAAATGATGAGATGGTAAATCGTTACAATGAAATTGTTCCTATATCAAAATATATAAACCGTAATGGTTTAATTCTTCTCAATACAGAGCGTTTTACTGTTGTGGTGGATGGAGAGTTCAAAGGTAAGAAGATATTGCCTGAGGTAAGGCGTATTGAGACCAAGAAGTATATTAAGAGTGACTTTATATATGGTCACTTAGAATGAATATCCCCAAGTTTCTAAATCCTTTTTAAAAAACTCTGTTGCTATTTCTATTGTAGAATCTTTATATTCTGATCTATAATTAGAATTGCTACCAGGAACAATATTTTCTTTTTTTATTGGTATTTTAGAAAAAGGTCTGTCTATTATTTGAAATATATTCTTGAGGTCTTGTTGTAAGTTCTCAAAACGACCAATATAGTCTGGTTTTAATTCATCTTTATATGAGACAAAATCCCACATTGTTTTTTGGATTCTCCAATCAAAAAGTGTTTTGTTGTTGTAAACATATACTTCTTTTACCCAATCATTAAAATCAATATTTTTACTTAGACTAGTTTTCTCAAAGCCTTGTTGTTCTTTGTGTTTTTTATATCTATAATATGATAATAATCTATCATATGGATTTCTAACAAATGATATAACAAAATAATCTTCAGGATTTCTATTTTGATTTACAAACCTTTCTTTCCAAGTGTAATGGTTTTTCATCTTTACATTTAGCACAGTATTTACTGTTGTTCCTGCTGTTTTGGGAATATGTATATGTGCTATACTTACAATTTGATTTTGTCTATTTGTTTTTTTCATATACTTTCACTTAGAGTAAGCTCATCGTCTACTTGTTTATTAAACCAAGGATGCATTTCATCAACATTAATATATCCTAATACATCATTACTACCAGCGGTGCTGAAGTGTAGCTTTTTAGAAAAGCCTCTGTCTTCAATCATGTGTATTGTTACATTCATTTTATTCCTGCTCTATCTAGTGCTTGATTAAGTTTTACTTTTTCTTCATCGTGGACAATATCTATATATGGTCTTTTATAACAAGCCCAAAATATTTCCACAATATCTTTATTTAATAAGTATGCAATCTTTTCCATCTGTTGAATGGTAAAGTATTTCCAAGGTTCTCTTAATTGTTGAGTGTATACTACTGTTGTATTAACCCCTATCAACTCACCAACATGACCATAAGAATAGTCGTTGTCGTGGTGTAGCCATTTCTCAATAACAGAAAGATATTTATTTTTCATAGTACTCTGTTAACCAACGGTATAGCCTGTCTGCATCTTCAAAGTCTTTACGACCATCGTACTGTTTAGCATACATCAATGCTACTATCCTGCAAACTTTTAAATACAATCTTCTCATATACAAATATAAAAAAAGGAGTAGTGAAAACACTACCCCTTTTAAATTTACTTATGTATAGTAATATTACAGAAGTTGCGCTGAAAGACGCTTTTTATTTTCTGCAACATATTCTAGTAGACTAGCTTTTCCCTTAATCTTATCATTTCCAATGACATAGAAAGGTGCTTGCCATGTGATTACTCCACTGTTGCGAAGTTCCTCTACTAATTTTTCTACACCCATATCATTAAGCTGTTCTACTTCAGTTGACTTTGGTGCGGCAATTCGCTCCATATCTTCCTTTGGTGTAGAACGCTTGTCCATTAAACGCTTTACTTCTGCCCAGACTGAATGATACTGATCATCAAATGATACCTCAGAGAAGTAGTCTCTGACATTATAACTTGTAGGAGCTTCAAGAATTTGTCTTCCATCTGCCCATAACAAACGCTGACCGTCAAAGCGAATGATTCCCATCTTTATTGCCTGACCAACATCTGAGTGACGCTGAATAACTGGACTGTCTAAAAGTTCAATAAAACGCTCTGAGTTGTTTCGTGCATAATTATCAACATCCCATAATATAAGATCACTTTCCTTTTCTGTATCAAAACCAAGATACTGTGCAATTGGAACAATCTTACCTACAAAGTCTGAATCATAAACCAAACGAGATGCATTGATTACTTTCTTGTTGCCCTCATTTGCTTTACGCGCAAGTTCAACAAAATTACGCTCACGGAAAACACTTTTCTGTTGTTCCATACCCCAATGCTGATTAGTCTCATTGTTGGGATGGTTACGTAAAAAATCAAGCAAGTTTTTTTGTGAAGGCAATACAGCAAGAACTCCGTCTGTGAACTGTGGACAACTAGATTGTCTTGTTAATTCACGCATTGTCATGTCTGGTTGCTCATCAGTAAAAATTGACTTTTGAGATTTAACGTATCTAATGTTTCTAATAAAAGAGTCACCATCTTCGTCTTCATGTAACATGGTGGCTTTTGAAGGTAGGGAAAGAGATTTAGCAGTATTTCTGCGATTTCCATACTTGTCTTCGTACATACTCTTCATAGGGGAACATAGTTCAAAGAGTATTGTTTCGTTTTTTTTCATTTTAATTTAATTTAGTAAGAAAAAAAAGAGAGGGGGTGTATTTCCCCCTCTCAATTTATATTAGGCAGCCTTTAGGATACCAAATCGGTTGAGTGCAGACACTTCAAGACCACAATGAGAAAGCATATGTACTTCGAAGAAGTCATTACCGCTAGTAGCAGCTCCGAGTCCTTTACCAGTTACCCACTCCATGTAATCACGTCCACCTTCATCATTATCAAGGTAGTTAAGAGTCAACGATGGAACCATTGATCCTGTGCTAGAGTTCATGTTGTTGTAAACAACAGTGTCATCTAGTGGAACAAAAATACCAATACCCTTATAAATACCACCAGCATATCCAAGGAAGTTTGGATCAGAGAAGATATCCATAGTTTTAAGAGCTATCTTGTAACCTCCGTACTCAATAGCATCGATAGAGAATCGAACCTCTTGGTTCTCTACTCCTTGGAAAGCAGCAAACTGAACAGCTCCACCACCACCAAGCGCACCACTTGAGTCGTAAATCATAGCATCAAATTCCAACTTGAGGTCGTGACCACAAGCAGCCATCATTTCTCGTGAACCACGGTTCTTTTGGAAATCTTTGATAAGACTTTCAAGCTCAGTGATATCAAGTGTACCAGCACTATAAGTCTGTACGTTACCATCAGATGTAATCTGAGGAATCAAACCTTTAGTGAAAGTAGTAGAATTAGCATCACCAAAAGAGGCAGTACCAACACCACCAAGACCTGCAAGGTTAGCTTGGAAGTCCTCACCTGTCAACAACATAGCTTCACGCTCGTTGAGGAATCTGTGATACTCATCCGAAACACCTTGAAGATACCAGAAGTATCCTTTCTCTCCGTTCTTACCTTCTACTTCGATCCAAGTCTTAGTACCAAATTCAGTACCAGTAACCTTGTGAGATCTACGCATGATCTGCAAGTAGTTAGAGTAAGAAATTACTCGACTGTTACGAGAATCAGGAGCTGAAGACCCTTCAGGAGAAGCCTGACCTTTGATGATAATATCATCAGCAGTAGCAATAGCTGGGCGAGCCGCTGTGCTGTCGTATGACAGTGCAGAGAATACGTTTCCACTCACGTTTGTTACATACATGGTGAATCCGTTAACCTCAATTACATCATTTTTTGACAGTGGATTTACTGTAAATGTATCAGTAGTTGGGTAAGGAGATTGACCAGTATAGTCATACGTATAGTTGTTTGATGCCGCTGTGCTAACTGTTCCGCTAATTACAGCAGTACCTGCAGTAGCTGCAGATGCGATAGCAGCTTGTAGCCTAAATGTACCGTGAATACGCTCTTGCTCGTAGTGAGAGAACTTTGGATTGTTTACAGCTTTCTTGTTTCCAAGCATTTCCAAGAAACCAGTAATGTCCTGACGACCGTATCGTTGAACATATACCGAACTAACTTCAGGCTTGTGCAGACCTTCTGCCAAGTCTAAAGAGTTTAAATAATTATACTCCGAAGCAACTTTTACTGATGCTGGAGTTAAGGGTGTGACCGCCATTGTTTAATATTTTTAGCGTTTTCTAGAATTTTGAATTGCGAACTGTTCTAGAATTTGGTCTTTGAAGTTACTAGCTTTCTGTTGCTTCTGTGAAGACACATTCTCTGATGCGTTCTCCAGGTTATCAACTACTTGCTCTTTACCAACAGAGATACCTTGTTCATAAACAGTTTTGACGATCTTATCAAAGTCGTGTATTCTTGCCATGTCTCTTTGCAGCCTTGGGTAGTCTATTTTGTTTTCTTTAACATAGTTGTCTACAAACCAAGTCTGGTTATTAACAATAGAAGACTCCACAAACTTCTTTGTATCGTCACTTGGAATATATTTAATTTCCAAGTTTTTATCGAGCTTAATTGGTTCTTCTGTGTAAGACTGTACATTTTGGCGAACATCTTTTAGAAACGCCTCTTGTGCAGCTTTCGCATCAGACTCATTCTGCTCTTTTTGTTGAAGGTCTACCTTCGGTAATTGTACCGATTCTTTATGCTTTTTCAGCTTAGTTACGCTTCTTGTAGCATCAATAGATAGGTCTTCCATTGCCTCTTGATACTCTGTATCTTGGGCGTCAAATGACTCATCAAACAAAGCAGAGTAGCTACGCTTCAACAGCCGAGCAATCTGCTTTTCATTTAGGTTAGGGTTCTCTAACTCTAGTTCGAGTCTTCTGAGTTCCAAAGCCTGTTGGGTGTTTGAGATATCATATTTATCAACGTCAGTATACTGCCACTTCCAAAAATCTGGTGAGTCGATATCAATACCTGACGTTGCAAGTTCATTTAGCCTAGCAATAGTTTCATTAGCGAAACTAGGTTTCTGACCTTCATATTCTTTTGCAAGTTCCTCACGGAGTTGCGCACGAACATCATCTAGGTTTGACTCAATAACTTCAGGTGTTTCTACCTTCTCTTCTTGGGGTGGAGTATCTGTTGTCTCCTCTATCAAAGAACTTTCTTGTTTAACTTCTTCCTCTACAGGTTGTTCTACTGTCTCACCTTCGGGGGCGTCTTCTTTAACAGCGAACCCTGAACGAGCAGCTAAATCTTTTGCAACTAACTCTTCTAAATTCATTACACTTAATTTTTAATTATATTTGCGATGTAAAGTTATTAACTACTTACTTTTAAAATTTGTAAAAATGGATATCGAACAATACTCTAAATTAAACAGACTACACCTCGGTAAGGGGCTGCAAGGACTTCGCCTGTTAAACGGGTATAGTTTGGAAGATCTCGCCTTTTATATCGGCAAGGATGCCGCATATCTTTCAAGAATAGAGAACACGAAGCTCTCTCCCAAGATGGAAACTGTTTCTGAAATCCTTGCTTTTTATGAAATGACATTAAAAGAATTTTATGATAAGCTAGATGACCTTATCTAGTTAGTCCACCAATGTCTGGCGTTACACCAGGCATCCTAGTTCCCGCTACCTTTGGAATGCTTATTCTATCGTAAGCTGTATCTCCACTTTCTTTTTCTGCATCTCCCTCAGCCTGAGCAGCTTCGCGGATAAGTTCTTTCTTAACGTCTAACTCAAGAGCAATAGTCTTACGCTTTTCATCTTCCATTGTCTGGTCATTACGTAATCTAAGATCGTACTCAAGTTGAGTATTCTGAGCTTCAAGCTGTGCTTTTGTTTGCTCTGTCTGCATACGTGCTTGTTCAGCAGCTTGTGCAACCTGGGCTTGTAGTTGAGCGTTCTGCTGTTGCATCTGCTCAGAGCGTTGCATATTCTCTTTTCTTCTGCGCTTCTCACGAACAGCAAGTAACTGTTCTGCCTTGTCTACGTCCTCTTTCATTACCCTACGGATAGCAAAGGCATCTTGTAGGTTAATCATAGGTGGCTGCGACTGTATAGCAAGTTCAATCTTGTTCTCAAGATAAGACATCTCTTCTGCGTCAGGTAGCATCTGAACAACTATAGAGAAATCACTTGTTGTAAGTTTTGTAACGTCAAGCTGGTCAACAGTTTCTTTGCCGACCATATTTATGAACGTGTCCTTGTTAATATTCTTACGGATGAGCTGTTGTGCCAGCATAGATACTTGACGAGCAACATCTTCGTTCACTCGAAGGAATGTACTATATAAACTCTTTAATGCGGTCTTGTGTGCAGCAACAGCAAGTTTTTGTATGCCTATTAGAGCCTTGTTGTCAGGCTGAGAAGAATCAATAGCATCATTGACACCAATAGACTCTTTCATGCGTATTAGGGCTGCGTTATATGCGTTGATAAGCAACATAATACTGTTGTCTAGTCCATTAGGTAGTGCTGTGATTGGTGGCTGACCAGGAGTAATGGGTGTACCATCCTCTCTTACAGCGCGATAGTAAATATCACCAATCTGATCCCGCATTGCACGAGCATCAATAGGCTTCATACCTCCGATACCCATACCCTGTAGTCCTTCAACAATTGCATCTACGTTCATTGCATAACCAGAAGGCGCAGCCTTGGCTATAATCTGTTGCATCTTTAGTTGTATACGAATAAGTTCATCAGCGTAAGGAATCATTTCCTCGACTTTTGACTTATTCTCCATATCATAAATATCTGGAGCATATACGACAAAACCAAGAGTAGTATTAGTTGAGTACTTTCCATTTATACGTTCTCTAATAATGTTTTCTTTTAGACCATAATCAAATATATAGTCTGTTCCAACTACATACTTACCCATGTATACGTTCTTGACCTTTTTAACCTTTGTTCTACGTTCAGCCAACTTGTTGCGTGGCTCTTCGTTAATCAATGTCTTAAAACCATTGTTGCGTGCCTTGACGCTAGTTACTGTCATGTCATCGGTAGAGAAGAACTCAAAGTCTAAGACCATTACCTTAAAGGTATTTACCCTGTCCCAATCAAAGTTATCGTAGTATCTACGGTTTACTGTATCCCATGAACCATTACCATACCTCCCAGCAACAGACTTAGCAATTTCAAACAGCTCCTCCTCTGTTAGTTGTCCTGCTGACATTACCCTCAAGTCATCAATTGTTACTTCACTCATCACACCAACGTGCTTAACATCCTGGAAATCAGCACGTTTCACATATGAAGTAACTAAATCGACAGGGTCAATGTATTCAATCTTAATATTTTTGTTCTCATCTAGGCAGACACGAACAGCACAAATCTTTAAATCGATAAGGTCTTTAGCAATCTTATCGTTAATGTAGTCCATGTCATTATCTTCCAAGACAGCTCTTGTGATAGTTTCCATGGCAATGCTCTGTGCCAACTTAAAGTTGGTCTGCATATAAATTTCTAACTCATCATTATCCTCTGGTAGATCAGTCTTCTTTTCAATCACACCCTGCTCAACTAAAGGGGCAAGTTGTTTTTGAATCTCCATCTCAGCAAGTTTAACCTTCTTCTCGGTATCATACTCAGTAATAGACAGAGAATCCACAGGAGTAAACTGTATTTTGTATGGTTGGTTGAGCATTTGCCCACGAAATACCTCAACAAGTTTAGGTAATGGGGTAGACACAGCCCAATCAAAGTTTAGATACGTATTATCGCCAGTAACAGAAAACTGTTGTTTAAACTTCTCTACAGACTGAAGTCCTTCAGAATACTTTCTGTTGTTTATATAGCGATCCTTGCGTGTGTTAAAGGCATAGGATGAGGAAGACTTCTTTGCAGCACCCCACAAGTCTTTTGCGTACTTGAGGATATACTTTTTACCACGCTTTTCTTCTTGTGGTTCGAATGATGAAGGAAAATTGCTTTCCGAGAAGTTGTTATCCATACCCTTAGTTCAGGAATAAAATTTTCACAAAGTTAGAGATATAAAAATACCCTATTTTGTACTTTTCTCTAATTGAAGCCATAAGTAGTCTGTTGCGTCTATTGCCCACTTGAATGCATCTAAATAAGTCTCATCACCATGATACATATCAAGCGAAGCTAAAACAAGCTCCAATGTGTCATCAGGTGTCATGCTGTTGTTTATACTGTACATTATCCCTCCCTCATGCTCTTCAAACTTAGGTTTACCAACCTGAAAGAAGATAGGGACTAATTTGCCTTCGGCTAAGTATGCTTTTTTCATAACTGCTAAGATATATAAAAAAAGGGGTAAATGTATTTTTCGCCTTCGGCACATATTTTATTATATTTGCACAATAGGTGTTACGTACTAGTTGACCTTAACTCAACTCAAGCCATCGAAAGATGTAGACTAGACCTACTGGTGATAATCCGAGCAATGATCCACCCGCATCAACTCGGTCGTAAGCGGAGACCCTAACAAGGTTAACAGTAAATCACCACAGTATGCAGGACTGATAGTAGGAAAGGTAGACAATAGTGTCACAACCAGCGGCTAAGTAACAATCCGCAGGAATAGGCGTGGTGTGTTCAAGTCAATCCAATTTTCTTATGATTATTTTGGATTTGAATCCAAGAATATGATAAATGAAAACAGTAAAATTTTTATGTTCTCAGTGTGGTGCTTGCTGTAAACTTGTAGGTATGATGGGGGGTGAGAAATATGGTCTTCCAATTAATGAAAATGGGTCATGTGGTCACTTGAAAAATAATGTCTGTTCTATCTATGACAACAGACCAGACATATGTAGGGTTGATAAGATGTCTCACGCTAACGAAGGTGAGTCCAAGAAAGACTATTTTATAAAAGCAACAAAAGCCTGTCACATACTTATTGACCTTTTAGATTTAGATGAGTCCTATAAGATCGATATAAAAGAATATGATAAATAAAAACAGTAAAACAGAACTTAGTAAACTATAATTTATTACTTTTGAGATATGGAAATATCTAATAGTATGATAGACGAAATGTGGAGAACAGAAACTATTCGTGTAGGCAATGCTGAAATAACAGTAGAGCGAGACATAGACACAGGAGAATTAAAAGAAGAATCAGAACACCTAGTCGTGTTCAAGGACGGAACAAGGTTCACAGCCTATGGTGCTGAAGAAATTAAGACCTTTGTAAAGGATATACTGTTATTACCCGAAACAGATGCACTCTTCCGAAACACAAACCAAGCTATTAAACTAGCCAAACGAATAAAGTGGCTATGACATTTAAAGAGTCTCTAGATTACGGAACAGAGGTAGAAAAAGAAATTCTTTTATACCTACAGAAAACCTATCCCTCCGCAAATAAAATTGAAGGTAAATTCAAACCCTTCGATATATACATACCAGAGACAGATACCAAGATAGAAATAAAAACAGATGTCAAAAGCATAGAGACAAATAACTATGTAGTAGAAATAGAGATGTACAATAAACCAAGCGGTCTACTCTCAACAAAAGCAGACTGGTGGATACTGACAGACAAAGAACAAATGATATGGATAAAACCACTAACCCTACTACACACCATAATCAAAAATAACCTTAAATGGGTCACATTCACAGGTAACGGAGACAATCACCCAAAGAAAGCATACCTGATCAAGAAAGAACTGTTAGTCTCAGCAGCAGAAAAAATAAATAATTACCCAAATATAAAACTATGAACTGGGAACTTACAATAGGACTATACCCTGGCATACTGTTCGGATTTAGATCCTACAACGAAGCTGATTACACAATGCACGTACTGTATGTCCCCTTCCTAGATGTCTGCCTGACAACCTTTCACGACTCCCCCAAATAAATTTTTATCACAGGTCTGTATAGGGTATTATATAATATAATCACCCCCACGTGACATCACAGGGAAACCGATTCTGCAACCCGTCCCCGTCTCAATAAATATGTGTCGGAACATATAATGTATGAACATCTATTGTATCAACATTGAATGTCTGCATATATGTATGAACATCTATTGTATCAACATTGAATGTCTGAACATATAATGTATGAACATTGAATGTCTGAACAATTATTCCTATTACTCTACTAAGTTGGTAGACTAACCAGAGTAATTGCTGCAACAAAAGTCTACTTATCTTATAGACTAAAGGGGAAGATAATAACACCATATACAATGTTCACATATATAGGTTA
>Ga0209119_1003111_pt1 | contig 14527 bp, 15 predicted proteins | sample COG_03_FD_184747 | JGI IMG/M metagenome (GOLD analysis project Ga0209119, IMG submission 184747) | Pelagic Microbial community sample from North Sea - COGITO 998_met_03 (SPAdes) (version 2) | ecosystem: Environmental > Aquatic > Marine > Neritic zone/Coastal water | place: Helgoland, sampling... | reverse complement strand
GTAAAGGGTGACGCAAATAAGTTTATTGATGATTTTACTAGAATATTTAGTCTAATCACAGGAACTCTAACCACTGTTCTTTTAGTGACTAAACTATAAAAATATGGAATCTTCAAAAAACAATCTACAAACAGAAGACCAGATAGATATCATTGCATTGTTGTCTAAGGTATGGTATCATAAAAAAAGTATCCTTAAAACAGTTGTAATTTTTGGTGTTATCGGAATTATCGTTGCATTGTCTACGCCGAATAAGTATACCGCTTCTTCCTTGTTTATCCCAAACTCCAGTGGGCAATCTGGGGGATCATCTGGGTTAAAAGGATTGGCTTCTTTGGCGGGAATCAATGTAGGTTCCATGGAGGGAACAAAAGAGATTTCTCCGATGCTGTATGGAAAAATCACAGAAGGCGTTACTTTCAAAAAAGCTTTGCTAACAGCACCCATAGAAAATATTGAAGGGGTGCAGACGCTCAAAGACTATTTTGTTCAAAAAGGGTCGGAGTCTTCATTTTTAGGAACTCTAAAGGAGTATACCATTGGTCTTCCTGGAAAGGTAATTGGTTGGTTCAAGTCAGATGCAACGGAAACTCGCTTGAAAGTAGTACAAGGTATTGAAGCCATTTCTAAAGATGATTACGGATATTTTAAAGCTATCGATGGGATATTGACCCTTTCTATCAACGATAAAGACGGGTTTATTGAAATGATCGCTGTTAGTGAAAATCCAAAATTGGCAGCACAGGTAGCCAAAAACGGAGAGGTGATTTTACAAAATCAAATTATTGCTATTAAAACGAAGTCGAGTTTAGAATTGTTACGTTATTTAGAGGGGCAGTATGAAGCTAAAAAAGTTCTGTTAAACAAAGCACAAGAGCGTTTGTCTACCTTTAAAGACCGTAATTTAAATATTGCTACCAGTAGCTTTTCGATTCAACAGACTCGCTTAGAATCTGAGCTAAGAACAGCAGGTGTGGTTTTTGACAATGTAGTCACACAGTTAGAGCAGGTAAAATTTAAGGTAACTAAAGATACTCCCGTTTTTTCTATTTTAAAACCAGTGGTATTTCCAAACGAAAAATCGGATCCAAAGCGGAGTTTAATTGTTGTGGTTTGGTTGTTTTTAGGAGCAGTTTGTAGTATTGGTTATGTCCTTTCAAAAGAGCTTGTTCAAAATCTGTTGAAAGAAATTAAAACAGCGTCTATTTCTTAGAAATTAATAATTTGTAGCTGTCAAATATTTCTAAAAATCGTTTTGTTTCAGTAAAAGCACCCTTTTAGAATAACTAGCTACGCTCTTGACTACAAAAGGTAAAAGTTTTCGGGCAGAGTCAAAAATAGACACATTGTCTTATTTTAATTACATCGGTAAGTACTTGAAATTTTTATATCATAAAAAGCATTACTGTGGGTAGTGTTGGCGAAGCCGTGAATTTTTTTTTTTTGGGCTTTAAATAGCACTAAAAAGGAATAAAAAGAAAAACACAAATAAAACAGACTACCGGTGGTAGTCGAGAAATAGTATAAGTTTACAAATAACAATATGAATTTAGATAAAGTAAATATTGCAGTGATTGGACAAGGCTACGTCGGTCTTCCATTGGCTATCGAATTCGGAAAAAAATATCCAACAATTGGTTTTGATATCAACAGATCTAGAATTGATGAATTAAAAAAGGGAGTGGATAAAACCAATGAAGCTACGCCAGAGCAATTAACAAGTGCTACAAAGCTTACTTTTAGTGCTAATATAAATGACATCAAAAAGTGTAATATCTATATTGTAACAGTTCCAACTCCTATTGACGAATTTAAAACACCTGATCTAAATCCCTTGAGAGGCGCCTCCAAAATGCTTGGAGAGATTCTAAAAAAAGGAGATACTGTAATTTATGAGAGCACTGTTTACCCTGGATGTACCCAAGAGGTGTGTGTTCCTTTATTAGAGAAATCGAGCGGTTTATGTTTTAATACGGATTTTTACTGCGGCTATTCTCCTGAGAGAATTGTACCAGGAGATAAGGTAAATACCTTAACCACCATAATGAAAGTTACCTCAGGATCAACTCCAGAGATTGCTAATTTTGTAGATGTTTTATATGCTTCAATTATTACCGCAGGTACTTTCAAGGCGGCAAGTATGAAAGTAGCAGAAGCCAGTAAGGCTATAGAAAATGCGCAGCGTGATGTTAATATATCTTTTGTCAATGAACTCGCTTTAATTTTTGATCGTGTAGGTATAGATACCCAAGACGTTCTGGATGCTGCGGGGACTAAGTGGAATTTTCTTAAATACAAACCAGGCCTTGTTGGGGGACACTGTATCAGTGTTGACCCCTATTATTTAGCGTATAAAGCAGAAAACCTTGGCTATCATCCAGAAGTGATCTTAAGTGGAAGGCGAGTAAACGATAACATGGGTACTTTTGTAGCAAATAAGATGATTAAAATGCTTATGAAGTCTGGCAAACAAATAATGGGCTCTAAAGTTTTAATATTAGGAGTTACCTTTAAAGAAAATTGTCCAGATATACGTAACTCAAAAGTAGCAGATGTGCATAATGAATTAAAAGAGTTTGGTCTAGAAGTTGATGTTTATGATTATGAAGCCGATCCTGAAGAAGTAAAACAGGAGTATGGAATACATCTTATAGATGAGGTTACAGTAAAATATGATGGAATATTATTGGCGGTATCTCACAGCGAATTTTCGTTGATAAATATTGAATCTATAAAGAAAGATTCTAAAAGTATAGTATATGATTTAAAAGGATTTCTTCCTAGAAATCAGGTGGATTCACGACTATAAATTAATATAAATTGAAAAATAAAATACTACTAATTTTTGGAACTAGACCTGAGGCTATTAAAATGGCTCCTTTGGTTAAAGAATTTCAAAAATATCCAGATTTGTTTGAAACTAAAGTCTGTGTTACAGCACAGCACAGAGAAATGCTGGATCAAGTTTTAGCTTTTTTTGATATTAAACCTGAATATGATTTAGACTTAATGAAGCCTGGTCAAAACTTATACGGACTGACAGCTACCATTATTGAATCATTAAAACCAATCCTAGAGGAGTTTTCTCCAAACTATGTGTTTGTCCATGGAGATACTACGACTACAATGGCTGGGGCTATTTCAAGTTTTTATTCAGGAGCAAAAGTATGTCATGTAGAAGCTGGCCTTAGGACTAACAATAAACTATCTCCTTTTCCTGAGGAAATAAATCGTCAAATAACAGCTAGAATTTGTGATTATCATTTCGCTCCTACTGAAACTTCTAAAAAGAACTTACTTAAAGAAAATATTTCTGAAGCTTCAATTTTAGTTACTGGAAATACTGTAATTGATGCTTTGATGAAGTCTGTTGAAAAAGTTAATGAAAATCCCAGTCAATTAGTTCAAGACCTCTCAAAACAAATAGGAAATCAAGAAGTTGTTTTAGTCACAGGACATCGAAGAGAGAATCATGGTGGTGGATTTGAAAGGATCTGCAAAGCATTAAAGATAATCGCATTAGATAATACTAATAGATTGGTTATTTATCCTGTTCATTTGAATCCAAAAGTACAGGAGCCAGTTAATAGAATCTTATCTGGAATTAATAATGTAATTTTAATAAATCCTTTAGCGTATCAAGATTTTATTTGGCTTATGAATCGATCTAAGATCATTATCACAGACAGTGGAGGTGTTCAAGAGGAAGCACCAAGTTTAGGTAAACCTGTATTAGTTATGAGAGATACCACTGAAAGACCAGAAGCTGCTGAAGCCGGAACTGTTTTGTTAGTTGGAACGAATGAAGATTTAATCGTTTCTAAAGCATTAGACTTACTTAATAATGAAGATAGCTTTGTTAAAATGTCAAAGCTTCATAATCCATATGGAGACGGCTTGGCATCAAAAAGAATTGTAGACTTTATAAAAAATATAAAATAATGAATCCAGAAGTAGTAACCATAGGATTAGGATATATTGGATTACCAACGTCAGCATTAATAGCCTCTCATGGAACAAATGTTTTGGGTGTTGATATCAACCAAAAAATTGTTGATACTATTAATCAAGGTAAAATTCATATAGTTGAACCAGACTTAGATCAAATAGTTTCCAATGCAGTCTCTAATGGTTTTTTCAAAGCCTCAATAAAACCAAGTTCAGCAGAAGTATATTTAATAGTGGTTCCTACTCCATTTAAAGGAAATCATGAACCGGATATTTCTTTTATTGAGGCTGCTACCAAAGGAATTATCCCACTACTTAAAAAAGGAGATTTATATATTATAGAATCTACATCACCAATTGGGACTACTGAAAAAATGCAACAATTAATATTTGCATCAAGGCCTGAATTGGAAGGATATATTTACATTGCTTATTGCCCTGAAAGAGTATTGCCAGGTAATGTAATGCATGAACTTGTTGAAAATGATCGTGTTATTGGAGGAGTAAACGAAGCATCTACTCAAAAAGCAATATCTTTTTATAGCAGTTATGTTAATGGTGAGTTGCACAGTACTAATGCACGTACAGCTGAGATGTGTAAATTAGTAGAAAATTCTTCTCGAGATGTTCAAATAGCTTTTGCTAATGAACTTTCTTTAATATGCGATAAAGCAGGAATTAATGTTTGGGAATTAATAAATCTTGCAAACAAACATCCAAGAGTTAATATCCTGCAACCTGGTTGTGGAGTCGGGGGACATTGTATCGCCGTTGACCCATATTTTATAGTTTCTGATTATCCAATGGAATCAATAATTATAGGTACGGCAAGAAAAGTAAACAATTACAAATCTTTTTGGTGTGCAGAAAAGATAAAAACAACAAAATTAGAATTTGAATTAAAGCATGGTCGTAAACCAAGTATTGCCTTAATGGGACTAGCCTTTAAACCAAATATTGATGATTTAAGAGAGTCTCCAGCAAAATACATTGTAAATAAAGTGTTACAAAATGACAATAATGGTGAGTATTTTATAGTAGAGCCAAATATTAAAGAACACAATGTGTTTAAGTTAACTGATTATAAAGAAGCTTATAAAAAAGCTGACATTGTTGTGTTCTTAGTAGCTCATAAAGAGTTTACTTCTATATATTCAAGTGAAGACAAGGTAATATTAAATTTCTGTGGAAATAATAAATAACTAATGAATAGAAAAATATTAATCACTGGAGGATGTGGATTTATAGGGTCACATGTTGTCCGACTTTTTGTAAATAAATATCCAGAGTATAATATCTATAATTTAGATTCCTTAACATATGCAGGTAATTTAGAGAATTTAACAGATATTGAAAATAAGGAAAATTACACATTTATAAAAGGTGATATCACTGATGAGGTATTTATAGATACTTTGTTTAAAGAAAATCGTTTTGACAGTGTTATTCATTTAGCAGCCGAATCTCATGTAGATAGGTCAATTTCAAACCCCTTAGCTTTTGCAAAGACAAATATATTAGGAACTATGATTCTTTTAAATTCTTTTAAAAAGTTGTGGAAGAATGATTGGGAAAACAAATTATTTTACCATGTAAGCACAGATGAAGTTTATGGTTCCTTGGGGAAATCAGGTTTGTTTACAGAAACAACTTCGTACGACCCGAATTCACCCTATTCAGCTTCTAAAGCGAGTTCAGACCATTTCGTAAGGGCATATGGAGAAACTTATGATATGCCCTATGTAATAAGCAACTGTTCAAACAATTATGGAGCGAATCAGTTTCCTGAAAAACTAATACCATTATTTATTAATAATATTATCACCAATAAACCACTGCCTGTTTACGGAAATGGAAAATACACACGCGACTGGCTTTATGTTATTGATCATGCTATGGCTATTGATTTGGTTTTTCAAAAAGGAAAAATTAAAGAAACCTATAATATTGGTGGTTTTAATGAATGGCAGAATATTGATTTAATTAAGTTATTATGTCTTCAAATGGATGAAAAATTGGGAAGAGAAAAAGGCACAAGTTTGGAACTAATCACTTATGTAAAAGATAGACCAGGTCACGATTTACGTTACGCAATAGACGCTACTAAAATTCAAAAAGAATTAGGATGGAGTCCTTCTGTTATATTTGAAGAGGGATTGTCAAAAACCATAGATTGGTATTTAGATAATTCTGAATGGATGCAACGTATTGTAAGTGGAGAATATAAAAATTATTATAAGAAACAATACAAATAATATGAAAGGAATTATTTTAGCTGGTGGCTCTGGAACGAGATTATATCCTCTTACTAAAGCTATTTCAAAACAATTGTTACCTATTAATGATAAACCGATGATTTATTATCCTTTATCGGTATTGATGTTAGCAGGTATTAAGGAGGTATTAATTATTTCTACACCTTGTGATTTGCCTAGTTTTAAAAAATTATTAGGTACAGGAAGTGACTTAGGAATGTGTTTTTCTTACAAAGTACAACCAAGTCCAGATGGATTGGCACAAGCATTCATATTAGGGGAAGAGTTTATTGGAGATGATGATGTTTGTTTAGTTTTAGGAGATAATATATTTTATGGGCAAGGGTTTACAAATTTACTATCTGCGTCATTAAAAAATGTAAAGGAAGAAAGAAATGCTACAGTTTTTGGGTATTACGTGCAAGATCCACAACGTTATGGAGTAGTTGATTTTAATGCAAACGGAGAGGCATTAAGTATTGTTGAAAAACCATCAGAACCTAAAAGTAATTACGCTGTTGTTGGCTTGTATTTTTACCCAAACTCTGTAATAAAAATCGCAAAAGAAGTAATACCAAGTCGTAGAGGTGAATTAGAAATTACTTCTGTAAATCAAGCTTATTTAGAACAAGGAAACCTAAAAGTTGAATTGATGGGAAGAGGGTATGCTTGGTTGGATACAGGAACACATGAATCTTTATTAGAAGCTTCAAATTATATACAGGCAATAGAAAATAGGCAAGGCTTAAAAGTTGCTTGTCTAGAAGAGATTGCTTATGAAATGGGGTATATATCAAAAGAAAAATTATTGAAATTAGCAGAGCCATTAAAGAAAAATGGTTACGGTCAATATTTAATTCAAAGATCTAAAGAATTATAAAAATGAAATTTACTAGAACAAAAATTCATGATGTAGTTGTAATAGAACCTGAAATACATGGTGATGATAGAGGTTATTTTATAGAATCTTTTAGAGTTGATAAATTAGTTGATTTTTTAGGATTTAAAATTAAATTTTGTCAGGATAACGAATCTAAATCTTCATTTGGTGTTTTAAGAGGTATGCATTATCAATTACCTCCTTATGCACAAACTAAATTAGTGAGGGTTGTTGAAGGAAAGGTATTAGACGTTGCTGTTGATATTCGAAAAGGATCACCTACTTTTGGAGAACATGTTGCTGTTGAATTAACAGGGGGAAATAAAAAACAGTTATTTGTACCTAGAGGATTTGCTCATGGTTTTGCCGTATTAAGTAAGGAAGCCATTTTTGCTTATAAAGTGGATAATTATTATAATCAAGAATCCGAAAGAGGAATTAATTTTAATGACAAATTTTTAAAAATTGATTGGAAATTAGATATTAAAGATATTAATCTTTCTGAAAAAGATTTGAAACAACCAGCTTTTGATTTTGCAGATTATTTTAAAGAAAATATAAATTTATATGCATAATATTTTAATTACAGGTTCAAATGGTCAATTAGGTTGTGAATTAAGAACTTTAACAGAAATATATCCAATATATAATTTTTATTTTACAGATTCAATAGAATTAGATATTACAAAACATAAAATTGTAAAGGAATTTATTGTAATCAATAATATAGATGTTATTATTAATTGTGCTGCTTATACTGCTGTGGATAATGCAGAAAGTGATATTGAAAAATGTAATGCATTAAATCATTTAGCAGTAGCTAATCTATCAAAATTAGCTAAAGAGAAGAATATAAAATTAATTCAAATTTCAACAGATTATGTTTTTGATGGGGAGCACTTCAAGCCTTATGTTGAGTCTGACAGAACTAATCCAAAGTCAATTTATGGAGTGACAAAATTAGCAGCTGAAAATGTATTATTAAAATTAAATCCACCTAATTCAATAATTATTCGAACATCGTGGCTATACTCTAGCTTCAGAATTAATTTTTTAAAAACTATGCTTAAATTGGGAAATGAAAAATCAAAACTAAATATTATTTTTGATCAGATTGGAACACCCACATTTGCAAACGATTTAGCCATAACGATTCTACAAATAATCCCTAAATTAAATAATAAAAATGTTGAATTATTCCATTATTCAAATGAAGGTGTTTGTTCATGGTATGATTTTGCAAAGGCTATTTTTGAAATCAATAATAATTCTATTTTAACAATACCCATTGAAACTATAAAATATCCCACTCCAGCTGTAAGACCCTACTTCAGTGTTTTAAACAAACAAAAAATAAAAGAAAGATACGATTTAGAGATCCCATATTGGAGAGATTCTCTGAGAAGATGCATAAAAATTTTAAATGAAAAATATTAATAAAGTAGAAATAATTGAATTGCCTAAGTTTTTGGATGATAGAGGTAATTTAAGTTTTATGGAATCTGATAATCAGATCCCTTTTTGCATCAAAAGAGCCTACTGGATATATGATGTTCCTGGAGGTGAAATACGTGGAAGCCATGCATTTAAAAAATCGAAAGAATTTATAATCGCACTTTCAGGAAGTTTTGACGTGGTTTTAAATGATGGAAATAAAGAAACGAGATTTAATTTAAATAGATCTTATTTTGGACTCTATGTACCAAATATGTTATGGAGAAGATTAGAGAATTTTTCCACAAACTCATTAGCATTAATTGTCTCTAATATTTCATACAATAAACATGACTATATCACAGATTTTAATGATTTTAAGATATTAAAAGATGAAATCAAAAAATAATAAAATTACTGATTGCTCTATAATTAATTTAGACAAAGTACACACAGAATCAGGAAATATCACTGTATTAGAAAATAATAAAAATATTCCTTTTGATATTAAGCGAGTTTATTATTTATATGATGTTCCTGGTGGAGAAGCTAGAGGAGGTCATGCTCATTACGAACTAGATCAATACATTATTGCCGCCAGTGGTAGTTTTGATATAATTTTAGATGATGGGTTTAGTAAAAAAAAAATCAGTTTAAATCGACCTAACATAGCATTACACATTGTCCCAGGAATGTGGAGAGAATTAGAAAATTTTTCATCTGGTTCCATAGTAATGGTTTTTGCCTCTGAATTCTACGACGAAAAAGACTACATACGTAATTATAATAATTATTTAAAATTTAAAAAAAATGAAAAATAAAAAACTTTTGATATATGGTATTGGTGAAACAGCTGAGATAGCTTATGAGTATTTTACACATGATTCAGAATATGAGGTCTGCGGATTTGTTGTTGATAAAGAATTTCTTGAAAAAGATAAAATGTTTGAACTTCCCGTTATTTCTTTTGAAAAAGTTGACCAAATTTACTCATCAGATGAGTTTTATATGTATGCTGCAGCCACTTACAATAAATTAAATAGAGTTAGAACATTAATGTACAACAAAGCAAAAGAAAAGAATTATAGAATGGCTTCATACATCAGCAGTAAGGCATTTGTATGGCATAATGTTTCTATTGGCGATAATGTTATGATATTAGAAAATAATGTTATTCAAACAAATGTAAATATTGGAAATAATGTAATCTTGTGGAGCGGAAATCATGTGGGTCACCGATCAACTATTGAAGACAATGTATACGTGTCTTCGCATTGTGTAATTTCAGGCTTTTGTGTAATTAAAAAGTATTCTTTTTTAGGAGTTAATTGTACTTTTAATGACCAAATTACTTTGGCTGAAGATAATATAGTTGCTAGTGGAGCCTTGATCAGAAAAAATTCAGAAAAAGGTAATTTGTTGGTAGGGTCTCCTGGAAGAGTTGCTCCAAAAACTTCATATGATGTTTTTAATGTAACAGAAGAATGGATTTAACGAAAAAAATGAATTGGATAAAAAAAGGTAGAATATGGTCACCAGATGAAACATCTGTTTCAAAGTGTAATTATGGCATTCTACCTGTACCAATATATTTAAAACATTTAAATGTTATAAGAGTTTTTTTTGGTTCAGCTGATAAAAATATGAATAGTCGGATATACTACATTGATTTAAATCCAGAAAATCTTAATGAAGTTTTATTTGAGTCACAACAAAGCTCACTAGACATAGGTAGATTAGGTACTTTTGATGACTCAGGAGTTGTTCCTAGTTGTTTAGTAAAACAAGGGGGTGAACTTTTATTATTCACTGTTGGTTTTCAAAGATGCGAAAAGGTACCTTACATGTTATATGCTGGTATTGCTAAGTCTCAAAATAATGGTATTACGTTCACTAGACCTCACGAAGCACCAATATTAAACAGAACTCCCATCAGGCCTATATCTCAAGGCGCACCCAGCGTAATTTTTCATAATGGAATTTATAAAATGTGGCATTGGTATTCAACTGATTGGATTAATGTAAAAGGAAAGCTCTATCTTGATTACAAGATAGGTTATGCTGAATCTACTGATGGTCTGAATTGGGACATGAAAGATATATGTTGCATTGAACCAGACAAAAATAATAATGAGTTTGCGGTTGCAAGACCTTTTGTCCTGTTCGAAAAAAATATTTTTAAGATGTGGTATTCAATTAGATTTGTTGAAAAATTATATCGAATTGGTTATGCTGAATCTTCTGATGGAATAAATTGGGAACGCAAGGATCATTTGGTTGGCATTGATGTCTCTGATAACGGATGGGATTCAGAAATGATTTGCTACCCATCAATTATTGATATAAATGAAAAAAGATATTTATTTTATAACGGAAATGATAACGGCAAAAATGGTTTTGGTTACGCTTTATTACAAGAAAAATGATTGAAATACTAAAATATTCTGAGAAATTTTCTGATCAGTGGAACGAATTTTTGAAATGTTCCAAGAACTCTACTTTTTTGTTTAATAGAAATTTTATGGGATATCATTCTGATAGGCTTGATGATTTTTCACTCATTATAATGGATAATAAAAAAATTGTTGGACTATTGCCTGCTAATATTGATGATTTAGGTAATGTCATAAGTCATCAAGGTTTAAGTTATGGAGGTTTTATTTTTGGAAGAAACGAAAAGCTAAATAATATTTCGAAATATATTTATTCAACTTTGAAATTCTTATCAGAAAATGATATCGACAACTTATTTTACAAATCATTTCCAAGGTTTTATAATACTGTGGGTTCCGATGAAATTGAATATAATTTATTTCTTTTAAAAGGAGATTTATACAGAAGAGATTCTGCCTTGGTGATAGATTTAAAAAATAAAATTGAATTTCAAACTAGAAGAAAAAGATCAATAAAAAAAGCTGAAAAATTTAATATTGAAATTATTGAATCAAATTCTTTTAGCGAATTTTGGAATAAAATATTAATTCCAAATTTAAAACTTAAGCACGATACTTTTCCTGTTCACTCACTAGATGAAATAGAACTCTTAGCTAATCGATTTCCTGAAAATATTAAACAATTTAATGCTCTTTTAGATAATAAAATTGTCGCAGGTACAACCATCTTTGAAACACCAACAGTTGCCCATGCGCAATATATTTCATCCTCTGAGGAGGGACGAAATAATGGTGGACTAGATTTTTTATTTGATCAATTAATTAATGACAAATATTCTAAGAAAAATTATTTTGATTTTGGGATTTCAAACGAGAATCAAGGAAAAAGTCTGAATCATGGTTTACTTGATTGGAAAGAAGGATTTGGAGGTAGAGCTTTTTCTCATGACTTCTACGAGATTTCAACAAAAAATTTTAATTTATTAGAAAATATTATTAAATGGTAAAATTTTTAGATTTAAAAGAAATTAATAATTCATATGAACCTGAACTGTCAGATTCAATAAAACGTGTTGTTGAATCTGGATGGTATTTACTCGGCAAAGAAAATCAGCTTTTTGAAAATGAGTTTAGTGATTTTATTGGGACGAAATATTGTATTGGTTTAGCTAGTGGATTAGATGCTCTAAGGCTTATTTTAAAAGCATATATTCAAATAGGTCTTTTCAAAGAAGGAGATGAAATAATTGTTCCATCACATACTTTTATTGCCTCTATAATGGCTATAACTGAAAATAAATTGAAACCAGTTTTTGTTGAACCCACTTTAACTGACTATAATATAAATTTTAAATTGATTGAATCAAAAATTACAAAAAAAACAAAGGCAATTATGGCTGTTCATTTATATGGGAAAAATTCCATAAATAATGAAATCATAGATTTAGCAAAAAGATTTAATCTTAAATTAATTGAAGATAATGCTCAAGCTACTGGATGTTTTTTTAATGATAACAGAACTGGCTCTCTTGGAGATGCAGCTGGACATAGCTTTTATCCTGGGAAAAATCTTGGGGCGATTGGTGATGCAGGAGCTGTAACTACTAACGATAAGAACTTGGCAGAAGTTATTCGCAGTTTAGGAAACTATGGTTCTTCAAAAAAATATAATTTCGATTATATAGGGTCAAATTCTAGACTTGATGAATTACAAGCAGCTATTTTGAGAGTTAAGTTGAAAAAATTAGACAAAGATAATTTCAAACGCCAACAAATAGCCTCTTATTACATTAATAACATAAATAATCCAAATATCACTTTACCCTTAACAGAAAATAATTTAAATGAGCATGTTTGGCATCTTTTTGTTGTACGTTGTGGTAAACGAGATGAGTTACAAAATCATCTTTCCGAAAATGAAATTCAGACAATTATTCATTATCCTATCCCACCTCATAAACAAAAAGCTTACTTAAAGTGGAATAATTTGTGTCTGCCTATTACTGAAAAAATTCATGATGAGGTTTTAAGTTTACCTATTAGTCCTGTAATGAACTTAATTGAGGTAAAAAAAGTAGTTAGAGCAGTAAATAGTTTTTATAATTAATATTTTGAAAAACCATAATTCTTCTTATTCTAGTATATTAAAAGCTACCTCATTGTTTGGAGGTGTACAAATAATTAGTATAGTAATTAAAGTCGTAAGATCTAAGTTTGTTGCCTTGTTTTTAGGCACTGAAGGAGTTGGGATATCAGGGCTATTAACATCAACTTTAGATTTAGTTTCAGCCTCAACTAATTTTGGACTTAACATAAGCGCTGTCAAAGATATTTCTGAAGCTAATGCTACAAAAAACGTATCAAGAATATCTTTAGTAGTTACAGTTCTTAAGAAACTATTTTGGATTACTGGTATTTTAGGATTAATTCTCATAATTGTTTTCTCTTCAGTTCTTAGTGAGATTGCTTTTGGGGATTCTCAGTATAGTATATCGTTTGTATGGCTTTCTATTACGTTATTATTTACACAATTAACTTCAGGACATCTAGTATTATTACAAGGCTTACAAAAGCTAAAATTCTTAGCTAAAGCAAACTTGTTAGGTAGTTTCTTTGGTTCATTAGTAACTGTACCCTTATATTATTTTTTTAGAAATGATGCTATTGTCCCTGGAATAATAATTTTTGCAATATTAAATTTAATTTTTTCATGGTATTACGCACGCCAGATTAATGTGGTTGAACTAAAAATATCACTTGCTCAAACATTTACTGAGGGCAAAAATATGATGACTTTAGGCTTCATGGTTAGTTTAAGTGTGCTAGTTTCACTTCTTTCAGCGTATGGTTTACGTATTTTTATAAGTAATTTTGGTGGAATTGAACAGGTTGGTTTATATTCTGCAGGCTTTATTTTAATTAACACATACGTCGGTTTAGTTTTTAAAGCTATGGGAACAGATTATTTCCCAAGATTATCTTCTGTTGCCAATAATAATAAATTATGTATACAAGTCATAAATCAACAAGCTGAAATTGCATTACTAATTATAACTCCTATAGTTGTTGTTTTCATAGTTTTTATAAAAACTATTATCGTTATTCTGTATTCCTATCAATTTGTTCCTGTAATTGAAATGGTTCAGTGGGCTGCCTTAGGGATGCTTTTTAAAGCTGCTAGCTGGTCAATTTCATATATTTTTTTGGCCAAGGGAGCATCGATGATATTTTTTCTAAATGAATTTATGTGTAGTTTTTATACTCTAATGTTTAATTTAATTGGTTATTATTTCTTTGGTCTGGTAGGTTTGGGAGTATCGTTTTTAATTTCATATTTAATTTATTTGATTCAGGTTTTTTTAGTAACTAAAAACAAATATGGTTTTAATTTTGATTCTCCTTTTAAAACAATATTTATTATTCAATTTTCATTGTGTATGCTTTGCTTTTTTATTTTAAAAATAATTAATGATCCTTTTATCTATCCAGTTGGTTTAGTTTTTTTATTAGCTTCTTCGTACTATTCTTATTTGGAGATAGACAAAAGAGTTGGGTTAAGAGAAAAATTTTTACTGATTAAAAATAAATATTTTAGAAACTTATAAATAATCAAAATG
>Ga0209119_1003107_pt1 | contig 14544 bp, 10 predicted proteins | sample COG_03_FD_184747 | JGI IMG/M metagenome (GOLD analysis project Ga0209119, IMG submission 184747) | Pelagic Microbial community sample from North Sea - COGITO 998_met_03 (SPAdes) (version 2) | ecosystem: Environmental > Aquatic > Marine > Neritic zone/Coastal water | place: Helgoland, sampling... | reverse complement strand
AAAAATCTATCGCGGGTTGGTTCCAGTCTAAAACAGACCATTCGACACGCGTGCAGTTCATATCGACTGCCTTGCGTGCCAAATAGGCGAGGAGGAGTTTGCCAAAGCCTTGGCCGCGATGCGCGGGTTGCACATACAGATCTTCGAGATAGATGCCAGGGCGGCCAGTAAAAGTAGAAAAATTATGGAAGAACAGCGCATAGCCAACAGCGACGCCGTTGAGCTCGGCCATAATGACATGCGCATAGGGTGTGTCGCCAAACAGCGTTTCGTTGAGCGTGTCCTCAGTGGCCACCACTTCGTGGGCGAGCTTTTCGTAGTCGGCGAGTTCTTTGATAAACCCTAAAATAGTGCCTGTGTCATGTTGCGTGGCTGCTCGCAGCGTAAAGCCGTCGATGGCGGTGGTCAGTAGCATAGTACTTCCTAAACTGTGTGATTCGATGCCGCTATTATGGCACGGGTCTCTGGTAAGTTCATGGCAGGCTCATGGCGGCCCTGTTACTGCCCCTCGGCCGCTGCTATAATGGGCGGTTGATCACCCAGCCATCTATTTATATTAAGCATTAAATTAAGCATTAAAAGGAAAAGAGATGTCAGAGCAGAAGCCCACAATTATCTATACCGAGACTGACGAGGCGCCTGCCCTCGCGACTTACTCATTCCTGCCGATCGTGAGCGCTTTTACTAAAGCTGCGGATGTTGAGGTTGAGATCCGTGACATCTCCCTTGCCGGACGTATTATTGCCAACTTTGCTGAATTTCTAAAACCGGAACAACAGCAAGCCGACGCGCTCGCAGAATTGGGCGAGCTGACGCAAGACCCCTTTGCCAACATCATTAAACTGCCGAATATTTCAGCGTCGCTGCCACAGATTCAGGCGACGATCGCAGAGCTGCAGGCCAAAGGCTATGCGCTACCAGAATACCCCGAAGAGCCGGCTAATGAGCAAGAGAAAGACATTAAGGCACGCTATGATCGCGTAAAGGGCAGTGCCGTAAATCCTGTGCTGCGTGAAGGCAATTCGGATCGCCGCGCGCCGGCGTCGGTAAAAGCCTACGCACGCAAGCATCCGCATTCGATGGGCGCGTGGAGCGCAGACAGTAAATCGCATGTGGCGTCGATGACACAGGGCGATTTCTACGGCTCCGAGCAAGCAGCCACTGTGCCGGCTGCGACGAGCGTGTCGATTGTGCATAAAGAGGCCAGCGGTGCCGAGACAGTCTTAAAGGCGGGAATCGCACTGCAAGCGGGCGAGATAATCGACTCGTCGGTGATGAGCAAAAACGCACTGCGCACGTTCTTGGCCGAACAGATCGACGACGCGCGTGCACAAGACGTGCTGTTTTCGCTACACATGAAGGCAACGATGATGAAGGTCTCGGACCCCATCATTTTTGGCCACGCGGTTACCGTTTTCTACGCCGATGCGTTTGCGAAACACGGCGCAACGTTTGAGAAATTAGGCGTCGATGTGAATAACGGCATTGGCGATGTTTATGCCAAGATCAAAAGCTTGCCCGATGCAGAGCGCGAGGCGATAGAAGCCGACCTTCTTGCGTGTTATGCAGCACGTCCGGAGATGGCAATGGTCGACTCGGACCGTGGCATCACGAACTTACACGTGCCTAGCGATATCATTATCGACGCATCAATGCCCGCCGCGCTGCGCACCTCCGGTCAGATGTGGGGGCCAGACGGCAACCTCAAAGACATGAAAGCGGTGATCCCCGATCGCTGCTATGCAGGCGTTTACCAAGAGGTTATCGACTTCTGTAAAGCTAACGGCGCACTTGATCCGTCGACAATGGGGACCGTACCGAACGTTGGCCTCATGGCGCAGAAAGCCGAAGAGTATGGCTCGCACGACAAGACTTTCGAGATTCCTGCCGCCGGCTCTGTGTCGGTTATCGATGCCGAAGGCACAGTGCTACTGAGCCACGAAGTAGAAGCAGGCGACATCTGGCGCATGTGCCAAGTCAAAGACGCGCCTATTCAAGACTGGGTTAAGCTCGCGGTTAGCCGCGCGCGACTCTCAGTAACCCCCGCGGTTTTTTGGCTCAATGAAGAGCGCGCACACGACCGCGAGCTGATCAAGAAAGTTGAGAAGTATCTTCCCGATCACGACACCGCGGGATTAGAACTTCACACGATGGCGCCCAACGCGGCAACGCGTTTTTCGCTCGAGCGTATCCAAAAGGGCCAAGACACAATCTCGGTGACCGGCAACGTGCTCCGCGACTATCTGACCGACCTCTTCCCAATTCTAGAACTCGGCACTAGTGCAAAAATGCTGTCGATCGTGCCTCTCATGGCAGGCGGCGGCTTGTTCGAAACCGGCGCCGGCGGCTCGGCGCCCAAGCACGTGCAGCAGTTCGAAAAAGAGAATCACCTGCGTTGGGATTCACTCGGTGAGTTTTTAGCGCTTGCGGCATCTTTAGAGCATCTTGCTCAGGTAACCGACAATGCCCGCGCTCAGGTACTGGCCGACGCGCTGGATGCCGCCACCGGTGAGTTCCTCGACACTAACAAGTCACCTTCGCGCAGGGTAGGCGAGCTCGACAACCGCGGCAGCCATTTTTACTTGGCCATGTACTGGGCCAAAGCACTAGCTGGCCAGGACAAAGACGCCGCCCTTAAAGCCCAGTTCGCAAGCGTTGCCGAGGCGATGCAAAGCAATGAAGCGACAATCGTGGAAGAACTTAATTCTGTGCAGGGCCCTGCGATGGATATCGGCGGTTACTACAAGCCGGATGCCGCGAAAGCGTCTGCCGCGATGCGCCCAAGCGCCACGCTCAACGCGATAGTCGATGGGATTTAGAATCAATTATATTAAAAGAAATAAAAAAGGGGCTAAGCCCCTTTTTTATGAAAGAGACTAAATGTCATTTAGTCAAAACTGTGTTGCCTTCTCGCCTCATCCTACCGCCTGCTATTCAGCCCGTTTATTTTTTCAATTTCTAGATTAATCATAATTTTTGAACTAGGATTACTGAAAGAAGAAAAATCGCCTATTTTCTTGGCACAAAGTTGCTTTAAACCTAAAAAAGGAATCACAGCCATGAAGGAAAAAATAATCGGTGTGTTTGGGGTTATGGCTTTTATTGCCACCGCGCAAGTCGCTGGCCAAGAAGACGGCGAAGTCATTCAGATCGCGGATCTGTCTCGCGCCGAATTAACCAAATACATTGAAGAGGCTGAAGACCAGCTATTCGCGACGTATAACAAACACAACATCAGCGATGCGTTCGATATCATCTGCAGAAAAGAGAGACCAACGGGCTCTAATATTCCTGTTCGCGCTTGCGAGCCCAATTTCGTAACTCGCGTTAACCTCGATAAGAACAGAACTGACGACAAGGATCTGCAAAACTTGCAGGGCGGTTTTGCGATTCAGTCACTACTCTCGGAGGATTACGAAGCTTTAGATGCAGACATGAAGCGGGTGACGAGCGAGGTTCCTGCGATGCAAGAAATTTACCAGATTCTCTCGCAACTTATAGCGCGTCGCGAGCAGCTTGGCGGTTAGGCGATTAGCAGATTAATAGGCAGGCGAAAAAGGGAAGGGGCCGATGCCCCTTCCCAGCCAAATTACTTCACGCCTCGTGTATAGCGCTTAATGCCACCAACCGGCCCAACCTCGGCGCCAAAGATATTGCCATGCCTGTCGGCAACGACGCCTTCTGCTGTGCAAGTGCCGCGGCAATCGGGATCGGGGTCAGGAATCAAAAACTCGACCTCGCCCGTGATGGCACTACCAACGCGGATGCCGCGCAGCCAGTCGCCGTGGTCGGGGTTAATCGAGCCAGACTCAGAGTCTGCAGAATAAAGCACATCGTGCTTGTCTATATAGATGCCGCTCGGCCGCCCAAATTGATACCACGTGTCGAGATGGTTACCCTCTTGGTCGAAGATCTGAACGCGATTATTGCTGCGATCGCCAATAAATAGCCTTCCTTTTGAGTCCATCGCAAGCGCATGGGGCTGCATAAACTGACCGTCGTCGGAGCCCATTTCGCCAAAGCTCATTAAAAACTCACCATCGGCGTTAAATTTGAGTACGCGAGCTGTCGTGCCTGCCGTGTTGGAGTGTCCCTCGGCAACGAAAATGTCGCCGTTGGGGGCAACGTGCATGTCGTTAGGTGTGAAGAAATACTCTTCGTTGCGACCGCCGGCTTTTTGACCCAGCGCCATGAGGTGAATACCGGTGGGGCTAAATTTGTGAATCTGATGGCCATAGGCTTCGGTCGGCGGATTGTCGCCACCCTGATTGTCGCGACCGTCGGCTATCCACACGTTGCCGTCGTGGTCTACATGGATACCGTGTGGCCAGGTGATATAGCCTGCGCCAAAGCTGCGCACCATCGTGCCGTCTTTATCGAACAGCATCACAAGATTAGTGTCTGGGCTGTTAACGCAGGCATTTACGTTGCCGCCACAGCGCTCTGCGATCCAGACACTCTCCCCGTCGATATCGATATCAACCGTGCTGCTCGAGCCCCAGTTGCGACCCGCGGGCATCTTAAAGTAGCCGGCTTGCGTTGTGTAAGGATTGGGGAGATCGTTGACCGGCGGCATATCGGCTTGAGCGATCGACAGCGCAGGCATTGCTAAACAGCCGGCTAAAAGCGCTGCTGTAAGGGTTGGCATTGAAGTGTTTGTTTTCATTATTACTCCTAGTTAATACAGTGTTTTATTCGTCGGTAGCGACAGCGCCCTGTGTCTCGGACAACGGCGAGCCGTCGCCATTCATGCCCATCGACTCGTAGCGGCGCCAGCCGGCTAAAATTCCGATAAGGCCGTGATTTCCCTCGTGACAGGCGTATTCGTAAACGGGATCGGCGGAGCGGCGCAGCGGGACGCGTGCCGACCAGGATGAGTCCCAGCTCTTTGGGTCGTTTACGGTGAAGTCGTATTCGAGCAAGCCGTCGGCGACATAGGTGAAGCGTTCGATAATCGTTGCTTGCTCTGACATCCCGCGCAGGTTGTAGTCGTGGTAGAAGTTGTTGGTTTCGACAACGAGGACGTCACCTTCCCAATGACCGACCGACTCACCTTCCCATTTGGGCTGAAGGCCGCTGGGTTTGGCATTGAGCTTGATGATGCGCGCCGAGTGCACCATTTCATTTAAGATCATGATGTGGTCTTCGGTCTGCACCAGCTGCATGTTGTTGTTGTAAGAGCCGGGAATCATCGGTGGTCCGCCGATAAAGCCGGTAAGGCAGCGATCAACGGTTGTGCGGCCTTCGGGGCCTGCGCTGTTAAAAATCATGTTGCGGTAGTCTTCACGGCGCTGTTTGCCGGTCTGGTTGAGCTCGGGAATGCGTCCATTAGGTGGGTCGTAGATGAGCGAGGTACGTCGGCTCGCAATAGTCTCGCTGCCGCGCTCATACCAAAACTCGTTATAGGAGATGACGCCAGGTGGATAGCCGGCTCCGCCGACGCTGTCGACGATGAGGTCGCGGTTCTGGCGTTGATTCTCGAATTCTTCCCATTCTGCCGCTTCTTCGGGCGTTAGCACTGCCTTGTCGGCGAGTTCCGGTGGGCGATTAAGCGGAGTGATAGTTCTGAAGGTGTAAAAACCCTGAAAGTCGGGGTGTCCGTGCTCGGTGCGAGGAATGTCCACGTCTTGTGCGAGCGCTAACTGGCAGCTTAGCGCTGCGACAATGACCGAACAACCGAGTCCTTGCGCATAGCGTACACGTTTGCGTGATGGCGCTGTTAACTCGGAGAAGCGGGGTGGGTTATAGGCATCGCTATTCATACAAACCTCTCGGGATCGCTTTGTTTTTGTTGCGTTAGTTAGCGGTGAGTCGGGCGGTAATCAGATTGTAAGTAAAACGTCTAGCCTACTGAAATTACGCTTCTGTAGAGCAGATTTCAAGCCTTTGCGACGGCAGCTAAATTGAACACAGCGTACCCCATGGTTTATGCTAGCTAGCAGGTTGCAAGTGACCGAGATGCAACAGACAAGACAGACGAGACACGATCAATGAATTCGACTCAGGTAGACACGAGCCCTGCGCTGCGCCTTTCGCAGGTAGTGGGCAGTTTTAAACTTCCGATGGCGCTGACGCTCGCGATATTCGTGCTCTCGTTTGCCCCACGCATAGCCAGCAACTCGACGCTCATGTATTCGTTTTGGGGCGCATCATTGGTGCTTCTTCTGTGGCAAGGTTTCATGCTCATTCACCTTGCTCGTCGTCCTGCGCTCAAAGATTTCAGCCGCGCCGTTTATTCTCAGCATTATGTTCAAGCGATGGTGCAGTTCAGTGTCTACCTTTATTGGGGCTATTACTGGCGACCGGTCTACGATCACCTCTGGCTGCTTGCCGGGCAAGTGATGTTTGCTTATACCTTCGGCATGTTGCTCGCGTGGTCGCGGCGTCGTAGCTACATGCTCGGATTTGGACCCATTCCTATCATTTTTAGCACCAATCTTTTTCTGTGGTTTCACGACGACTGGTTCTACATGCAGTTCGTTATGATTGCCGTGGGCTTTCTAGGCAAAGAGTTTGTGCGCTGGAATCGCGATGGTCGCAGCGTGCATATCTTTAATCCGTCTGCCTTTAGTCTCGGATTCTTTTCGTTGATCCTTATCACGACCGGCACCACCGACCTGACGTGGGCGCCCGAGATTTCATCGACGCTGACGCTCGCGCCGGGAATCTACACCTATCTGTTTGCGGTCGGTTTAGTCGTCATGTACTTTTTCTCGATCACGCTTGTGTCGGGCGCTGCAGCGATCACCCTGTTTGGCTTTAGCGCGCTGTACGCGGCTATTGCCGGCGTGCCTTACTTTCTTGATTCAGACATTCCCGCGGCGGTGTTTCTCGGGCTGCATCTCCTAATTACAGACCCGTCGACGTCGCCTCGTACCCCTCTCGGAAAAACGCTTTTTGGCGTGCTTTATGGCATCGGCGTGTTTGCGCTGTATACGATTCTCGGTTGGTTTGGTGAGCCTACGCTTTACGACAAATTACTTTGTGTGCCGTTGCTCAATCTCAGCGTGATTGGCATCGACCGCTTAGTGCGCCGCATTAATTCTGACGCGGTGTTAAACCTTTGGAATCCTTCTTGGTTTAGTGGACGCGCTAATGTCGCACACATGATGATTTGGATTTCGGTGTTTGGTCTTATGTCGCTGCTTGGTCGGACTGATGCGCAGCATCCCGGCGACAGTGTGCCGTTTTGGGAGCAGTCTTGTTCGGCGCAGCTGCCCAATGCGTGCGACCGACTCGTAAGCGTTGAGTCGACCTACTGTGGTGACAATGCCGCGTGGGCGTGCAATGAGCTCGGCGCACACTATCGGGAGGGAGCAATAGTTGATCGCGATACAGATCTTGCTTACAGCTATTTCGCCCGCGCCTGTGAGCTCAAGTTTCAGGCAGGTTGTGCAAATTTGCTTCAAGAGCAAACGGCGCTGAGAGCCGAGCCGCTTGAGTTAGATTTACGGCTTATGCTGCGCCAAGGCGGTAAAAATTTGATGGACACGCCGGTGTTCGAACTTTACGCGCGGGCGTGTGTCCATGATTGGGCATTCGCCTGCGAACGTTCTGCCGCGGCAGGGGAATAACAACGTATGGCATCGGGAAAGGGTAAAAAAGGCGCAGTAAACGAGCCCCAAAAAACAGATCCCTTTCTTGCGCAGAACCTCGACTACCAAGCACCGGGCCGCGCCGTTGGCCTTACGGTAATGCTCTCCTTGGTGGCCTTCACCGCGGCCTTCATGAGCTACCAGAGCTTGCAGCTTGATCAGGCAACGAGTCCTTCATCAAAGACATCAGAGGCATCAGAGGCATCAGAGTCATCAGAGTCATCAGAAAATTTTGCATTGCCCGGCGATCCACTCTGGGGGTTCGTTTCTATTCCCGCCGGCGAATTCATCATGGGCAGCAATCCTCAGCGCGATCGGATGGCCTATGAGAATGAGCGCTGGTCGTCGACGCAGCGTCAGGGCAGGGTAGCTTTGCCCGAGTATTTCATTGGCCGTTTCGAAGTCACCAACGCACAATTCGCCCATTATCTTTCGGCGATCGGGTCATCGAGTGCCGAGGCGTTCGCAGAGTTAGACCCAGCGTTGCCAGTAACCTCAGTCTCATTGCCACAGACGTTGAGCTATGCGCGCTGGCTCGATTCGCAGCTTCGTAGCACGGCAGCAACGCCGGTCGCGCTGAGTGAGGCGCTCGATGCGGGCGCCAAAGTGACGCTGCCTAGCGAAGCTGAGTGGGAAAAGGCAGCGCGTGGCACCGACGGACGGATTTTCCCTTGGGGCATGGAGCCTAACGGCGCCTTTGCAAATGTTGCCAGTGCCGCTCTATTGCCAGTCGGCTCGCGTGGTTGTGAGTCATGCAGTTATGGAATCGCCGACATGGCGGGCAACGCCTGGGAGCTCACCCGCAGTCCGCTTATCGATTACCCATTCGTTATGCCCAGCGCCGAGGCATTGCTGCGCGCCGATTCGCTTTGGGTTATGCGAGGCGGCTCTTTTCAAGACACAATCAATAATGTGCGAAGCGCGGTGCGTGGGGCAGTTGATCCAAGCGTGCGCAATCCAACGATCGGCTTTAGGTTGGTTATTTCGTCGCTTTAATGATCATTCATTCACGCCGCGAATTAGCAATTGCAGTGCGACAAGGGTAGAATTCGCGCACTCAATCCCCCCTTCAGTCTTAAGAGAAGTAAATCATTAATGACCGATTCGTTTAAAGAAAGCGCCCTTCGTTACCACACCCATCCGCTACCGGGTAAGCTCGAAATACGACCAACAAAACCCCTCGCGAACAAGCGCGACCTGTCGCTCGCCTATTCGCCGGGCGTCGCACATGCCTGCGAGCTGATTGTCGAGAATCCAACAGAGGTTGCCTCAGTAACCTCGCGCGGCAATCTAGTGGCGGTGATCACAAACGGCACGGCGGTGCTTGGGCTCGGTAATATAGGCCCGTTGGCCTCAAAGCCGGTGATGGAAGGCAAGGCGGTTCTGTTTAAGAAGTTCGCCAACATAGACGTGTTCGATATAGAGATCGACGAGACCGATGTCGACAAATTGGTCGATATTATCGCGAGCCTCGAGCCAACGTTCGGCGGTATTAATCTCGAAGACATCAAGGCGCCCGAGTGCTTTATGATCGAGAACAAGCTGCGCGAGCGCATGAAAATACCCGTTTTTCACGACGACCAGCACGGCACGGCGATTGTCGCAGCGGCTGCAATCTACAACGGCCTGCGCATAGTCGAAAAAGAAATTGGCGATGTGAAGCTCGTGGTTTCAGGCGCAGGGGCTGCGAGTATTGCCTGTGTCGACCTTCTGGTGAGCATGGGTCTTAAAAAGCAAAATGTGCGCATGATCGATCGTAATGGGGTCATTTACGCCGGTCGAAAAGAAGGCATGAATCCGTGGAAAGAAGACTACGCGATTGAGACAAGCGATCGAACAATCGAAGACGCGATCGATGGCGCCGATCTTTTCATGGGACTCTCGGGACCGGGCGTCTTAAACGGCGAGCTCGTAAAGAAGATGGGGCCTAAGCCGATCATCCTTGCGATGTCGAATCCGATTCCCGAAATTATGCCCGAAGAGGCGATGGCGGCGCGTCCGGATGCCATTATAGCGACAGGTCGATCGGATTACCCTAATCAGGTTAATAACGTTCTTTGTTTCCCCTTTATCTTCCGTGGCGCGCTCGACTGCGGCGCGTCGACTATTAATGAAGAAATGAAGATGGCGGCGGTGAGAGCGATTGCTGACCTCGCTACAAAAGAGACGTCGGATGTCGTTGCAGCGGCTTATGCAGACGAGAAGCTGCGGTTTGGGCCAGAGTACTTAATTCCTAAGGCGTTCGATCCGCGCCTGATCGAAGACATTCCGCTTGCTGTTGTTAAGGCAGCGATGGAGAGTGGCGTTGCTACCCGACCCATCGAAGACCTCGAGGCATACAAGCAAAAGCTGCATGAATTTGTGAATCAGGCAGGGCTGTTTATGCAGCCGCTTATCGAGGTGGCGAAAAAATCCCCAGCGCGTATTGTTTATGCCGAAGGCGATAATGACGACGTGCTAATGGCAGTGCAGGCGGTGGTTGATGAGAATATCGCCACGCCTATTCTCATTGGTCATCGCAAGACTATGGAGCGAAAGATCGATAGACTCGGCCTACGCATCGATCTAGACAACGAAGTCGAAGTCTTCGATCCAATGCATTACGAGCAACACGACGACTTCGCATCGTTCTATCACGAAGCGGTTGGCCGCCATGGTGTCTCTGTCGATGCGGCGCGAAAAATAATGCGCAATGACAACACCGCCATTGCCGCAGTGATGGTTGCGCGCGGCGATGCCGACGGCTTGATCTGCGGCAAGGTTGGGCGCTTCGACTTCCACCTACGTGAAATTATGCATCTGCTCGGCCCTGCGAATAGGTCCGAGACTCGCGAGCAATTAGTGTCGTCTACCGCGGTTCTTCTGCTGCCAGATGGCCCTCTGTTCTTGGCAGACACGTCGATGAATGTCGATCCGACGTCGGATGAGCTGGTAAAAATTACCGAGGCGAGTATCGATCTCGTGAAGCGTTTTGGTATCGAGCCTAAGGTTGCATTGTTGTCGCATTCGAATTTCGGCACCGCGAATAATCCTTCGGCGCGTAAGGTAAGACTTGCCGGTGAGATTCTGCGTGAAACTTATCCTTCGCTACAGGTCGATGGCGAGATGCATGTGCTCAGCGCGCTTAACCCTAAGCTGCGCGAGACTATCTACTCGAAGGCAAATATCAAAGGCCGCGCGAATGTTTTAGTGATGCCAAACCTCGACGCGGCGAATATCGCGATGGGGCTGATACGCTCGATGACAGACGCGCTGTTGATAGGCCCGTTCATCAATGGCTTCCGCAAGCCTGCGCATATTGTGATTCCCTCGGTGACCTCGCGTGGCATATTTAATATGACAGCGGTCACGGTTGCGGATATTCACAGCGCAGGACTAGCTGCTGAGAAATAGGGTAAAGCGGGCGCTACGGCAACGCGAAGGTGAGAATTAAATCGCCTCCGCGTCTGCCGCGGCTGCCTCCGCCCGAGGCGACAGTAACGTATTCTTTACCGTCGATCACATACAGGGCAGGGGAGGCGAAAATGCCCGACCCTGTGTTGAATTTCCATAGCTCCTCGCCTGTTGCCGCATCATAGGCATAGAAGTAGCCGGCGGTATTACTCCCCGCGCCAACAAAGACCACCCCTCCTGCTGTCACCACCGCACCTGCTTGGCCATAGCCCTCGAATATTTGCCGCCACACCAGTTCTCCGGTTGTCGGGTCGTAGGCTGAAAAATAGCCCATCGGGTCGCGGCCCGAGCGAAACGGCTGGTCAATCGCATTCACATAAAGCAGTCCCGTGAGCGGGCTAAACGCGATGGGTGCATAGTTGGAGCCGCCGCCATAGCCCGGGGCAAAAATCTGATTAGGGCCGATAGGCGTGAACTGCTCGACTAAGTGATATTCCTCGAGCTGTTCGGCGGGAATATTAATAGGATAGACAGGCGACACGGGCTCCATACGCTCGCCGTTGGCCTTGTGTGGGATTGGCTGTGTAGGCCAAGGCTCTTCGCCTTCGGTCGCGGTCTCGGTCGACACGGCAATCTCCGGAATCGGATGAACGGGTTGTCCTGTCTCGCGGTCGAGTATATAGAGCCAGCCATTTTTGCTTGCCTGCGCCAGCGCCTTCACTTGATTGCCGTCGACTAACATATCAAACAGTACAGGCTGATTGCCGGAATCGTAATCCCACACGTCGTGATGCACTTGCTGGTAAAACCACTCGAGTTTTCCCGTATCGAGTGAAAGCGCGATAATCGCGTTAGTGAATAAATTAATGCCGTCGCGCTTGGTGCTATTTCCAAAAGGATTGCCGACCGCAAAATAGACGAGGCCGAGCTCAGGATCTATCGAGGGCGTCTCCCAAATGCCGCCGCCGTTGCGCTCGCCACCGACCCAGGTTGGACCGGCGATCTCCCAACCCTGATCGGTTTCGTCCTGCGGCACGGTATTAAAATGCCATTCGACTTCGCCAGTTTTCGCATTCACTGCCAGCACATAGCCGCCGGCGATGTGGCTTTCGCTGCGAGTAGTCCCGATATAGAGCATGCCATTGTGAATCTGCGGTGCTGTTGTAAACCAGTAGCCGACCGAGATCGCGGTGTCGATGCTGGGGTCTTTTAAATGCAACACGTCAAGGATCACCGGCGCCATGCCGCCATCGCCGAAGCCTTCGATTGGTTCGCCGGTTTTCGCATCGAGCGCAAAAATGAAAGAACCTGCGGCGGTATACACAATGCCGTCGTCGACGACGACACCGCGGTGCCTAAAAATATAGCCTTCGCGGCGGCCACCGCCGAGTTTGCCGCTGACATTGTATTCCCAAAGCAGATGGCCGTCGGTGGCATTGGTTGCGTAGACGCTGCCGCGCGCGTCGGTCACGTACATAATCCCGTCGACAATAATGGGCGTCGTTTGATTACTCACGCCATCGATAACCCCATGCTGGAAAAGCCACGCGGGCTTTAACGAGGCGACATTCTCGGGGGTGATCTGATCGCTCGGCGTGAAACGCGTGCCGGCTAAGTCGAAATTGTGCAGGGGCCATTCGAGAGTGCGGACAGTCGACGCTTTAGGCGGGCTATCTGTTTCGATGACAAGGCTCGCTGTGCAACCGCTGAGCGCGGTAAAAGCGATAAGAGTAAGTCGTGTGGCGAGAGTTTTAGCGACGCGTGCGTTCATTATTTGTGGCCCACGATGTTAAAGAAATCGACAAATTTCTGCATGTTGGCGGCGTCCTGCGAGATAAGCAGCGAATGGTCACCCCCTTCAATCTCGACATACAGGTGCTGCATACCGCGCGCGGCCATCCCAGCGACCCACGTACGCGTCGCAAAAACGGGTACTAGATCATCTTGATCGCCCTGCAAAATAAAGATCGGGAGATGCGCAATTTTGTCGAGTATTTCATCCATAGGTGCTGAGATTGCAGGGGCGGGTGCCGCGACGCCAAGTCCTGCGAATACGTCGGGGTGTTTTGCGGCTATATGATAGGTGCCGCCTCCTCCCATCGAGTGCCCCCAGAGAAAGATGCGGTCGCTGTCTATGCGCAGCTCGTCGCGCACCAGTTCCAGTACGTTCATTACATCTTGCTCGCTATAGACGCCGTCCTGAGGGTCTTCGGCCGGGCGCGATCCGAACCAGCCTTCGCGAATATAGCCAAGGGGTGTCACTACTGCGTAGCCGCTTTCTTCTGCTTGGTCGAGCAGGCCGTGATAGCCCATCAGCCAGTCGTAGCTGCGGCCAAGTCCGTGCAGAGAAACGAGAAGCGGGAGCGCTTCTGTCCCCTTGGGGTCATAAGAGGAGGGCACAAAAATAGCGTAAGGAATAGACTCGCCAGTAGGCTCGAAGGTGTAGCTGCGATGCTGAACGCGGGGGTCGTCGATGTGGCTTTCGTCGTCAGCTGCGGTGCGGTCAGCAAACGCTGCCGGCGCAAAACAGAGCATCGCGGTTGTCAGGGCTGCAGACACGAAGGCTGCAGGAGAAAGGGCTACGAACAATCGTGAATAAAACGACATAGGGTTGCTCCTTGATTAACGAACGCGTTAATTGACTAGCGCGGTAAACGAATTATTCTCTGCCATTACTCTAATCAGTTTAATCGCATCGGTGTCGAGCCGGACATAGGCTGCTTTCAGATGCTCGCCGACATCTACAGCGCGATGTTCGTCTGGCAATTCGCGGCGATAGCGAAAGCGCACAAACAGATAGCCTTCTTCAGGCTCCTCGATCGACGCTTCGCTTTCGGCGTGTATCTGCGGCTTATCGCGCTGGGTTTTAGTGAGCACGCGCGATTCGTGTTCGAGCGTCACGTCTTCGTAAAAGTGGGCATCGCCCGCGCTTATTTCGCGAACAAAACCAGCGCCGTTCTGAGGGTGCGAGAAGCAGTCGATGCCTTCGATAAATCGCTGAGGGCTTCGCGCCCGAAGCACCAGACCTTCCCAGAGATGTGCGCGGCTTATATCGTTGCTCGTTGGATTTGCCGGCTCATTTACCTGCACGATATGTTCGAACTCGAGAAAGCCTTGTTCAGGCATCTCGATTTCATTAGTTAAATCAGTCAATCGCTAATCCCCAGGTTTCGATTTCGCTCAGCATTTCATGCGCGGTCCAATCGAATTTAAGTGGAGTGATGGTGGCGTAGCCATTTTGATAGGCATAGGTATCGCTTGTTGAATCTAGCGCTCGATTGCCCACATACGAGACCTCGAATTCACTGACCTCGCCGTCTGTGCGCGTAAGCTCGTAGGGAGAAAATTTGAGATAGGATTCGCCCATGGGCCTAACCGCAACGCCTTTTAACTCGCCGCCGGGGACATTAATCGAGATGACTATGCCCTCGGGGGCGCCATCGCGTTGATATTTCGCCACCAGCTGACGGGTAAGATTTACAGTGACCGAGGTATCGACATTGGCGGTGTCTTGCGACACGGCGATGGCTGGGATGCCCTGATAAATAGCCTCCAT
>Ga0209119_1003093_pt1 | contig 14592 bp, 13 predicted proteins | sample COG_03_FD_184747 | JGI IMG/M metagenome (GOLD analysis project Ga0209119, IMG submission 184747) | Pelagic Microbial community sample from North Sea - COGITO 998_met_03 (SPAdes) (version 2) | ecosystem: Environmental > Aquatic > Marine > Neritic zone/Coastal water | place: Helgoland, sampling... | reverse complement strand
TGGTCGGCGGCATCGCCATCTACCTCTCAGTGCTATTTTGCGCAGTATTATTCCTCAAACTTCCCGAAACCTTTATTGGCATCGCCCTGATCTGTGGCCTGATCACCTTTCTCGGCGCGCTAGACGATCGCAACCCAGTTCCACCCTATTACCGTCTAACCATGCAACTTATCGCCGGGGTCTGTCTCGCCACCGTCGGCGGCAGCTGTCTCCGCGATCTCGGTAATCTCACAGGATTTGGTGCAATCAACCTCGGACTGATCGCCATCCCCTTTACCGCTATCGCCATAACAGGGCTCTGCAATGCCTACAATATGGTTGACGGTATCGATGGTCTCGCTGGCTCACTAACTCTAGTCTCCATGGTGAGCCTACTGCTGCTGGCCAATGGCCATGCCCCAGATAACCAAGTGGCGTTGCTTGCCTATATGGCCACCTCTATCTTCGTCTTCCTGCTGTTTAATCTCACTGTCAAACCCTTTTCAGATAGCAAAGTCTTTATGGGCGACGCCGGCAGCACCTTTCTCGGCTGCGCCGTAGCCATCGCCATGATTCACTTTACCCAAAGCAGCGATGCCGTGATCAAACCGGCAACGGCGCTCTGGTTAGTCGCTATTCCACTGATGGATATGACCAGCACCATGTTTCGGCGTGTCAGCAAAGGAAAGTCGCCGTTTCATGCGGACCGCACCCACCTGCACCATATTTTAATGCGCGCAGGCTTCAATCAACGTCAAGCGTTGATGGCAATTGTGTTGGCAGCGAGTGTTTTAGCGGGGATCGGGATCTTTCTGGAAAGGGTATGGCCTCGGGCTGAGGTGGTATCATTTGGCTTGTTTGTGTTGGTGTTTGGGCTGTATTTTGAGTTTATCTTTAAGCATGCGTTTCGGTTTGCTAAGACAATTAGAAGGTTAAGCACGCGGCTTGCAAAGTCCTAAAATCCCAGTTTTGATAGCAGCGCTTACACTACAAAGAAGAATATGGTTTCAAATGTTATTTTATCAAAAAACCTTCGCGGAGCTGATTATCCCCCATCTACTGATCGACCGATAATTTTCCATGACACTCAAATCAATCAAACAGCGGACCAGCCAGATCTTAATCCTCTGATACCGGCCAACCAAGTGAATCAACAGAAAACTGTAATTCTAGGCGTTTATTTGCCCTGGTTGTCCACAGCAGCCAGTCTGCTATCTCCCTATTCTCTGTAGGCAGTTTGAGCTGATATCGATAGCAGCTTTCAATGATGCTAAAAGCTCGCAGAGCTCATGCCGTGCTTTCGACAGAGCTCCGGCACTTCCGTGCCAGTCCCTCCCTGCTTAATGATGGCCATGATCTAACTGTCTGAGTATTATGATTTTTTTCATGCAGAATCTCCTGTGTATAGGTTGCCAGAATACTCCACTTAAAACCTCAGTTAATTTATGGGGGGATTACCGTTCATCTGTCTACCCTTCCCTGGTTAAGGCTAATGGCAGACAGTTAAATAGATTTGACTACACCTCACATACTCAGAAGAATACATGCTTTTTTAGGGTTGAATTATAAGACAACTCCCAGACAATCAACCCTAACAAATTAAAATAAAGAACTTATTAAACTATTTTTTTTAATTTACTAATTAACAATTGAAAAAACTGATTAATCTTCCTAATATTTTTTGCCATTAGCACATCGACACCACCTATCTTAGCCTGCTTTATAACCCGATAATCCTCAGACATTTTTTTCAATATATTCGGGATTCCTTTATTACTGGCACCTCCCATATTCATACGTACCAGAGTTAAAGGGAGATACTCAAAGTGTCGTGACCTGTCAGAAAATAAGTCGACAATCCATCTATAGTCGCCAGAGACAGAGAAGCTGGTATCAAAATAGCCGACTTCAAAAAACGTCTTTCTACAAACATATAGCGTCGGATGAGGCGGCATCCATCCCCATCTCAGCGCTCCATATTTATACCTGCCAGCTTTCCAAATCCTTCTAACTCGTCCGGTCGAATCATCAACGTATGTTAGATTACCATACACAGCATCAACATCAGCTATTCTAAATCTATCAACAATTTTCCGAACAATGCCATCAGCGGCAAGTACATCGTCTGAGTGAACGAAACCAATAATATCGCCAGTTGAATATTTGACGCCTTTGTTGAGCGCATCGTAGATTCCATTATCTGCTTCAGATATTATGATAGGAGATCTTTTGCTATTACCTTTTATGAGTTGTAGGGTAGAGTCTGACGAACCGCCATCAATAAAAACATGCTGAATGTGCGGGTATTCTTGACTATTCACTGAGTTAATTGCCCTGAGGATAGTATGCTCACTATTATACGTGGCAGTTATTATGGAAACTGTCCGATTCACTCCGCAAGAGTATTTACTCATCTGATAAATCAATATTATTTAAGCAAGCTTTTGAGGCAAATTCTATAGAGCAATTATGACGCTCCGAATACCTAGTCACTTCCAGTACTTTAGCGTCAACCAATGATCGATACCAAAATCCCTGTAAGAAATGAAAGATAAACCCGTTGTAGCCATCAAGAAAACCTCCCCTAATAATATATCTATGAATAAAATATAGCGCCGACCGAAATGAGGGTGGAGTTTTTAAATAAAGCTTTTTAAGTTTTAAGTTTACGCTTCCAGAAGAGCCTTCATCGAAGCCAGACAAAACTTCAAAAGCCTCTTTAGAAGAATATGAATTATGCTTTTCGATCCATTCAGATAACGAGTGTAAACTATCATCGATTAGATCACCCTCCAATACAACAGTCTCGCCCTCTATAACTATGTGCTCATCCATTTTTCTTCTAGTACATCGGGCATATTTAATCTTAAAAACTCTAAGTATAGGAATCGGGAAAAGACCCCCAAACCGAATAGGGCTTCTCATAAAATATATTGATCTTAAAACGAATGCACCTCGTGCATGACCAGGTGACTTTAGAAAAGCTTTCAGTGACCGCACCAAAATTTCATTCATAAGCTCATCGGCGTCGATTCGAATAGCCCATTGATACTTTTGACCCAATATATCCATCGCAAAATTAACTTGGTCAGCATGACTTATAAATTTATTTTGAATAACCTCGCATCCATACGATTTTGCCACATCAACGGTATTATCAGTACTAAAGCTATCAATAATAACCACATCAAGCTCAAGAGCTTCTAACGTAAGCAAGCACCTCTTTAAATGCTTTTCCTCGTTTAGCGTGAGAATGAATACACAAGCTCTGATAGACCCACTTAAGCTAGATTCACAATTAATAACTGAAATACTTTTATCCATCTAGGGGCTCTCTTATAGAAATCTTTCTTGCGGGGTTTCCAGCAACAATCCAAAAAGAGGGCACGTCCGATACAACAACCGCTCGAGCGCCAATTACCGCCTGCTCACCAACTTTAACACCTAGCCCAACGAAGGCATAGCTCGCAATCCAAGACTTATTATCAAGTATAATCTCTGCCTCTAGTAGCGGCATACTCGGGTCATTATAATTGCGGCTCGCAGCGCAGAGGACTGCACCTTGACTTACTGTCGTGTGCGTACCAAGTGAAATTTTACCTACACAGTAACAATCAACATTGTGGGCCAAGCAACTATTTTTGCCCATTTCAAGATTTAAAGGCGCCCAAATCCGTGCCGAAGGATAAACATTGGCACTCCAGCTAATTTTCGCCCCAAAAATTTTAAGAACCAATACTCTCCATCGAAAAAATGAGACTGGGGTAAACCTGAAAAATAATACATAAAATATTCTCCAAATAAACCTATAGACTTTGTTCCTGGTAGATAAAATCTTCTTGTTACCTTTCATATATCTTACATACCTTCTTAGTAGAAATTGTGAGGCATTCCTCCTGACAAACTAAGCACCCTTACAGCGAGTATTTTATAGTAATAAGCACACGCAAGCCGACGTGGTAATAAAGCCGAATCCAGCGGCGATTGCTACTATTCAAACCTACCATCTACCCATGTTACAACGGGCCACAAAACTCACCAGCCTTAAAGTCCTTCAACATATCAGAATGACTTCTTTCTTTAAGACCAGGAACCCGTTCTCGCTTAAATACGGCTGGAACACCAGCGTAAATGGAATTGTTGGGTATATCAGAGACAACAACCGAACCTGCTGACACCAAAACGCCACACCCAATGCTCACACCACGCATAATGATAACTCGCGACCCAATCCAAACATCATCACCAATCGTTGTTGGTAACTGCGCACCTCGGCCAGAAAAAATCATTGGCTGCCTATAATCATCAAAGACGTGGTCGCCCCCAACAATCAGTAGATCAGAACCACACATAAAGTAATCACCTATTGTTACCATAGGGGGTATGTATGCATTAGGCCCAATGTAACTATATCGCCCTAATAATAAATCTTTTGAAATAGAACCTTTATATGGAAGATAGCTAGAGCGCGATACACCAGACGCTGAATATTTGATCCGAACTAAGAGATTCCTTACTGCACGAAGCTTTAGCCTTAGGTAGGCAATATGTGCCTTCACTTTATCACCTCGTTCAATTGATAATTTATCGCAGAGACGATTTCGCCCACTTGTCGCCGAGGAGTCCAGTTCAGCTCAATCTCGCGCGCACAATCTGCCTTTGTTTTAGCTGATTTGCCAGTGCTATGCATCCATTTTAGTTGCTGAATTAACGACTCAACGGACCCATAATCGTAGAAGATACCAGTTTTGGAGTTGATAAGCGCTTCAACTTCCGGCATCTGCTTGTCAAGATTATTATGTGTCAATATAGGAGTTCCATATACCATAGAATGCATAGCAGTAAGACCAACCTTTCCAGGACAAACAACAGCTCTAGCACAAATAACCTCTTTTGCTATAACCATTTCATCGTACTGAGCACCCATAAAAGTAACATCTAACTCGTAATCTAAGGCTAATGAGCGAAGTGCTAGCTCCTCGGGCCCTGAGCCAATAACGACCAGTGGGAAATTAATCATACTGTGAATCTTTATAGACCTTAATGCCTCCAAGAGAAGATCAAGCTTAAGTTCAGGGATCAGCCTACCTACTGATAGGATATACTTTTTTTTGTCGCACTCAGAAAAATTAAACTGTTTACGGATTTTTGTGTGTTCTTCGTAGTTTAAGGAATTAAATATTACCCTCAGCCTATCAGGTGAAAACCCCCTGATGACACCAATGTTCTTGCTGCGCTCACTGTAAACAACCAAACCATCCGCAAGTCTGTAGAAGAGATCCCTCAGCTGATTTTTATTTGAACGATCATTATCTAACCATCCATGCGTCCACAGTAACGTCTTGATTCCTAATAATTTACAGAGAAGGAGACCTATCCATGTTGACAAGACATAAGGATTACCCAAGAAGATAGCTACCCCATATGTGTCTCTCATCAACTTAGCGAAAAAGCCAGTTTGAAATATAAATTTTAAAAACTGGTATGACCTTAAACTTCCCACCCGAGAAGACTCGGCGCTCAAAATGCCATCGGAAGAATATGCACTACCAGCAAGCACCTCAAAATCTAAACCCTTATGATCTAATAACGCCGAAAATACAGGGCGCCTATAATGTGGGTAATGCGTGTAGATTATTAGAACTTTAGCGTTAGACTTCATGTCTTAACTCAATCTTTTTATTTCGGGCTGTGATATTTATGAGGCCTTTGATAATCAAATAAATGATTATTATATACACTAGTCCGATTGACTTGAACGAAGCTATATCACTGTATGCGACGTAGCCAAATCCTAGGGCAACATAACTCCAATACACCCGCCGCAGCGGCGACGATAAATTGTTTTTTTGTTCAACACGCCTAAGCCAAAGTAAAAACGGACCATATATAAACACAAAAATAATTTGACCAGAAAAACCGAAAGATGCATAAGCGTCACCAAATGAATTAGGTCCAGCTGTACCTAATTTTCCACCAGTGAGATAGGCGAACATCTTATTAGCAATAGGTGGCTTATTGTCGAGATTAATCCCTACTAATTTTTCAACTATTGGAACACCATACTCAAAGGGTTCCCTTTTCGGATAGTAATCATAGACCGACATAGTGGACCCTCCTTTACCAAGAAATATTCGAGCTATAGCTTTTTGTGTGTTTAACACAACATTTTCCTCAAACGTTTCGCCTTGCATTCCTCTTTGTAATATTGCCGTAGTCATTATTACCAGTAAAAAAAATGTTAACGCTAACCTAATTGCACGAAGCGAAAAAGGTCTGAATCCCCTTCTATAGTAAAAGACAATACCATATACCAATAGCAGTTTTAACAGAGTGAGCCTACTCCCAGAACCAAGAGCAAATAACAAAGGGTATAAAACAAGAAAACCTACAAGGATAAGCCCAAAAAAAGAGTATTTTCGGCCGGCTTTTAGGTCAAAAAAAGCAACGCATGCTACCAAGGAAAAAAATGGACCAACAACACCTCCTGCATAGTTAACGAGGACATCCTTTACTCCAAATGTTGAGTAGTAGTCTGTCCTACTCTGATTAACAACTCCCAATTCAACATCCGTCCCCAAAACTATTTGAATTATGGTGTTGACCGCTCCACCTCGATCAAAGCCATCCAAAAAGAACACTAAAACAAAGCATATAGTTGAGATTAGAACACTTAACGAAACCAATATTGGACCCAGTCTTATAGCTACTAACTTGGCTATAGCTACGGAAGGGAGTAAGCGCTCATGAATAATACCCATACCAAGTATCATGTATGAGCACAAAAGAATCATGTAATGAGCTATGTATGAGTCATCAATACTAGGAGCTAATACAGCTCCAGGGAGTATTAAAAATGATAGCAATAGAATAAAGACATTAAATGCATCGAGCCTAATCCCCGAGCCGCTATCTAAAATGCGAAGGTAATATAGCAAAGCTAAGCAATAACCAACCAATAACAACACAGGCCAAAACTCAAAATTGACGCCATGTCGCGCTAAGTCGAAAATCTCATACGAGACCGAAAAACAATATAACAAAATGCATAGTCCAATACATATGATCAGATTCAAAAACATAAGTATTAATTAAATACGTCATTAAGAACTAGAAGATTGGTTTCATCTTCGAAATTTGTGAAGTTATCTAGTACGTTCCATTTAAGAAACTTGAGGACGTATCTAAGGGAAATATAGTACTCCTCTAGTTCTGAAAAAGTGAGTTCCGGCTTCCTATTTGCTATCCTTTTCGGATCGGCCACACACCTCACCACAAGATCTGGCTGCGGCAGAAATAAAGCAAGGAGATAGAATGTTTTCGGATAAAATGGCCTGTGACGTTTAATAAAGATCTCAGAAGGACTTTCTTCAACTAACACCACGTCATACTTATGGCTTAACCACAAGAACATTAAACGACCAAAAATGGCACAATCAACAAGCGCCACTATCAAACCGATCCATCTCCTTATTTTGTAGAAATAAGTTTCTTGTCGGCGATCTCGCTTTAACTCAGACGCACCAAGTCTGCCTATGTTGCCTAGAGAGTCGACCGCACTTCCCCCAGGTAAACCCCTCAGTTTAAACACATAGAACAATCTCGCAACCTGAAGTGTCCGTAGGGAAAAAACCGTCCGCCCCTCATCAATTAAAATATCACGTGCCTTTAATAAACTTGTAGTTTTTCCAGAGCCATCAGGCCCGCTAAAGTATATTTTTTTCACAATCTAAAACGCCTCATTAACGACCCAAAACCTATAATATACCTAAACACATAACGATATATCACGTAGGTCGGGCTCCAATCCATACATTTATAATCAACTACAGTTTTTCTTATTTCAAGAAGTCGTCGCATTCTTTTTAACTTAATAAATTTCTTGTTTTGCGCCTCTAGTGTCAGTAACTCAGACTCTATATCTAATGTTTTGATATATCCTTCAGCGGTAATATAATTGTGCGTCGTTATATCGGCCCAAGTAATGGAAATAGGTACTGAACCCAAAAAAGAGTCTGGCTTAAGGACTGAATATCTCGTTCCCAATTGAAAAAAGAGATCTAGATCTAAACGATCTGTATCATCTGCTATTGAGATGACTTCTACATTAATACAGACCAAGCCATGTGACACATTGACTAGATACCCAGAGAAATAACCTCTAACAAAACGCGAGCACTTTAAGCAGGCAGATAAGCTCCCAATTAAATCTATATCTTTGTTGGCATTTTGCAAAATTTCATCTAGGTTACGGAGAACAGCAATGTTTTCAACTTGTAGTTGCATCGCACTAAGAAAATCCAATTGCTTATTTTTCAACATCATTGTCACTCAAAAATACTGACAGTTCCTGGACATGCTTTAGTCGATCTTTTTGACCGTTTCGCGACATCACCGCTCTACGAACTAAACTCCGTAAAAACCCGAATTCGGCATGAAATTGAATTTCTCTATCATCTATATGATCGCCCATACCTACACAGTTATCTGTTAAAAACTCATATCCTTGCTGAAATGAGAATCCACCATAAGAAAAGATCAAATCTGTTACATCCACAAATATCCAGTTTTTTTCTAAAATTGTATCCTCAAAATCGATCAACACAGGCGTACCCCTATCAAGTCGAAGGTTGTTGGGCGCCATATCATTATGTATTAAACATTTAGAGCAATGTACGCGTAATCTTGACACCTTAAGGTTTAGAATGATTAACCTACATAATAGTTTCAATTTTAAAATACTAGGCATTGCAATCCTGGCACTCTCACGGCATGTTCGCCATACTGGGGCTTCAATAACCCTAAATACCGTACGCTTGCACACTCCAAATCCCTGATAAGGCACATAATTGCTGATGATACCTTTGATTTGTTTTGCAACTTTTATGGAATGCAGCGCGGGATCACCTTCATTTGACTCTTTGAAACTAGGGATCAACAACGCCTTAGGCAAGCCTTCGATGATAGTTCCAATACCTGGCCTTCCCGCGTTTTCTAAATGGAATCCAATTTCATTTTGAAATGTGAGGGCCCCACCAAAAGCAGCGCGATACATTTTTTTTAAGAGCGATGAAGCCGATCTTTCAATTTTTATAAAGCAATCATCTTCAACAAAGTAGATCGTTTTACTAACTTTTTTAATATTCAATATACTCCGATCTCCTTAACTCTGCACAACAATGTCCGTAAAATTATTTTTGCGTGTCTATACGAAAACCCGATAATAAGGCTTGAAATCGCAAAAATGGGTAACGAAAGAAAGGAGTTTTTATTACCAAATCCTAAAAATAAGCAGCACAGTACAAATATGACAGTTATGAGCACAGAAAGCAGGAAGATACAGGGAATAAAAGACCAATACAAAAGCTCCAGGAGAGAAATCGACAATACACTACAGATTAATACTGTCAGCATTATATAATTGAGAATTACTACTGCACTTATTGCAATAGCAACCGCCTGCAAATCAATAAAGGCCGAATAGTATGCTGCTGTAATAACAAAACCAGCATATACCCACTGAATAAAAGCTCGGCGGTTGACTTTACCCAACGCACGGAGAACTGAGTCATTAAGCCTGTACGCTAAGCGAAAAGGAACTGTCAATATCATTACGCCAAACACAATATACAACTCTGACCAAGCAGTATTAAAAACCAATAAAATAATTTCTTCCGAAAATATCGAAAGCCCTATAACAGCCGGGGATATCACCAAAAAAATTACGCTGACTGACTGTAAATAGACAAGTTTTATACCCATTAAGTCGTCTTGTTCTCGAGACAAAACCGAAAAATATATCTTATCTAACACTCCATATATTAAATTTACCGGAGCAAGTACTAACTGATATGCTCGACTGTATACGCCCAATGCCGATGTGCCCATTATTGAGCCTAAAATGATATTGTCAGAATTGAGAGCTAGATAATTACCCAACTTAGCCACAGTAAAGCCGACTGTGAACCTCCGCAGCCCACCTAGTTCGTTAGATTTTTCACTAAAAACTAATTTTAGTTTTATTGAGTTTTCCATGAGGACTACCCGAAGTAACTCAAAGACAAAATAGCCAATAATAAGCGAGTGGTACCCTAGCCCATAATATTTAGAAAGTAGTATGGGCGTTAAAAAATTACCGAATAAAAATGCAATAAAATTATTTTTTGAAACAGAAAAAAACTTATATTTGCGCAGCATTAGCGCCTCATTGAAGCTTGCCACGTTTCCTAAGATCAATATAAATACCCATATAGCTATCGTCTCAGCATAAAGAGGGAACTGATTTAGTATTGTTCCCACTAGATTTAACAACAGTAAGCCTAGGAAAAACCCCACAAAAACCACAGTACTCAATATGAGCCGTCGGCTAAGGTTGTTGAGATCTGAATTAGTCAAAGACGGTTTATGTATAGAAAATTGAACGATTCCAAACTGACTTATTACCTGAAAAAGGCCAAGGAAAGTCAAACCTATCGCGTATTCACCAAATTGATCAGGGCTTATCCATTGAGTTAGTAGAACTAGACCAGTTAACGCAAGAATACTTTGCGCTAATGAAATCACCGCCATTTTGGTACCCGTTTTAAACAGGCCTTGAAGATCTTTGCTCATAGGCTGCACTCGCCGCAAAAAAAAATCAATTGGTAATCCGCAGAAAGCGTCAGACACGGCAATAGTTTATACTCTTACTCGGTCTTGATTATCCAAAAACCATTTGTAAGTATCCGTTAGGCCTTTTTCTAGCTCAATTTTCGCGTGCCAACCTAATCCGTTCAATAAAGCTGTATCCAATAGCTTTCTGGGCGTTCCATCTGGCTTCGAAGAATCCCAACTGATGTGCCCTTGGTAACCCACAACTTTGGCAATGGTTTCAGTCAATGTTTTGATTGAGCACTCCATTCCTGTTCCGACATTTAGGTGAGATCGAGTACTGCTAGTCTGCATTTTTAAAGCAAGTGATGGTAAATTCATAGAATGGATTGAAGCCGCAGCTAAATCATCTACATGTAAAAACTCTCTAAGCGCTGCACCAGTTCCCCATGCAATAGTCGTTGGTAATCGATGAACTTTGGCATCATGTAATCGACTAATAAGTGCCGGAATGACGTGGCTATTTTCTGCATGGAAATTATCTCCTGGGCCATAAAGATTTGTCGGCATGATACTACGATAATCAGTCCCATATTGGCGATTGTAACTTTCACATATTTTTATACCTGCGATTTTGGCAACAGCATAAGGTTCATTTGTAGACTCTAAATAACCACTTAATAATTCACCTTCAGCTATAGGTTGCCTAGCGTTTCTCGGATATATACACGAAGACCCTAGAAAGAGTAGTTTCTGAACCCCACTCAGGAAACTTTGGTGGACTACATTATTCTGTATCATCAAATTTTGATAAATAAACTCAGCTGGATAGGTATGGTTAGCATGAATACCACCAACCTTTGCGGCAGCTAAATAAACCAGATCAAATTTGTGTTTATTGAAAAAATTCTTAACTTCGGATTGATTGGTGAGATCTAACTCATCTCGAGTAGCTGTAATAATATCAGCTTGTTGGTAGGCTAGCTGTCTACATATAGCTGATCCGACCATTCCGTTATGGCCTGCAACAAATATCTTAATCACTCTTTATCCCCCCACCTGCAATGAAATGTCGTATCCATGTTCTTTAAGGAGCTTTATACGTTTCGCCTCTTGCAAGTCAGCCTTAACCATCTCGGAGCACATTTTTTGGACTGTAATTTCTGGTACCCAACCTAATTTAGTTTTAGCCTTTGAAGGGTCACCCAGCAGGGTTTCCACCTCCGTAGGTCTGTAATATCGCGGGTCAACTTTTACAAGCACATCACCGACCTTAAGAGCAGGCGCCTTATGCCCGTCTACCTTAGTCACGATTGCTTGCTCCTGCTCGCCCTCACCTATGAACTCCAAAGTTAGACCTAGTTCATTGGCCGACCACTGAATGAACTGGCGGACGGAATACTGATTACCAGTTGCTATAACAAAATCTTCAGGCTGATCTTGTTGAAGCATCATCCATTGCATACGTACATAATCCTTAGCATGACCCCAGTCGCGGAGTGCATTCATATTTCCCAAGAACAGATAGTCCTGAAGACCTTGAGCAATATTACTAAGACCTCGGGTAATTTTTCTCGTCACAAAGGTCTCCCCACGACGAGGAGACTCATGATTGAACAACACACCATTACAGGCATACATGCCATAGGCTTCACGATAGTTAACCGTAATCCAGTAAGCATAAAGTTTGGCCACAGCATACGGCGAGCGAGGGTAGAAAGGTGTAGTTTCTGTTTGAGGTGTTTCTTGAACTTGCCCGTATAACTCCGATGTCGAGGCCTGATAAAATCGCGTCTTTTTTTCAAGACCCAGAAATCGGATAGCCTCTAGTAATCTTAGTGTGCCCATGGCATCTACATCAGCAGTGTATTCAGGTGCCTCAAAACTTACCGCAACATGAGACTGAGCTCCAAGATTGTAAACTTCATCGGGCTGCACCTGAGAGATAATACGAGTGAGATTCGATGAGTCTGTAAGATCGCCATAATGGAGCACGAAGTTTTGGTTATCGGTGTGGGGGTCTTCATAGATATGATCTATCCGCTGTGTATTTAGAGAAGAGGCTCTACGCTTTATCCCGTGAACTTGGTAGCCTTTTTCCAGAAGGAATTCTGCCAAATATGATCCATCCTGCCCTGTCACACCCGTGATCAATGCTTTTTTCTTCATACTCGATTCACTCATTTCCATTGTTAGTAACCCAAGTCATACCAAAATCACCTTAACCCTTGAGCCTGACCATTCACTCTTCCATAACTTTAAGCCGCATAATATCGTCCTCTCCAATCTAAAGCCCAGCTCGGAAAGGCCCTAGGCGTGGTCATGCCGGGGCGTCCTCAAAGGCCTTTAGCGTTCCTCGATTTCCTAATTGGGTAGAACGGGACCATACGCTGAGTATTTTTTTGGGCAGGCTACCGCAGGGCTTTATACGAAAGCCCCCGAGAATAGAAAGATACAAAACTAGTCCACTCAGATAATAAACGGACAAGCAAAATATACTGCCGCGAATACCAGCTTAGGAATTTCTCTAATTCGAATACGATAGCCGCTTAAATGTATCCCATCTAACCTTTTTCACTGAAGGCATAACGCCCAACCAAAACCCACAGCACGGATAGCAAGCCGCCCAGAAGCGTGCCAAGAATACAGATCAGTGCACGCTTAGGCTTAGAATTCTCTTCCGGTACCATTGCCTTACTCACGGTGACAAATGCATATTCCGGACTGGCCTCGGCCAACATTTTTGACTTTATCTGCTCTTCTATAATCTGATAAAAAACTTCACGCATATCTGCGATAGCGGTTTTCTCAACCTGAGCTGTGAGATATTCAATATTTCTATTGACCTGATCCAACTTTCTAGTGCGCATATAGTTGTTGATTGAATGGATAAAGAGGTCAACCCACTGCTTAGCTAGCCGAGGGGAATAGTACTCAATACTAATGTTGATCAGGCCTGATGTTTTGTCTTGAGACACCGCGACCTTTTTATTAAACGCACCAAACAGCTCCCAACTGCTGGGTGGGCGCCGTTCGCGACTATCCTCAATCAGCCACGCCTTAGACTCTGCGTCATAAAGCTCATCATCCAGCTTCAGACGGTTAGAGGCCTTATCCCATCCCTCCCCTGCATACACGGGGATCTGTAAGTTATTGGATTGAATAAATTCTTCGATAAAGCCCCAGGACTGCATAATTTCCATAGCTTCCAAGGTTTCAGTGTTTTCACCCGATCCAATGTTAATACCTGCAAGGGAAGCCAGCCCGCCAAGCTGTCCTGCCATATTGCCTAAAGCAGACCCACCGGACTCTGCAGGGGCAACTACCGCTGAGGATTTGTATTCATTGGGGAGGCTTAGGGCATAAATTACCGAGACAACTGCAAACATTGTTGTGATAGCGGCAATAACTTTTTTCCCAGCCCAGAGGACTGAGAAGAGTTCTCGCAGGTCGATTTCATCGTCATAATCTTGCGGCGTTTGAATCTGGTTTTGCAACGTCTTTCCTTTGGAGTGGTTTGTACCTTGGATACAAGGCTAATTCATAGTTTATGGGGTTCGGTTTTGCCAACAATGGGCTAGTTTATTTAGCTGAGTTGGGAGCCATCCTGAGGAAGGTCCCTCGGCTTCGCTCGGGATGACAGAATATGGCGCTCCGGGTGACATTGCGTTGCGCTCGGGACGACAGAATATGGTGCTCTGGATTCCTAACATGAGTTTCTCCATTAGAGAATACGGCTGTCATTCGCAATACCAGTCTACTGTTTTAATAATTCCGCTCTCGAAGGTCTCTTGGGACTGCCATCCTAGATCGGTTGATATCTTGCTGCTGTCGACGGCATAGCGCCAGTCATGTCCGGGGCGGTCAGTGACAAATTCGATTAATTGCTGATGGCTGACTGCGGCGGGCATACTCTGATCCATTAGGTCACAGATCACTTTGCAGATATCGAGGTTGGCCCACTCGTTGTTGCCGCCAATATTATAGGTTTCTCCAATTGTGCCTTTGCGTATCACTGCGTCG
>Ga0209119_1003089_pt1 | contig 14615 bp, 4 predicted proteins | sample COG_03_FD_184747 | JGI IMG/M metagenome (GOLD analysis project Ga0209119, IMG submission 184747) | Pelagic Microbial community sample from North Sea - COGITO 998_met_03 (SPAdes) (version 2) | ecosystem: Environmental > Aquatic > Marine > Neritic zone/Coastal water | place: Helgoland, sampling... | reverse complement strand
CAGAGCCAGAGCCAGAGCCCGAGCCCGAGCCCGAGCCCGAGCCCGAGCCCGAGCCCGAGCCCCAAGCTGAACTGACTCAAGAGCAGCTTGAGTTTGTTGATGGGTTACTCCCCGTGTGGGAAGAGGCCACCAAAGAGACTAAACAATCCCTTCGTAACGTAGCTAAAAATTTAGGCATCCCGATTGATCTGGACGATTATTTAGGCGTTCAGATACTTCGTAAGAAAAACGATGATGCTACGATAGACGCCTTTTTGAAGAAACGGGAGGACGCTATAATTGACGAGGGCCTGAATAAAATGCGGGAGTCGAGGCTAACACCAGAGCCAAAACCTAGGCCAGCGCCTCCTACTACTCCGCACACCCCTCGCCCGCTTACCCCTGAAGAGAAAGCTAAACGGGAAGCACAAGACGCGCATGCGAAATACGTTCACCACATGCAGGCCGCTGTAGGGATTGCCTTTGAAGCGGAGAAAAATAGTGGGATAGTCGCCACATCTGACCAGATACTAGGTTTCATGTCGGATGCCTTTTTGGATACGATGTCCAACGTAAGCGAGGAACTATTGTTTACCCGTATGTTGGCCGCTGGAGTCGAGACCAAATTAGCAAAAGATATCGGTTCGGACTACAAAAAGGCCTCCATAGAAATTGTCCGGTCCAAGATAACGGACGCTCGTCTTCACGCTAAAGGACGGGTAAGGACTGAACCAACAAGCCAACCAACCCGCCAACCCACCGCTAAATCCTCACCGAACCTGATTATTGAGCCCCCCTCTCCGGAAAAGTCAGACTACCTACGGAAGCGCGATACCGCTGTAGCGGAGGTTATTAAGGTTGAAAACGCTGAGTTTGCGGCAACTGATGCAGATATAATGGACATACTGGATAGTAGTGGCCTGATGGAGGCCATGTCTACAGTGGAACCCGATATCTTGTATGCACGTATGCAAGCGGCGAGCGTTCTACCGAACGTGGCTACCCGCATCTATGATGGGGGTAACTCTAGGAACTACCAAGAAGCCGCTCTTGAAATTGTTAAATCCGAGGCCGCGACAACCCGCGACCTTGAGGGGGATGTAGAGGAAGTTAATGAATCCTCCGTAGAGGAGGACGTTTCCGTCACAGAGGAAACCCCAACCGAAACCCCAACCGAGTATGCTACTGGAGTAAATGAAAATGAAACAACCGAAACAACCGAAACAACCGAAACAACCGAAACAACCGAGTCAACTGGAGGAACTGGAGGAACTGGAGTTCGATCCGGAGGACGAGGACAATCCGGGGGTGTATCACCTGAACAAGGCGCAACGAAACCACCTACGGAGGGAAATAATAAACGGAGAACCCGCGATAAAGACTCTACCAATAAACGCAAAGGAGAACACGATGGACCAGTTCGAGGCGGCGGTAGGGTTGTTCCCCGAGGGAAGCCCAAATCGCGTGTGGTGGGAGGCCAACTCCTACCTGATGAATCCGAATATCCTCAGCGAGTCACTAGAGAGACATTCATCGGAAGCTCTCCCGTAGGTGAACCTGACTGGAAATTAGATTCCGAGCAGTTACGGGGGGTCAATCTTACCCTGAAAGCATACGAAACTGAAGGGGAGACCGCCATGTTAATCGCGGATGATCCGGGTTTTGGTAAAACTTCTCAGATATTGGCCTCGGCTAATTATGTAAATAACAAACTGGACAACGAAGCCAACGGGGGGACTCGTCCTGCGGTAATTGTCATTACCGAAAGCACTAAGGTATTGATGGGCTCCTTTAAGAAAGAAGCCGCCATGATGGGTATCGACACCCAACTCGACGCGAACGGGACTTATGATAATAAGGCGGGTTTGTTTATAGGACCTGATAGTGGGATTATTTACGCCACTTACAATTCTTATAAGAACATAAAGAAGGATCTGAATGATCCCTCGAAAGGCACTCCAGAATCTAAGTTACTGGACTACGTTAGAGAAAACCATGGGGGGCAGATAGGATTTATTGCGTTTGATGAGGCTCATAACCTTAAAAATGTGGGCTCGGCTAAGACCATGATGGGGCGGTATCTAGTATCCCAGTCTCAGTTTAGTTTGTTTGCTACGGCAACCCCTAATGATACTTGGGAGGGTTCCGCTTATTTCTTCAAGCACCTGTTCAAACTTAGCGACATTGAGATTGCATCCAAACTCGACCTGAAAGTGTCGGTTCAAACAGGTGAGCCCTACAAAGCGGAAGCTACTGAAAGCTGGAGAGTAGCACAAAAGGTTCAAGCGGCCACTGAAGAGGCTATTAAAGAGGGACGATTTCTTAGGAGGGCGATGCCTTTCTTCGGTGAGATTGACCAAACCTTAGCGGCGGAATCGGAGGCCAGCCTCACTGATACGGAGTTGTCCACCATAGGGTCGTTCACTGATTTCATTAGGAAAAAATTTGAAAAGGCAGGGGCGCTGGTTGTTTCCACTAATGAAGTCTCCGCTAACGAGGTTTTCAAGGTTGCCGAGACCGTTAGAATGGTGAAACAAGAGATAGCGGCGGGGAGAAAGGTTGTCCTATTCGGCGAAAACGTAAGCCCCTCCCTTTCCTTAATTAGAGAGTTTGACCAATCTTATGGTGGGCAGATGGATGGAGACCATCGAGGTGGTTTGCGAAGAGTCATAGATACCTTACGTGATGAGGGTATTAACGTAGGAGAGATACGCGGTAAGTTTGCCAAGAAGAGCTTTGGTGAAGAGGTAGCTCAAAAGGATACTAGTTTAGCCCGAGCGGGGTTTATTGGGCATAGTGACAAATCTACCGAAACACTCATTAACCGGTTTCAAGATCCCGATAATGATGTCCAAGTAATCGCAGGAACGGTTTTGGGTATGGCTACCGGTATTAATCTGGATGATAGCGATCCAAAGGGGCCTGATCAACCGCGAACTCTAATTGCAATGACCCAACCCTTTGCAGGGGACAAAGCTGAGCAGATGTTTGGGCGGGTATCCCGTAAGAAGACTTTAACTCCGTCCAAGGCTAGGTATGTCAAATACAACAATTCGGAAGATGATGCGAGGCGGGAAGAAATTGCTGCGGAAAAGGACGCGGTATTGTCCTCACTACGGCCCAAGGATACCGAGATTTTAGACGACTCTACACCCGAACCCGAAATTGATAATGAGGTAGCTGACGGGGTTGCCCCACCGCCCCCTAGCACGCCCGATCCCGAAGTGGTCAAAGCGGAAGCGGAAGCTGAAGCTGAAGTGAAAAAGGAAGCGGAAGCTGAAGCGAAACCGGCCAAGAAGAAACCGGCCAAGAAGAAACCCGCCAAGAAAAAGACCCCCACAAGGAAAATTCCTAAAGAGAAGCCCCCTGTATCGGATGAGGTTATTTCCCCTGCCTACATGCCTAATACAATTTTCTCTACTAACAAGGTAGCTGATGGTAAAGATGTCGGGATTCGGATGAAGCCCTTGTTTCCCATTGAGTTCCTTAACTTAGGGGATTTAACCAACCTACCCAAGGAGGACGCTACCGCCCGACTAACCGCACAGGCTAGAAAAAGAGAGTCCATAAAAATGCCCGTTGTTAGGATAACTGAGAACGGGTTTGAGGTAACTCACGGGGCAGAAGCCGTTCAGTGGGCTCTAGGCCGTGGGTGGAAGGAGATGCCCATAGTGATAGATAGTGACTCACTTTCGAAGCTGATTGCCTTAAAAATGAAATGGACAGCAGGGAAATGGGCACCTGAAGCAGAAGCAGAAGCAGAGGTGGGTTCCAAAAAACCTTCTGCGAAGAAACCTTCTGCGAAGAAACCTTCTGCGAAGAAACCTTCTGTGGGGGTATCTGGACCAAACAATTACAAAGGAGAAGATCTCGTTGAGCGGACTAAGGAGTTCGAGGCCGATCGTATTGGTGAGAACGCGCCTAATCGCGGGTTGCCTTTGACTTACTCTGATTGGACAAGGCCGGGACAAAGACTGCGCTCTAACTTGACCAAACCCGAGAAAGATGCGCTTCATGCTATCAACAGGAAGATTATGGAGGAGTTCCCTCTAGTAGCAGAGGGGGATGTATTCGAGGCAAAGCAGGCTCATGCCAGCCTAGTCTCTCGTAGTAACAAAAAAGGGGGCTTCACTGGAGACCCAAACAACTTTGAAGACCTAGTAGATCACTCTAGGTTTTACCAGCGGACTGAAGTTTTTGCTAATAACCCCCTAATGGCGGCAGTTAATTTGTCCCTAGAGGGGGCGGCTATCGACCTACCACCTTACTTTGTAAATAACCCATCCAAGATAAATCCGGGCCTCATATTGAACAAAAAGGGGACTAAAGTCGTTGGGGCGAAGACTTCTTACCTAGACGCCTCCGGTAAGTCCATTGAAGTTCTGACTAAGGCTTCTGGTAGACCGGCTGTGTTACTCAATAATATTGCTTTTGCTAACAAGGATCAAGCCGCTTCCCGTAGGCAAAAGAAGGCCGCAACGAAAGTTGGGCACAAGAGCCAGACGGTTAAGCATATCCAATCTTGGGAGACGACCAAACACGATTGGTCAAACGACGAGATAAAGTGGTTGATGGAGACCAACAAGCCCGAGAAGTTCAAAAACCTTAGTGTTCCTGAACTGATTTCTCAGGCGGCTCAACAGAGGGGTTGGGAAGGAGACGCTATAGGCAAGGGTTTGAATCCGGTTATAAACGATGCCGTTATCATGATCCTCTTGCAGCGGATGAAAAATGATGGGCTAACTACTGAAGACTATACGCCAGAAGGTGTGGCTATGTGGTTTGCGCAGTTGAAGCTTAACGATAAGGTAAACGGACCCATCTATGCGGCCCTAGTGGCAGAGAAGGCCAACGTATCTTCCACAATAACAGGCAAGGGTAAGGCCAGAAAGACCACGGTAAACTACCACGATTTACTCAATCCCCCCAAATCCAAACGGTTCTTTGTCCCCGCTTTCGATTCGGAGGGGGGTTCTGCTAAACTTTTCCAGTCTAAGAGGTCCAACGCCGAACAAGCCGCTTTCATTAGCGGAAGTGATAAAAATGTAGCGGAAAGTGGATTTGATTTTGTTTCAGCCGATGCCCTAGTTAATCTTGAAGAACACCTAGAGAGAGGGGACCAAGCCATATATGGAGTGCCCAATCCTGCTGAACAAGTGTTAACTCCAACTCCAGAGCAGTCGATGGCACTCAAAGCCAAAATGATAGAGGAGTTTGGGGAAGAGTTTGATTTTGAGAGTGATGCATCTAAAGAGTGGATGGCATCCACGGGCATGGAAATGCTTAAAACCCTCCAAACGGAGTTAGAGGTAGCGCCCGCAAAGCCTAAAGCAACTCCAACAATGGCTGAGGAGACCCCCGAACAAACGGAAGCAAGGTTGGCGAAAGAGGATGCCGATGAGGACTCGGATGAGTTTGGGTATGAAGATGAATACGCTGAGGGGGGCCAACTGTTTGGGACCGATAATAGTTGGGACGTAAACGATGATGGTGAGTTTGTTGATCCAAACGACACCGAGTATTCTAAAGCAGATACTTCCTCACCAAACCGCCAAACCGTTAAACAATTAAAAGCGTTGGGCATTGAAGAGGGAGGTAGATTTGATTCCTCTACTCTGAAAAAGGCCCTCCTAAATATTGTTGTGGGGGCCAAGAAGGGCACCTTCTCCAAGAACTACGGGGAAGTGGCTGAGATGTTGTTGAACACCCTAGACTTCAATGATATCAAATTCCGCCTTGGAGACTTGCGCGGGGAAGGGGCTGCACAAATTGCACACCACCCTGACGGGACTCACACCATAACGATTGACCCTTCATCGAAGAATGGTCGGGGCGCTCATGATGCTATTGTTCACGAATCTATTCATGCTCTTCTGGATCATATTGTAGCTAACCCTACAACTGAAGCCCAAAAGAGAATGGTAGAGGCCTTGGATTCTTACCGCGAGCGGGCTCTCAGTCGTTTGAACGATATGGAAACGTCAGAAGCGGTAACCGCAAACTGGCTGGATACTATCGCTAAACGGGAGGCGAAAAACTATTCCCTTCGTAAGTTAAAGCGGATTATACGCAAGAGCCGGAGTAAGTCTAAAGCGGAGCTTACCGAGGATATGTCCGAAGCAGATATCCGAGGCCTGTTCCTGAAGATCCGGAAGCAGGAGTTTGGAATATCCCGATCATGGAGTGAGATTGTTCAGATGAGGTATGCTCTTGGGATAGATACTGATAGTGCTACTGGCGCGGCAGTCCCTTACGATAACAAAATATCCGACCGTAGGGAGTTTGTTGCGGCCCTCTTAACCGACCAGAAATTTCAGTGGTTCCTTAGTAACGTAGATGCCGAGTCCAAGGGAGGGTCCCTCTTCGTTAAATCACTCCGCGCCGCATGGTGGGGAATGACCGGGGCTCCTCCAACCGCTCAATCAGTTACCTTGTTCAAAGACATTGTAACCGTGGGTAAAGACAAGAATATTGAGTCTTATAGAGAACAAGTTCTGGCCGAACGATTGATGGGGCAGGAGCCGGACAAATCTACCAGTCAGTTGCCTAAAGTTCAAAACTCGGCTACTATACGTAATGAAGATCGACCTACCAATAGAGGAAACAACGGAGAAGCTGGATATGCCAACCTCCGAACAGCAGTTAGAGTGGCTGAAGATGCTACAGAAACACCAACTAGCTTTGCGGAAGGCCATGAACAAGAAAAGTTCTGGAACGAACGATTCCCTGACTCGGCCATCCGAAAAGGTCTCGGACGACTAGGTGTTAACTTGGTCCCTTCTAATGAGACTCGGATTGAGGATAATGATTTGCTGGTAGGACCTGATGTAACGGAGCGGGAAATTGCGGGGGCCGCTATTAAGATCGCGTTCACCCGATCCTATTCAGCCCATTCACGGATCAAAGGAGCCAACGATCTAAGTAACTCTTTTGGAGTAGACGAGTCCGGACCATTATTAGCCGCTACTGGTGGCTATGATGGACTAATCTCTGGTATGATCGAAGATTCTATATTTGGGATGGGGCCGGAGGGAATTGATTTCCAGACTGTTAGACAACAGGTTCTAATGGGTAAGGTCGGCAATGAGATCGCTGCCCATACGGATCGTATGTTATCAGCCGCCGAAGCCGCTTTTGAATACCGCCCAAGTTTCAGCCAAGAGGCTGGACGGGAAGACGGGTATTATGCAGGTGATATGGTGTTGGCGGGTAAAGCGCAACGGGCAATGGGAATCGAAATGTCCCCCACTGATTTTGTAGACTTCACCAAATCCGCTCACGATGTTGGGATGGGGTTGATGGAGTATGCTGAGGCGTTCCTTACTGAAGGGGAAGTGTCCGACATACAAAAGAGTATTGATTACCAGTTGGAGGAGATCGAAAAATTTGTTGATACTGATTCACAAGACGGGCTTGCGGCGGGTATGACAAAAGCGATGCTACGAGAGGATGATGTCCAACGATCTATTCCCGCCTTTACCCCTGAAGTTGCGGATCGTATTCAGGATTTGTCTGAGGGTAAGACCGTAAGTAATAAAAAGTTTGTCCATCCTGTCAACAATGGAGAGGTATCCGTTAAGGCTATAGAGCCCGGACGGGGGCAACAAGTAAGCAAGGACGCTAAAGGGCGGGGGCTGGCTATTTACGAGGTAACGGATAAAACCCCTCCTCACTTTAAACAACAGGTGAAAGTAGCTATTTACGAGGTAACGGATAAAACCCATCCTCACTTTAAACAACAGGTGAAAGTAGCTAAAGAGGTGGCCGCATGGTTCCCTTCCCATGAAACAATCATTTCCATGGAGGACGCAGACAATGTGGAAATACTTATGTTCACTCCAGCGGAAACTGGTTTATTAGCCCACCGTATCACCGTTGAGCTAACTTTCAGTGAAGGTAAGCCCCTCTTATTCAAGGCGGGGACCTTGTATAATGAATACGATTTTAGGGGGGAGCCCGAGCTAGCCCCACAGACTTCCCGTTCGATGGCGATGGAGGTAATGAGTATTGCTATAGCGAATGCAGGCAATGTGGGGTTCCCGTTTTGCATAACCGAAGCAAGCCAAGCTGAGGGAGATACCGGTTACTATTTATGGCCTGAACTGGGGTATAACTCACCCGGCGACCTTGATCTGTCCAAAGAGGATATTCCTGCGGACGACAAGAAAAAGATGCAGGACATTTTGGACGCTGGTTATAAGGATTTGTTAACCTTAACTGAATCCGGTGTAGGCCGTAAACTATGGAGAGAGCATGGATATACAATAGACGTTTTGTTTAACCTAAAGCCGGGATCTGCCTCACTTAAAAGGTTCCAAGAGAAATATAGTAGGCTCTACCGTGGGTATGCTAGGCGCGAAGCTCGTGGAGATACGCAATCTTCTAAAGCGGAGACACCCGTCCGTCCACCTACGTTACGATCCAATCCGTCTCCTACTGAGGTGTCGTCCCTCATAAACAATGAGAATGGAGTAAAAGGACTGTTCGATGACGGAACCCTCTACCTATGGAATCCAGAAAGGCTGGATACTGGCAAAACCGACCACCACCATATTCAGGTTGTCCGATATTTGTTTGGGGATGACTTCAATGAGAACATGCATTTCCTACGCTGGTATCCTAGTGGGTTCTGGACATCGGGTGGGGTAGACGAATTAGTATCCCATCCTTCAATGGAGGGGGTTAAAGTTACAGACAATATCCCTACCTCGAAGGGTGACATCCAGTATTCAAAATCTGTTTACGGGGACCGCCCTACTAGGGGAGACGATATTCAGTTTTCTAAACTTTGGTTTGGTAAGAATGCCACTCGTGCGGGGGAGTTCACCAATAAAAAAGCGGGGCAAACAGACGCCGTTAAGGAAGGGCTAGAGATGCCCCAAGGTAACAAGTGGTTACGCAAGAAGGGCATCAAATTAGATGGTATTGTCAAAGCGTTTACTGTTGAAGGAAACCTAGGTAAGAAGATCCATCCAATGCGGATGGAGCTATTGGGTAAGTTATCCAAAATTCAAGATGATGCGGGTCTACAGGATAGGAGATTACGTCACTTGTTAAAGAAGGCCTCTGGAACCGATCAAATTCTCGATCTTCTCAAGGAGACTGATCCTGTGCTACGCCAACTCGGCAAAGATGTTAACATTATGCTCGGCACGGTTAACGATGACGATATGATAGATGACGGGTCGCCCGGTGATAGGGCTACCGGAGGATCAACCGACAGAGAGAAACTTATTGTGGACCACCATAAAGCTCAACTATCTCTACACAAAGCCTACGTCCAAGTTTACGTGAAGGTTAAAAAACTACGCCAACAAGGAGACGCCGATTCTATTACTAAGGCTTCTCGTTTGAAGGAAGCCGCCCGCGCTCGTCGAGAAGAGGATTCGGATGCACTTAAACAGTCCTTCTACAACGAATACACCAAGTTGTTAGTGAAGGGCAGTAAAGACTTCAAGGCTAAACAAGCCGCCGCGCATACTCGTTTGTCCAACTCTCAACCGGAAGTGTTGGAATCTCTCCTTACTATGAGAGAGACAATTAATGATTTGCAGAGGATGGTTAAGGATACCGATCTCATTAGTAGGGCTACACAGGACTCGGCCCACATGAGAAACCTTAAGGTTACCATAGACAATACTGAGGGTATCTACCTGACTCGATCGTATCAATCGTTAGATGAGAGTAAAAACTGGGCCTCCTTTTTAGAGACACTTCACCCTGAAGCGGAAGCTAGGTGGAAAGAAGCGGCCGTTGTGTTCGAGAATGAAATGCTGGATGAGTTAGCCGCCGATATTATGCGAGGCGATCCTTCTCAGTCAAAGAATGCTGCTTTGGCTACGGCCAAGGCTATGGGAACGGTTACTCCAGACAAGGTTATGGTAAGGGCTAGGGATTTCCTTTCAGGGTTTATTAAAGAGGGGGCCCCCGGCCTTGCGGTTGGTTCGATTAACGCCAAGGTCCTCAAGCCTAGGAATTTTGAGCTAAAGAAAGGGCTTCGCGCCTTTGCGGGCCAATATGATGATAATATCTTCAACGCCAACCGGACTATCGCCTCCCTAGGAGGTATGCTGGCAAACAATGAGTTCCTTAGCGGAGTTGAATCTACTTTACGTAATTTACAAACCGAAGCGGACAATAAGGGGACTGGGGAACAATTTTTAGCCACCAATGGAGATACTGGTCTGGTCCCCTTTGTTCCTGCTAAAGAGGATCGCATGGGAGGTTCCGAAAGTTATGGCCCCCTAGCCAAACTGTATGGCCCACCTGAATTGGTTAAGGCTATGCAGGATTTGCAACCGGCTCAGTTGGGTGCTGCCCATCGTAAGTTAATGGGGCTGGCCGCTTTTACTATGGCCAACATGACCACTCGACGGGCGAGGACTCATATGCGTAACTTTGTAGGTAACCCGATGTTCTTGATTAATGCGGGGTTGGGGGCCGAGGGTCTTCAGTATGGTATTGTCGGGGCGTTTAGTGCGATAACCGGATATCAGTATGGGCCGGGTGGGGTAGCCCATCAATCGGCGATGTCTAAATTGCCGGGAGGTGTAGCGGGACCAATTGATTCAGTTCGCGCAAAAGCCTTTACCGAAGATCGCCGCGAATTAATGGGAGAATATTCTGAAGAGGGTATGACTGGACAAGACGTTCACTCCAACAGCGTAAAGGATATGAAGGCTGGACTAGGGGGGACTGGTTTGACAGATACCCCTATGGGGTTCTTTACTCCCGGGGTTGGGTCAGGAACCGCGATCCATAAAACCAAGAGGGTCGTCGCGGGAGTTGACAAAGCTGCTATGGATTTCTATCAAGCGGGAGATGATTGGTGGAAGATTACCGCCTATGAAGCTCAGTTGGATACCTTGAGTAAGGCTTTTGGTTTGTCTAAACCAAAGGCGAGTCGTTTTGTAGGGGTCCTCAAGAAACCTTCTGACCTTCGTAAGGAGATTGGAACCTTAGACAAGAAGGGGAACTACTCCGGTATAATGACAGAGGCTCAAGCCGATGCAATATTGGATGCTTATCCACCCCAGACGCCTCCTCACAAAGCCCTTTTGGATAATCCGAACGGGGGTAAGCAGGCGGCTGCTCTTAAATCTTTACGTAAGGCGGCTGCAAACAACGTCCACAAGACGATGCCTAACTACAGTAATACTTTTCAGTGGGTTAAAGATATGAAGCGCCACGGTATTCCCGCGTTGGTTATGCCTTTCATCTCTTTCCAAGCAGAAGTTGCTCGGATTATGGTGGACACTCCCAAGTTAGGGTTTACTGAGATAAAGCTGGGTAAACGCACTGGTAACAAGGCCATAACGGCCATGGGGACCAAACGGTTACTAGGCGTTGCTTTCACAGCTACCCTTTCGGGTGCCGCTCTGACAGGTATGGCCCGTGTAATGTATAGTATTGTGATGGGCCTTAAAGGGGCTGATGATGAAGAGGAAGAAACAGGGGGGCCTTCCCTTTCGTCAGGTCTTGTCGGTCGTAAAGACTCGAAGTTTATTAAGCGGTTTGTCTCTAAATACTTTAAGGACGGGACAGTAGCGGTGTTGGACCGCGATGGTGATTATGTCACATGGATGGACTTATCTTATGTCCTGCCTCACTCTTCTATAACTGATCCTATTGGCATGTTTATTGAAGGACTAAGTGATCCTACTAAGGAGGTCCCTGATCGAATTATGTCATCTATGCAAAAAGCGGGTGCCAAGTTGCTTAAACCTTATGTAAGCGAACAGCTATGGGTGTCAGCCCTTAGCCAAGCCCAACGGGGGAGTGATTCTATTATTGGTGAGATTGACCAGAAGCCTATGTCTACTCTGTTCGTGGATGTTAAAAAGGAGATGACTAAAATCTTACTGCCGGGAACTGTAACAGATATCGGAAAGTTGGTTAAAGCGGCCTCCTCCACTGGACAGTCCTCATTCAAGCATGGGATTAAAACTAGCCTTCTAAACGAGCTTACGGCACAGGTGGTCGGAACAAAGATTGTTCAGACCAACGTTCCTTACCAGTTTGGCAAGAACTTGGCTAAGTGGGGACAAGGAAGCACCCAAGCGGTTCAACCCTTCCGTTCCATGATCCAAAACCGAAACACCCTATCAGAAAAAGATATGGAACGCGCTTATGAGAGAAGCGAACGAAACCATCGTCAGGTGTTTATTGAAGCCCGTTTGGATTACTTGGGGGCTAAATATTATGAGCGAGTGCCCGGTGAAACGGATCGAGCATTGGAGAATATCAGCGGATTAAGCAAAGAAACGGTTCGCCGGATAAAAACAGGAGAGTATATGCCGTGGAAGGCTTCTGATTACACTTTCGAGAAAGCGCGTCAGGTAGAGAAGGATATTGGGAACGTCGGTCGAGTGGAGTTCCTGAAGAGAAAGATGGCCTTACGCAAGCCTGAGTATATTATGGGTGATGAAGAACTTGAGAATTAACATAGATCGGATACAAAACTTCCTCAACACTACCCACAGGTGGGTGAAAGAGGGAGGGAAACCGGTTCCCACAGAGGAGGCCATCAGAAGGTCCAAGATTTGTGCGGGGTGTGAGTTCAACCTCCCAACCGGCGCTAGGGGACGTTGCCCGAGTTGTTTTGCACGCGGCGCGGTTCTGGCCTTGTTTGGATACCGTTCTGGCAGTGGAGTTAACACAAAGTTTCATGAGGAGCTTCTGCCTATGACGGACAATCCTCATAATAATGAGCTAACTTACTGCGGTAAATGCGGGTGCGATCTGAAGTTGAAAGTATTCATACCCAAGCACGTTATTGCTAATGAGGGGGTTGATTATCCCGATCATTGTTGGCAACGGGAAGAGGATGGTGCTACTCTTGAGGATGAACCGAAGGAAACTACTCCGAACAATTAAATTGGGGGTGGTCGTTGTAGCGGCCCACTTAGTCGGGATTTGTGCCAAGGTATATGGCGCATGGTCGAAGTGGAGTTGGCCGGGATATCCTTCTGAGTCCAGCCTGCGAAATCATTTGAAGACCTCCTCTAATCACAGGGACGTGTCCTCTGCAACGGTCAACGGAACCCGAACCTTACAGAGTTTGGCCTCTCTTCATGATGCCTCCCACAAACGAAGGGGCGACAGCCCTCGGTGGAGTCGGGGTAGCGGTAAGAGGACCACTAGTGATTCAAGTCCGGCACCAAAACCAAACCCAAAACCAAACAAGGAGAGAACAAACGCCCACACCAAAACTAGATTCAATCAAGTTGGGGAGTGAGTTATTTCTTGGCCTTATGGCGATTTTTCATTCGGGCTAAGGTTGCTTTCCTAGCTCCGTCCGCACGATTTGCGCTTCGACTACCAAGCCCCTGAATCTTCCCGTTCTTGTGGACAAGGTCCTTGTCTTTTGGGGTGTTGCCATAATGCCCCATCTTAGCGGCCCGCCTACCCAGTTCAGCGCGATACGCCCGTCGCTTAGGTGAGGACTGATCCCTTGCATACTCCTTTTTGTAATCTCTCTTGGCGGCCATGAAATACCCTACCTCACCAATTGATTATTTCCATTTGTAAGTAATGGTTTACCGAACAACCGGAAAGGAGGGGAACGCTGGAAACTCGAAAGGGTTTCCGGCGTTTCTGTCAGAGCTTTCGATAAGTAACTGGCGAGTCGTTACGGTTAGCCCGGACAAGTTCTCTGGTAACCAACCGTTCCAAATAAGTTCGGCAATGAGTCTTAGATATTTTCTTGCCCATGGAATACCAAATATCCTCAACGGTTACTTTTTGAGTAGCATACAGCTTACCATAAATGGTATCGGTATGAGATCCCCTAACCAACAGAGGGGCATAGGTCTTTTTGTTAACACTCCATTGTTCATGCTGGCAGGGCTTGCACGTCCGCTGCAATCCATCGGCGGATGCCGTTCGGCGGTAAAAATCCCTTACGGGTTTAGAGGTTTTGCACGCTGGACAAACTTTGTCTGTAATCATAATAAGTTTAAAATTCTATGTCTTCTAGGTCATCCCACCCATTAGTTTTGGTAAATAGATCCCATACATAGGTATGCAGACTTTCAGGTATATCCTTCCTAGATAAAGTCGCTTTCGTCAAACTCTTGAACAAAGCTAGTCTCTGTTCGGGCGAGGTTATTTCTTCCAACTCTTGCCGAGATGGCGTGTAAACCCCAGTCCGTAGGCCGGAAGCCCACGAGTCCCGCTCCTCGTAGTGCCAAGTAATAGGAAACGCTAGGACTTTTATAGCCTCATACAATTCCCCATCAGTTAAATTTTTGGGGGGAGCGTTTACGAATCTCTCAACTGAGTAGGCATAGAGTTTGAACATGGTGGTATTATATACGGCTAACCATGTCCCATGTCAATTGGTAGTCTTACATTGTTCCAATACTTTAGTATTTGATCTTTAGTGTCTAGGGCCTTGGTATGAGAAGGGTCCGATTCTAGTAGTGCTTCACTCCATACTAGCCCAACATAGTCAGCCAGTGGGTTAACGGTAAACTTCTCCTCCCTAATCAGACCTATAGCCTTCAAAGTATCCGGGGAGACGATCTCGGTTAATTTGTCTAGGGGTATCTCTTTGGGGACGCCTAAAATAGCGTCCAGTATCTCGGGTTTTTGATTCTCGAAGACAATCTGCATGGGGCGGGGGAAATGCGGAT
>Ga0209119_1003079_pt1 | contig 14639 bp, 16 predicted proteins | sample COG_03_FD_184747 | JGI IMG/M metagenome (GOLD analysis project Ga0209119, IMG submission 184747) | Pelagic Microbial community sample from North Sea - COGITO 998_met_03 (SPAdes) (version 2) | ecosystem: Environmental > Aquatic > Marine > Neritic zone/Coastal water | place: Helgoland, sampling... | reverse complement strand
CTACAACATTAGTAGGTGCTGTATTTCCACTGAAAAAGATAGCAGCTGCAATAAGACCAAAACCTAAAAGGATTGCTACGGGGATAATATAGGGATTAGATTGTTTTTGTGCAGGTGTTGCTGTCGACATTTCGTTTTGTGTGTCCTCTGTGTCCATACGATTTAGGGTTATGTATATAGAAAAAGTATACCATGCAGAAAAATGATTTATACAGCTGTCTATGGTGGTATCCCGTTCATCAAAAAGCTACAATATCACTATGACTATACTTGAATCTATTATATTGGGCATTGTGCAAGGGATGACAGAATTTCTCCCCGTATCATCAACAGGACACTTGATACTTACGCGAACATTATTTGGCATCACTGACGGTAATGCTCTTGCGTTTGATGCAGTACTACATTTGGCTACTGCAGCTGCAGTGATTGTGTATTTTTTTCCAGATATATGGCTACTTGTTCAGGCAGGTTTACGTAAGTTAGGAAAACTCCCTGTGAACAAACGTGATGAAACACTCCTGTACTCATTACTCGTTGCTACTATCCCCGCAGTACTATTTGGACTGTCACTTGAGTCATTAATGGAATCGACATTTAGATCGCCATTATTGGTAGCTGCTGTTCTTATTGCGGGCTCAGTTTTATTTATGTATGCAGAATGGATGTATCAAAAACAACCGCGTACAAATGAAATTAATATACGTAAAGGTTTAAAGATTGGACTATTTCAGACACTTGCACTGATCCCGGGCATGTCGCGTTCAGGAGCGACTATATCTGGAGGTATGCTCCTTGGACTCTCTCGTGTAGAGGCAGCAAGGTTTGCTTTTTTATTGGCGGTCCCAGTGATTACCGGAGCAGGACTTAAGAAGTTTATTGAAATGCTTGGTAGTGATGAGACGGTCGCATGGTTACCTGTTCTTGTGGGTGCTGGTGTTTCGTTCGTCGTTGGTTTAGCTGCAATTCACTTTATGTTGCAGTTTGTCAGGACTCATACTTTATGGCCGTTTATTTGGTATCGAATCATCCTAGCCTCGTTTGTCATCTTCATCACCGTATTCGGCTAAAAGCCTCAAAATTTGTAAATTATTTCGTTAGTTTTCATAAAATAAATGTCACCGTATAGTTATACGCCTCCATATATTTACTCAACAGCCTCGTACTTCCTCAAATTTTGTGCCTTTTAGTATCCCAAATATAAAATAGGGTATTGACGAAGTGTACACAATTGTGTACACTTCAGGTAATGAATACTAAATTTATAGGAGTAAAAGACTTCCGTCAGAATATAGCTAATTATGCAAAAAAGGCACAAAACAAGAGCACTCGTTTTGTGGTTATGAATCGTAATAAGCCATTGTTTGAAATTAAACCTTTTGCGGACGATGTCTACCTAGACTCTTTTGTAGAAAGTGTATTAGAAGCTGAAAGAGAAGTTAAGAAAGGAAATTTTGTAACAGAGGAAGAAATAATTGCAGAATTTATAAAATAATACTATGGCTAAAGATGTAGTCATTATTTATAGTACAAAAGCTCAGAAGGAGCTGCGACAACTTGATTTCTATATCAGCAGTAAAATAGTTAAGAAAGTTACAAAACTTTCTCATGCTAGCAATCCGCTTGTGGGGGCTAAAGCATTAACTGGAATTCTTTCTCAGAAATATAGATATAGGGTTGGAGACTATAGAATTATATTTACGTATGATGATAAAGGAAAAGTTTCAGTATTAAATATTTTGAAAGTCGGGCATCGTAAAGATATCTACAGATAAAGACAAAGACCGCAAGCAAAGCTTGCGGTCTTTGTCTTTGTATTAGAAGAGAAGTGAATGCGTCATGGAGGTGTCCTCTTTTTCTTTCCAAGTAGAAGTGTCCAACGGGATTTCTTTTTTTCGGTAGCCGTCTTTGAATTTTACAAAGCTATTTTCAAGTGCAAAGTCGAAAAGTTTTTTAGTTACTTTCACGTCTTGCTCACAATACTTCATGATCTCCTTTATTTTTCCTTCACGCCACCAACGTACAGCCTGTAGTCCATCGGCACTCTTCTTTGTATTAAGCGTTGCAGAAGCCACTGAGTCCAGGCGTAAGCGTCGCCCTAGGGAGTCACGAATAGACACCAGGAGATCAATGCTTTTGATTTGTGTTAAATCGCCAGGATAGTATTTGTTGAGCAATGGAATATCAAAATGGTTACCATTGTAGGTTACTAGTGCGTCAGCACGTTCGATAATTGGCCAGGCTTGTTGCAGGTCATCGATATGAAGGGTGGTGTATGTATCAGTATCACTCTCATAAAAGGTAGCAACTGAGATATCGAGATCGGCGGCGTTATTTGAACCAACTTCCTCAAAAAGGTTTTGGGTTTCCAGGTCGTAAATAACGTAGTTGATTGCGTATTCAGGAGTAGCCATTATGAAGATAGTTTTTCAATAAGTTCGTCAATCGTACCAGATAGTTCGGTCTGTTCCATAAGGTCTTTTACCGTGTATGTCTTATTCTTTATTTCATCTTCACCAAGTACAAGTACGTAGTCGACAAATTGTTCTCCTGCAAGGGAAATTTTCTTCCCAACCTTTTTAGTACTTAGGTCAACTGAAGTTGAGATACCAGCTTCACGGAATGCTTGCGCTACTTTTTGTGCTGCAATATTTTCAGTAGTACTTGTCGGGAGGACAGCCAGTGTTACTGAACTAATGTCCGTAGTCATTAAATCGTGGCTAATAAGGAAATCTTTTAAGGTGACATCACCAAAGCCAAAGCCAATACCTGAAAGTGGCTCTCCACCAAACATCTCTGTGAGGTTGTCATAGCGTCCTCCTCCCATCATTGCACGGTTGTTTTCTGGGTCAAGGTCAACTACTTCAAATACAACACCAGTGTAGTAGTCAAAGCCACGGATAATTGTTGGGTCAAATATGATAGGACAATGTAACTCTTTCATTGTGGTAACAAGAGTCTGTAGGTCTGCATAGGCAGCAGATTCTTTTACTAAATCAGGTACAACATTGATGTTGTCAGCATTAAGGAATTTTAGTACGTCTGAAGTTTTTTCTCCGACTGCCTCAGTCATTTGCTTCTTGAATTCATCGACATCCATTTTGTTCTTGCGGTCAGCAAGTCGAGTTGCGGCAAGTCGAGCATCTTCTTTTAGGTCCAGAGCATCATACAGAGCGTCGAGTAATCGACGACTGGAAACATGTATCTGGTATTGCTTCCCATTGATAGCACCAAAGTTCTTAAAGATCTCATTGGCAAGAAGAATAATTTCAATGTCTGCAGATACATCATCAACACCAAAAATATCACAGTTTAGTTGCCAGTGCTCTCTGAGTCGTCCACGTTGCGTACGTTCATAACGGAAAAGGTTAGGGATGGAATACCATCGAACAGGGAAGGTGAGGTCACGACGTTTACCGGCAACCATTCGCGCTACGGTAGGAGTCATTTCTGGTCGTAGGGTTACTTCTCTGTCTCCGCGGTCAGTAAAGGTGTAGGTTTGTTCGTTAACCAGTTCTTCGTTGACAGCTCCTTTACTTCGATAAAGGTTTGAAGGTTCGAGGATTGAAGCATCGTATTGTTCAAATCCAAAATGTTCAGCGGTCATTCGCCACACATCAAACATGTACCGTTGTACGGCCATATCTTCTGGGTAAAAATCACGAACGCCTTTATACGGATCTGTTGATAGTTTTCCTTTGTTAGTCATGGTTGGAATTGTACGTAAGAGAGGTTGTTATTGCAACTGGTTTCTTAGGTTTTGCGTTTCAATATGGGTCTCCATGAGCTCATCAGCTGCTTTTAGGATGACTGCTTTTATGTCACGGGGATGAGGAAGGTGCGTAGTTTTAAACTCTTTGTCATGTCCGCCACTTGCTGTTTCTGCCTCAATGGTCCCGTACCCTAAGAATGTAGCGAGAATCCCATGTATCTCTATGTTGACGTCTTGCAGTTTTTCTAAACGAAAGCTACCGATACGTCGTCTAAATAGAGAGACTTGGTCAATTACAATTACTCTTCGAGTTGTGATAACCCAAATATCCAAGTGCTGCGTGGTCCAAGCATGCACAAACGTCATCCAGCACACTAACAGCCAGAAACTATAGAAAAATATAAAGTGTGCAAGATATGTAGTCAGGTCTAATGGTAATGTAGACGCAACTTGTTGAGTAAGGATATTGATAGTTATCCATCCGGCCAGTGGTGCTAATGCCACAATACTAATGCTTACTGCATGGGACATAATCACAAACCAGTGTTTGTTTATTGTTTGTAGTATCTTTTCGTCAGCCTCGAGTTGTATTTTTTCAAATAACATAAATATTAGAGGGCATTAAGTGCTAAGGACATGCTCATAAAAAGAGCTGCACTGACCAGTAGATACGTCACCAGCATCATTAGTATGCGAGTTTTATGGATACCGTATGAAAACCAGTGGTACACAATACTTAGAGAAAAACCTACAAATACTAGTGTAGTGATGTAGAACAATCCTTCAAGCCCGAGGTTTAGAAAATATTCCATGTTGTTCATGTCAATCATAGTTTTATTGTATCACTAGTACTGAGTAGCGCTCTACGCCATATTGGTCATTGTGGGTAGTACAGGTGAAGCCATCCATTTCTGCCAGTTGTGAAATTTTATCACTCTGCTCAGGTTCATGCTCAATCCAGAGTTGGCCAGTTTTTGTGAGATATGCAGGTGCTTGGGTAATAATTTTTTCAATACAAGCCATTCCTTCATTGCCGCCATAAAGTGCAAGTGAAGGCTCGTGAAGCTTTACCGATGGTTCAGCACGGTCAACAGCAGGGTCTATATATGGGGGGTTCGTTAAAATATAATCAAAAGTACCAGATATATTTTCAAATAAGTCTGACTGAAAGACTTTGTATCGAGTACAGGAAATTTCATTTTCTTCCAGATTTTTTCCAATGGTTACAAGGTGTTCCTTGTCGATTTCACCAAAAGTAACCTGTGTTTCAGGAATTGCTTGAGCAACAGCCACACCTATAGCCCCAGACCCAGCACATAAGTCGAGTACATTGATTGTAGGGGTCAGACCCCTACAGTTGTTAATTTCAGCGATTGCTTTCTCAGTCCAGTATTCGGTTTCAGTGCGTGGAATCAAAGGGTGAGAATCAAGATAAATAGTTGACTCTAAAAAAGGAATTGAGCCGATAAGGTAGGCAAGGGGAGTTCCATTTCGCAGTAACGCTAAATCAGCATTGAAAGCTTCACTTTCAATGCCTATAAATTTTTCCTCCAGTAGCCACTTTTCTTCTTGATTTTTCATAGAATGAATGTTATTATGCATAGCAAATAAAGTTCTGTCAACAAGGAGGTTCAGAGATGATATCTACGAAGCACATGGAAAAGGCCAAGGCTTGGAACATTGTACGTTTGCAAGAAGTCGAGAGATGGCTTTCTGGTATCAATCTAGAGAGCGAGGCACCATGGTTCATTGGCGTGGTCGTGCACCATCTGATGGATGGATACATGCCAGAAGTCGATTGGGCGTGGGCCATTGCACGAATGCCACTGGCGCATAACTATAGCTCGTATAGTGATGCGCAGTACCACCTTAATTCGGTTGATCACGGATGTTCATTGCCGTTGATGAGTGATGATGAGAAGCATGTAATGCTCGACACATGTATCGCGGTGGTGGTGGAAGCCATTGATGATTCCCAGGAGTTGTTTTCATGGGAAGGCAATGATAATTTTGCAGTGGATTATATCCCTGCTGAGGATTGCTATGCAATCACTACCTTCGATGGAGCGGGCAAATACCAGGTTGTGCAACGCCTCAACTGAACGAGGAGGAAGAGTAGAAAAGAGATGGCCGTGTAGCGAGTGCTACACGGTTTTCTTTATGTTTAATAATTTTGCTATACTACACCCATGTCAGATAGTTCACCTCCTGAATTTTCTCTTTAGGAATGTAGCTAGTGTGTGATGTAGGTTATTATATTTTTATATACACAATTAATTATGAATGAACAGGGAGAAAACTTGGGAGGTCAAGCAATGCTTGAGATTAAAAATCTCACGAAGATATATGGGAAGGGGAAGGATGCAAAGAAAGCAGTTGATAACATTTCACTGTCTATACCAAAGGGTAGTTTTTTTGGTTTGCTTGGTCCTAATGGAGCGGGGAAGAGTACTACTATCCATTGTATTACTGGGATTGCACAGCCTACGGAAGGTTCTATTACTATTGATGGGCTTGATGCGGTTACAGACTACAAACAAGCACGTCTGAAAGTTGGATTGTCACCACAGGAATTTAACGTGGATATTTTTGCTACACCAAATCAACTTGTTGACTTTATGGGTGGGTTTTACGGAATTCCTGCTGCGGTACGGCGTCCTCGTACTGAAGAACTGATGAAACGATTTGATCTTGAAGAACATCAAAATATCCCATTTCAGAAGTTGTCTGGTGGGCTCAAGCGACGTGCAATCCTTGCACGCGCACTTATCCATACACCAGAACTGCTGATTCTCGATGAACCTACTGCAGGAGTGGATGTTGAGCAACGACATGGCCTTTGGGAATATCTTAAGGAGATGAACGAACGTGGGAAGACAATTATTCTCACCTCACACTACCTAGAAGAGATTCAGTATCTCTGTAAGGATATTGCGATTATAAATAAGGGAAAGATCGTGGCTGAAGGTACAAAGGAAGAGTTTATGAAGGACGGAAAATCAGTTGAGCAGACGTATCTAGAGATTACCCGTGAAGATAATGAAAAAAAGTAATATGGATGGAATCAATTGGATTGGAATGGGGACATTTGTTCGCAAGGGCGTGAAGCGAACATTCCGTGTGGCAGTACAGACTTTGGTTGCTCCGGTAATTTCATCAGCTCTATACATCTTTATTTTTGGAACAGTAATTGGTACAAGGATAGATGATTTTGCAGGGGTGCCGTACATCTCGTTTGTGTTTCCAGGGGTGCTGATGCTCGCTATCGTGAATGCATCGTTTTCAAGCGCCAGTAGCGCATTGTACTTCTTGCGCTGGGGAAGAGGCCTTGAAGAGATATTAATTTCGCCACTTTCTTACACTGAAATGATTGTGGGACTGCTTTCAGAATCTCTTGCTAGGGCTCTGATAGTGGCTTTCTTAATTCTTGGTGTTGGATCACTCTTTGGTGCAGTGTCTCTACAAAACCCGCTAGCGTTTGTGGGGTATGTATTGGCTATTGCAACTATTTTCGGTTGTGTTGGTATGTTGGTGGCTCTTTGGGCTGAGAGCTTCGAGCAGCTTCAGGTGATTAATACATTCGTGATTACACCCCTTACCTACCTAGGAGGTATCTTTTACTCGATTACGTTCCTTCCAGAACTTGCTGCAAAAATTACTTTATTTAATCCATTCTTCTACTTTGTTGACGGTATTCGTGGAAGTATGATTGGGTATTCTGAGGCTAATAGCTTCGTGGGGTTGCTTGTCATTGGTGGGCTGGTAATCTTCTTGTTGTCACTTGTTAAATATCTATTTAGCATTGGCTGGAAGATTCGATATTAGATATATAGCTCTATTCACAACAGCCCGACTTGCATGCAAGTCGGGCTGTTACACTATATGTATGTCTAATAATGAAAAACTCCACGAGATTGCGAAAGCTCTTGTGTCGCCACGAAAGGGAATCCTTGCAGCTGATCAAAGTCCACGAACTATGAATAAGCAGCTTGAAGCGCTTGGTTTGCCTGCCGAGGCAGAAGTGAGAAGGAAGTACCGACAGCTCTTGTTTACTACACCTGGTATTGAAGAATATGTAACTGGGGTAATTCTTCATGACGGTACTATTCGTAATCATACTGATGACCAAACACAATTTTCTGACGTACTTATTGCAAAGGGGATTATCCCAATTATTAAGGTAGATAAAAGTACTGTTCCGCATACTGGCTTTGAGGGAGAGGTAGTTACCCAAGGTCTTGATGGTTTGGCAGAACGTTTACAAGAGTACTACGACATGGGAGCACGAGCTGCAAAGTGGCGAGCAGTGATTACCATTTCTGATACGATACCTACTGATCAGAATGTTTTGTTTGATTGTATAACCCTTGCACGGTATGCAAAACTTTGTCATGAGGCAGGGATTGTACCTATTGTTGAACCTGAAGTTATTTTCAGCGGATCACACTCACTAGAGCGAGCTGAAGAAGTAACGACAGCAGTATTAAAGAAATTGTTTGAGATACTTACATGGTACAAGGTGGATCTTGAAGGAGTCATTTTGAAGTCAAGTATGGTTCTTGCTGGTAGTGAGTTTCCTGAGCAAACGAGTCCAGCTGAGGTTGCCCAAGCGTCACTTCGTACTTTTAGAAATGCGGTCCCTGACTCTATTCCAGGAATAGTATTTCTATCAGGAGGGCAAACACCAAAGCGAGCTACAGAAAACCTTGATGCAATTGCCGAGCTAGAAACACAAGAAGGTAATCTTCCATGGGAGTTAGCCTTTTCATTCTCACGAGGTATTGAACAACCAGTACAACAAGCGTGGCTAGGAAAAGAAGAAAACATTCCTGCCGCACAAGAAGCGCTGATTGAACGATTGCGACTAAATAGTATGGCTGACCAAGGGACTTATGAAGTAAGTATGGAAAAGTAGAGATGCGTAATTACAAAAAGGACCAGTAACCAAATAAAGAAAAAATCTGATGCACTTTGCATCAGATTTTTTCTATCGGTTATTTCTTTTGTACGTAATCAGTATGTGATCGAGAAACTGGGTTAAATTTCCGTTCTGTATGCTTTGCACTTGGGTCCTTCTTGTTCTTGTTATTAAAAACCGTGTAATACACGTGGCCTTTCCCGACACCTTTGTCGTCGCCTTTACTGATCATTTTTATGAGTCTATCTTGTGACATAGTGGCGAAATACTACCAGAGTGAACCCATAGAGTCAATACGCACAGTTCAAAATGCGTGGTGTACAGTATGCGTGTTATTATGTAAGGGTCAATTACTCCTCTGGTGGCTCATATTAAATATGAAAACTGTTTGGTATATTGATCTCAGTACATGAAAGTTCTTACATTTGGGTGGGATTTTCCACCACATACAACAGGTGGTCTTGGTGTAGCTTGCCAAGGTTTAACTCGTGAACTCGCCAAAGAAGGTGTTGAGGTTATTTTTGTGCTGCCAAAATCTCAGTCTGTTGAAGGAAGCACAAGATTTATTTTTGCTGATGTTCAGCACATGGTCCGTACCAGAGAAATAAATTCTTCCATTGCACCTTACTTGGGGTCACAGTCTATGCTAGATGTGTATGATGAGTATGGAGTACGCAAGGTGTATCAAAGTACATTGCTTGATGAGGTGCATGCGTTTGCACACAAGGCTTCACAGATTGCTACTGAGGAAGAATTCGATCTAATTCACGCACATGACTGGACATCCTACCTAGCTGGAATTGCCGCAAAAACTTCCAGCGGAAAACCATTAGTGCTCCATGTGCATGCAACTGCATTTGATCAGGCTGCAGGAGACAATGTCGATCCCTCAGTATTTAAAATCGAAAAAGAAGCATTTGCTGCTGCAGATAGAATTGTAACGGTAAGTAATTTTACAAAACAACTTATAGAAGATAAATACAACGCAGATCCTAAGAAGATTCATGTGGTGCATAATGGTGTTGATACAGCTGAACCCAAGAAGTATGAACCAACACTGCAGGAGCTTCGTGCACAAGGAAAGAAAATCGTTCTGTACCATGGACGTATCACTATTCAAAAAGGAGTAGATTATTTTATAAAAGCTGCACAGAAAGTTATTGAACATAATCCTGATGTGGTTTTTGTAATTTCGGGAAAGGGGGACATGACTGGCCAAATCATGCAACAAGTTGGAGCTCTTGGACTGTCGCAACAAGTACTGTTTGCAGGAGCACTCTGGTACGAAGAACGAGATCAGATGTATCAAAGTGTCGACCTAGTAGTTATGCCTTCAGTATCAGAACCATTTGGCTTAGTGCCACTTGAGGCTATTCAGCACGGAACACCCTCATTGATCTCTAAGCAGTCAGGAGTTTCCGAGATCATTACGCATGTACTGAAGGTAGATTTTTGGGATGTTGATGATATGGCAAATAAAATCCTTGCAGCGTTGCGGTATCCAGTAATGCATAAACAACTTGTTGTAGAAGGAAAGCGAGAAGTATCACGATTATCCTGGCATAAAGCAGCGGAGAAAGTCGTCGATATATACAAGCGCCTGATAGAATGGATTACATAATTATGAATTATATATGCTAACAGTCTGTCCTTATTTTCATGTCCACCAACCATACCGTATTAAGAAATATCGGGTTTTTGATATAGGGAAGGATAATCAGTATTTTAATGATTCATCTGAGGCTGATTTAAATAATAGAAAAATAATTGATAAGGTTGCTGAAAAGTCATATCGGCCAATGAACAAGATATTGATGGAGCTTCTTGAGAAGCATCCAGAGTTTCGGTTTGCTCTTTCTTTTTCAGGTACTGTACTTGATCAGTTTGAGGCCTATGCCCCTGATGTGCTGGAAAGTTTTCAAAAACTTGTTGCTACAGGGCGAGTAGAAATTCTTGCAGATACCTACCACCACTCGTTGGCGTTCTTTTATTCAGTACCTGAGTTTGAAAGACAGGTTGCTAAACATGCTAAGCGTATACATGAGTTATTTGGTCAGACTCCTCGAGTATTTCGTAATACAGAACTTTCTTACCGTAATGACTTAGCAAAGTGGTGTGAAGATAATGGATATCTTGGAATTATGGCAGAAGGATGGGATCCAATCCTAGGATGGCGTAGTCCAAATTACGTGTATCAACCAGTTGGTTGTAGTCGTATTAAAGTATTGCTTAAAAATTACAAACTCTCTGATGATGTTGCTTTTCGTTTTGGGAATAAAGAATGGGGAAGTCACCCGCTTTCTGCTGAGACATATGCAGACTGGATTCATGCACACCATGGTGATGGCAACACGATTAATCTTTTCATGGATTACGAAACGTTTGGGGAACACCAGTGGGAAGATACTGGCATCTTTAATTTTATTACTGCACTACCTGAGATACTCCTTAATCATCCAGAGACTTCGTTTAAAACCCCGTCAGAGACAATTGAAAGTTATGAATCAACAGGAGAAATTGATGTTCCCGATATTCTTACTTGGGCTGATACTGACCGTGACTTAACTGCTTGGACAGGAAATGATATTCAAAAAGATGCCATAGCAGCGATCTACTCACTTGAAGATGACGTCATGAGTACAGGTGATACTGACTTGATAGAGACCTGGAGGAAGCTTCAGACATCAGACCATTTTTACTACATGTGTACTAAGTGGTCTGATGATGGTGATGTACACGCGTATTTCTCTCCGTACGAATCCCCATATGATGCATATGTCGCTTTCATGAATGCCCTAAGTGATTTACAATTACGTATACAACATCTTGTTGAAAAAAAGCGCCAACAAGAAAAAGAGGATACGGAAAAACCTATAACCCAAGTTACTTTCTGGAAGAAAGTACAAGGATGGATATCCGGAATCATCAATCGCGTTTTGTTCTTTATCAAACCAAATAAATAGTTAGTATGGCAATCAAAAAAGTAACTAAAAAAATAGCTCCTAAAAAAACCGCTACCAAAAAAATGGTTAGTAAACTGGTAAAGAAGGCTCCAGCAAAGACGGTTAAAAAGTCAGTCAAAAAAACTGCAGCTAAAAAAGCGGCCCCTAAAAAGACTGCGGTGAAGAAGCATGTACGTGCGTTGGTATGTGCCCCTGGAGAGCAGTGTTTTTGGACGTCTGATGGACAAGTGCTTGAGGATCTCAATCAGCTACAACTAGCGTTCGGTACTATGGGGGACGAAGTTTTTTTACACCATGTTACTAAGGAGAAGAACGACTTTGCTGAATGGGTAGAACACGTTTTGTCTGATGCAGATTGTGCTGCTGATTTACGGCGAGCTAAAAAACCTTCTTCAGCACGTACCGTGGTAATTCGGTTTTTACGTTTATATAATCTCTAATAATTATGGCAAGAGCGGTTACTTTAGGAAATGGAAATATGCTAGTCGGTTTAGATTACCGTGGGCAAGTTCGTGATCTCTACTATCCATATGTAGGGTTTAGTAATCACATCAGTGGAGCTAGTGGAAGCTACGTCCACCGTATTGGCGTATACGTCGATGATACTATTTCATGGCTTGATGACCCTGAGTGGAATATTACTGTTGGATGTGACCCTGAGACAGTTGTAGGGAGTATGCATGCAGTTAACGATACTCTTGGCGTTACTCTTTCAAGCGTTGATGTAGTTCATAATGAACAAAATGTTTTTATTCGTTCATTCACTATAGGAAATGAACGAAATGAGACTAGAGAAATAAAGGTATTTTTCTCTCAACAGTTGCGCATTTCTGAATCACGGCGTGGAGACACTGGTTTGTATGACCCACGTGTTAACGCCATTATCCACTACAAAGGAAAAAATACTTTTTTGATAAACGCCATGCATAATGGCAAGCAGTTCACGGAGTACAATATTGGCTTATTTGGTATAGAAGGAAAAGAAGGGACTTATTTTGATGCAAATGATGGTGTACTAGAGAAAAACCCGATTGAACATGGTTCTGTTGATTCGGTCATTGGGATTACTGTAAAACTAGCTGCTAAAAAATGTACTCAAGTTGAATACTGGATTGCTTGTGGTGAAACAATCGCAGAAGTGCACGATCTTAATGCCTATGTTCTCAAGGAGACACCTGAACGACTATTGCGTTCTACTGAAAAATATTGGAAAGCTTGGGTGGGAGCAGATGATAGAGATATATCAATTCTTTCACCAGAAATGCAGATACTCTATAAGCGGTCACTTACAACAATCAGGGTCCATACTGACAACCACGGAGGTATTATTGCTTCAAGTGATACTGATATGCTCCATCATGGACGTGATACCTACAGTTACGTATGGCCACGTGATGCAGCTTTGATCGCGAACTCACTTGATAGAGCAGGGCACAGTGATGTTTCAAAACGTTTCTTTACGTTTATCACCGGTAAACTAGAACGAGGAGGGTATCTAATGCACAAGTATCGTACTGATGGTTGCTTAGGAAGTTCATGGCATCCATGGATTATTGAAGGTGTACCTGAGTTTCCAATCCAGGAGGATGAAACTGCGTTAGTACTTCATATGCTCTGGAAGCACTATGAAATAGAAAAGGATATTGAATACATTGAGTCACTCTATAATCCGTTTATCGAGAAAGCGGCAGATTTTATGACTGAGTTTATCGAATCTCGACTTGGATTACCAAACAACTCTTTTGATCTTTGGGAAGAGAAGTTTGGTATCTCAACGTACACAGCATCTTCAGTTTTTGCTGCATTAAACAGTGCTGCTAAATTCGCAAACATTCTTGGTAAGGAAGAGGCTGCGCGTACGTATAGTGCAGTGGCGCAAAGGATCCAGACAGCGATTCTTGAACATCTCTATGATGAAAACCTGAACATGTTTATTAAGCAAATTCGAGCATACGATGATAAAGATGATGTACGCGACATGACTGTCGATATGAGTAGCTTCTTTGGTCCCGTGTACTTCGGAGTTGTGGAACCTCATGATGTACGAGTCCGTAAAGCACTACAGACAGTAGAAGACAGACTGCGGGTTGATAGTAAGACTACTGGGTATATGCGCTATGAAGGAGACACGTATTACACGCTGCAAGAAACAGGTACCCCTAATCCATGGGTCATTACTACACTTTGGATGGCACAGTATCACATTATGGCTGCAGAGAGTCTTGCGGGGCTTGAGGAAGTATATAAGATATTAGAATGGACCTGTGCGCATGCAACAAAAAGTGGAGTGCTTGCAGAACAGATGCACCCGCACACTGGAGAACACCTTTCTACTGCACCGCTTACCTGGAGTCATGCTGAGTATGTGACTACTGTTGATGAGTATCTCAAAAAACACGCAGAACTCTCTGAAGAGTAGAACTTACTTTTTCGGCGATCTACTCGTCAAAATCTGCGAGTCTCATTCAACGTATATCAAATACGTCTCGTTTCGATTCTCGATTATAACTTCGTATCTCATCCCAAAAACAAAGTTCTCTAAAACTTTTTAGTCCAAAAACCTCCTAGCAATGGGAGTTTTTTGTAGGTACCGATTTTAGTTCGGTGGATAGAGTATGCTAGTCCATTGGTCCCAAGCTCTTTTGCGATGACTTCGCTTAGAGTACGCATGTAGGTACCAGAAGACGCGATACAGGTAAATTTTGCAATATAAAAAATATCTTCTGGTGAGCCTGTCTCCATAAATTCTTGCCAGTCCTTGCGAACATCGGCACGGCGGAAGTCATTCCCAATAGCTTTTCGTAGCTCAGTTACTGGCGGAATTGTCTCTATCTTTGTAGTGGCGTATTTGTATACCTCATCACGTGTTTGAGTATGTACTGCATTGCATGTAATTGAGTGTATGACTGATTTCTTTGTTGGTATTTTTATTTCTGCAATTCGCCCTTCCAGTTTCCATGTATGAAGTGGTTTTCCCCGAACTGTTTTTGATGAGAAGTGCGGGTAGGGGAGGCCGATTTCACCCGTGAGTTTAGTTGCAACCGCA
>Ga0209119_1003075_pt1 | contig 14645 bp, 16 predicted proteins | sample COG_03_FD_184747 | JGI IMG/M metagenome (GOLD analysis project Ga0209119, IMG submission 184747) | Pelagic Microbial community sample from North Sea - COGITO 998_met_03 (SPAdes) (version 2) | ecosystem: Environmental > Aquatic > Marine > Neritic zone/Coastal water | place: Helgoland, sampling... | reverse complement strand
ACGCTCAATCTTTCCATTACCACCACATCCATCAACCGCATCTGGGAACGCATATGCTCGAGTACCTTTGGGTCGCAGTTCAGTAATAACAGAAAGTATCTCAGGAATAATATCCCCGGCTTTTTGTAGCACCACCGTGTCACCTACTCGCACATCAAGTCGATTGATTTGATCTTCATTATGAAGTGTCGCTCGCGAGACTGTTGAACCATCAATAAGTACTGGTCGCAAATGGGCTACAGGAGTCACCGCTCCAGTACGTCCAACCTGCAAGACAATATCTTCAATTACTGTTGTTGCCTGTTCAGCCGGAAACTTAATAGCGATAGCAAACCGTGGACCTTTCCCTGTGAATCCTAGTGCGTCCTGGTATTCCACCTCATTAACTTTCACTACAACTCCGTCGATAACATACGATTGCTTATCTTTCTTTTGATGCCATTTTTTCCAAAACGTAATAACTTCCTCAATAGTCTTACATACCGCATGGTTTGAGTTTACTTTAAAACCAAGTTCATTAAGTCGCTCAAGCTCATCATGTTGTGATGCATTATCTTCTCCCATTGAGATATCATAGATAAAGGTATCGAGTTTTCTTTGTGCTGCAATCTTAGGGTCAAGCTGACGGATTGTTCCTGCAGCTAAGTTACGAGGATTCGCATACTCACTTTCATTATTCTTTCGACGATCAGCATTTATTCTTTCTAGCTGTTCTTTGGAGAGCCATATTTCACCTTCTGCAATCAACGAAACTGGTTGTTGCAAAGATAACGGGACCGATTCAATAGTGCGGACATTATGGGTCACATCTTCTCCCACGACACCATCACCACGGGTTGCTGCTGTTACAAGTAGCCCATCTACATACTCAAGGACCACATGAAGACCATCAATCTTTAGTTCACATGTATAGGTAGGTTGCACATCTCTTCCGTATTCTTTTTGCAACATTCGTGCAACACGCGCATCAAACTCAATAATGTCTTCTTCGGTAAACGCATCATTAAGTGACCACTGGGAAACCTTATGCGTCACCTTAGTAAACTTCGCCAGTGCGGTACCTGCTACGCGCTGTGTCGGTGAATCAGGAGTGACCAATAAAGGATACTGCCCCTCAATGTGCACGAGCTCCTCCTTAAGAGAATCAAGTGCTTCAGGTGAGATAATTTCTTTATTATCAATATGAAAAGCCCGTCGATAACGTTCGACAGTATGTTTTAGTTGTTCATATCGTTCAGTTACTTCTTTAGGTACAGTCATATTTACGTAGCACTATACTACAAACAATCTCTCACACTTACAACACACCAACGGTGTATCTTCACCATTAAAATTCAATCGTCAATTCTCGCTGTACGGTGAAGATACTTCCGCTTACATCAGCACAACTACGATTATACCCGCGTACAAGTCCAAACGTACACACATCACCATCACTACATGTCTTTACTACACCACTAGGAAATGTATAGTCGATGTCTGCACCTTCTGCATCTGTATCAAGTACATACATATCAAGATTGATGCATAAACTACCTCCAGATGGGCTCCACTCAATATCTTGCGCTTGGTATCTTTTAACATTTCCTGAGCCACTATCTGTCAAGTTAGGGATAGAACTACCTAAACAGTCCACCGGCACTTCATCGCCAGCTATTATTTCTGTAATATATTTATTACGAGTGTACCGTAAACACTCCATACCAGCATTTGCTGCCTGAAACGCTATTTCTGACCCTCGTGTAGTAGTGCCCAACGAAAGTTCTTTAAGGGTAATGTGCAACATTGATAACCCAATAGAAAGAGCGATGCTCGATATAATCAATGAGAGCAACAGGGCAAATCCTTTGTTAGTAGTATGTTGTTTTTTATTCATACAAATTATATATTTCAGTAGTAAGTGTCAAACTTTGTACCTGCCCACTAAGTAACTGAGTGCCCCAATACACCGTCGACTCAATCCGTAAACCATTACCTGCAGGGGAATCTGACACTCTAATTGCGCGTGAGTAAGGTGTCCTTTCACCATCGGTATCAAATGTGTACCGTGCACGAACTGATGAGCTGTCGTCAAAATATAATTCACATCCAGCACCATTTGCACCAGTACACGCCACTGCAGAATCAATTGGGTCTGCATCAACATACTGAATATTACACCCATCAGCATCACGGCAAGAGTCTATCCTGCCATCAGTTGTCCAATCCCAACTTGTTGTTAAATCATCATTACTAAATGCTTCCAGCGTTGCATCGTTGCGAGCTGCTACAAAAGCCTCAATTCCTTCTTGTGCCAGAGAAATTGCAATAGTTTGTTCACGAACATAAATTGAACTTTGTATACCCTTTGCAGCGATAGTCATAGGACCAACCAGTGCCAAGAGTAAAATTGCTATAGCAACAAGCGTTTCCACTAACGAATATCCTTCTGTGTTTTTTACCATATTCATATTAAATATCTAAAATTTGCTGCGTTATGGTGGTCTGGATATCAAATGATGCATCTATGTCAGAAGCAGCCCCTACGGTGCCAGACACAAAAATAGTAACAGTTGGTGATTTAGTATTTGGCAAAGGATCAGCATCAGTTACTACAAAATCTAATTCTGTAACAATGACTTCCGGAGCGGTAATCGCATGCCAATCAAATCCTGTAGTTGCGGAGTTACCAAGTCGCCGCTCGATAGACGTCCCATTTAGACGGTAGCCAATACGACTACTTCCTTTATCGGCAGTGAGACTTCCTCCACTTTCAGAAAAGGCAAAGTTTGACTGCCCGCTAGAACAATTCCTAAACACCATCCCGTCAGTTTCTTCCAAGTTATTTGAGTTGCTTTCACACTCATAATAATAACCAGTACGAATTTCCCGAGTCATACTGTCCAGTGCAAAAGAGAGATTTGTCATTACCGTCTGCATATTTTGTTGCTTACCATTTGCATCAATAAGGACAAGTAATGTTCCCACTGCCATTGTTACCACAATAGTAAACAATGATAACGAAACGAGTACCTCAACAAGGGTAAAACCACTATTCATTTTTTTTGTATCTGTATTCATTTTTATAATTTCAAAAAACATATTTATTGGACGGATATTTGGCCACTAGAATATACAGTAACAACACGTTCTCTTTCTGCATTTGAAGAAGATCTAAGTTTGATATCAATCTGGCTGTCTCCTGCAGGTACTGTATTAGTCCATATATGAGCATCGAAGTCAGGACGTTGAAATGCTACTGATGCTTGATCAGCACTACAGTCTTCAGCGCCACGATTTGGTGTACATATATCAAATATCTCAAAACGAGAATCAACGGTGTATATATCCCCTATCTCTTCACCTGCATCATACTGACGTGTAACACCTCCACTCTGGTCCTGGAAGAGAACATACTGATTTTGATTTCCATTAGCTACATCAAAATAAATACCGTACGCTCCACGAAAGGAGTTTGTTGTTCCTCCTACACTTACTCCATACACCTGTGCTGAGCGAAGGTCCAACGCCAATTCATATGCTTGTGATTTTAATAGTACTACGCTATTAAAAGAGGAGTAATTTGCCATCACAATCCCGGTAACTAACGTAACAATAGTAATGGTAATCATAAGCTCAATCAGAGTAAACCCAGCTTTCAAATCTTTATTTTTTAGTTTTGTGTTACACGAAAATAAGAACATGGATTATATAAATGATGCCATCAATTGCAGTACATCAAGATTATAAATATAGACTAACAAGAACGCTACAATCATAAATGGAGCAAACGGTACCTCGCTCTTCATTGTAAAATATTTAGAATAATTTACTACAGGATACCGTGAACAATATCCTTTCACTGCACGTACTATCGCAGGGATTCCTATCAACCCCACACTTACAATAGCTCCTATCCAAAATGAAAATACAACGAATGTAAATACCGACGGAATTCCCAAGATAAATCCTAAAGGAAGAGCAAGCTTTGCGTCACCAAAACCAATCCACTTCCCTTTTGATACAAACCACAATCCACCGTAGAAGAAAAATGCTCCTAACGCAGCACCAGCATGAGAAATAAGAATATCTATATCTAACGTAAATCCATACGCAAGCACAAAATACACAACAGACAAAACACTTGCGGTTATAACCAACTCATTAGGGATAACCATGTGATAGATGTCATACACCGCAACAACTATTAAAAGGGACACTAAAATTAATGAGAATAAAAATAGTATACCCAATGACATTTGTGAGAATACAGACACAAATAGAAGTGATGTACTTAATTCAACAAGAAAATACCGCAACGGGATAGTACACCCACACAAACCACATCGTCCAAACAGACAGACGTACGACACTAAAGGAAACAGTTCGTACCAACGCAATGTTTGACCACAAGATAAACAGTGTGAATGTCCAGACAGTGACTTTCCGGTGTGATACCGATAAATCACTACATTTAAAAAACTTCCAATAATAAGTCCGAGTAACGCAACAAACGAATATTGATACCAAACTGGTAACACCTCAAGCAATGCAATCATATATCACCTAAGTATACGCTACCCTCTTTACAGATATTGGGTACTCTCACAAAAATGTTGATACAAAACAAAAAAATCCCGTAAAGGAGCTTTTCATTATGTGCCACAGGTCGCATCCTCCGAACCTGGTGCCGTGTCCACTGTAGAACCAGGATATGTTTCTGATACACCTCCATTATCAACACAGAAATACGATGTGGTAGACGCAACTAATTGTGCTTCAATAGCCCACTTCCCGGCAACATCGTCACCATCTACACAGATCACACCACCTCCATTAGTAGCGCCAACTCGATTCAGAGCATTAAGTATTATTGTATCAGCACACATATCCAGGTAATCTCCATTATCATCATAATAGAGTTCAGCTTCAGCACGCATATTGGTGACAGTTTGAACAATCATTGCATCTGCCCCCTTTTGTCGAGCAGTGCTTAAAGATGCCAACACAATCGATGAGAGAATACCAATGATTGCAATCACGAGTAAGAGCTCGATAAGTGTGAAACCTTTATTTTTTATCATTAGCTAATAATACCTCAATGAAAGAAACAAAATAAGGATTGTTCACAAATAAAAAAACTCCCAAAGGGAGCTTTTTTATTTTATACAGTATCAATTACGGACAAACTGTATTGGTACCAAGTGCAGTCGCACTTTCGCCAGAAGCTCCTGTACTATCAACACAATAATACACAGCGGTATCAGCCACAAGTACTGAAGAAATTGCGTATGCTTGGTCTGCAGCGTTACAAACACCAGTACCTCCAGCAGCAGTCGCTCCAGCAACAAGATCTACAACACCTCCAGTCTGAGAACAAACACCTGTGTTTGTAGCTCCTGCAGGGTCATAACTATTACTATTGTCATCATAATACAACTCAGCTTGCGCTCGTGCATTATTAATACTTGATTTAATTGCTGCATCAGCTCCCTTTGCTCGTGCTGTGTTCAAAGACGCAAGCACTACAGAAGCAAGGATACCGATGATTGCGATCACAACGAGAAGCTCGATAAGTGTGAAACCACGGTTTAGTTTTTGTTTCATAAAATGAAATTAAAATTTAATAATTAATAATCACGTTTCTTCACGTTCAGTCATCAGCTGCATGACTCAATGTAAACAAATGTAACTCCACGTTGTAGTGGATTCCTTTTATTATACGGCTGTTTTCGTGTACGCAGGGAGCCATGTGTGGAAAAACACCACTACACTTTTTCGGTGTAGTGGTGTTTTTCTTTACAATTTAATAAATGAGATGAGATACGAGGCGAACAAAGGAATTAGTTGGAGGCGTACTTTATGTACGATGACAATTAATTCTCTGCAGTTCAACGCAGTAAATCGCTCATTTATTAGATTGTGTTGGTTAGGTTGTAGATTGGCATCAATACTGATGCAAGCAAAGTCCCCACTCCAAGTCCCAACAACACAATCATGACCGGCTCAATCAAGCTAATGAGTGTATCAACCGAAGTATCAACTTCACGTCGATAAAACACAGCAAGTGTTTTAAGGATATCGCCAAGGTTTCCTGTTTCCTCCCCTACTTTTGCCATCTGCGAAAGCACACCCGGAATTTCAGGAAACTCTGAAATGGTATCTGCGAACGAACGTCCTCCTTTCACTTCTAATATCGTGTAATCCAGAATTTCTTTATACACTTTATTGTCCACCACGTCTGCAGTCACCTCGAGTGACTGCACCATGGAAATACCACTGGTAAGCATCGTAGAAAGGTTGTCACAAATACGTGTGAGATATAATTTTCGATTTAAATCCCCCAAGAACGGAACTGAAATCTTAAGTTCATCAATAGAACGTTTTCCGACTTCCGTTTGTGCAAATTTCCAGAAGAAAAATCCACCAACTGCTGCAAATATAAATATAATTCCTATATATTGTGTCAAGAAATTAGACATCCCAATCACTATTTTTGTATATATCGGTAACTCTTGACCAGAGTCAGTTAAGATTTGAGCGATTCTTGGGATCACCATAGTAAGCATAAGTCCCATTACCGCAAAAAAAGTACCAATAACAAATGCTGGGTAAATCATCGCCCCCTTCACTTTACTCACTACTTGATATTGCCGATCAAGATAATCAGCAAGATAAGCAAATGATTTCTCTAATGAACCAGTCTCTTCCCCGGAGCGGACCATATTGATATAAAATGGTGAAAATATCTCAGGATGTGCACCCAACGCTCGAGAAATAGAACTTCCCGCTTGCAGATCATCTGAAACTGAATTCAGAATGTCACGCAGTTGTGAATTTTCTGCTTCTGATGCTAAAAGTCTAAAGATACGTAATGCTGAAACTTGTGCATCAAACAGTGTCGAAATCTGTCGAGAGAGAATTACAATTTCTTTATTTGAAACCCTGTTGAACCAATTGAACTCAATATCAAAAATACTTTTCTTTTCATCAACAGGGTCGATTGCAATAATGGTATATCCCTCTTTTTGTACTCGTGAGATTGCAGAATCGACATTTGTAGCTTCAACAACACCCTCTCGTGAGGTGTTGTGTTGATCGATTGCTTTATAGTTGAATAACATAGTCCTAATTATAATGATTACTAATCAAAATGTATTTACATGAGTCTTTCTAATCCTTTTGGATTAATTGAGTAGGCAAACGCATTCTCTACGGTTATCTCACCACGTTTAACCAGCTCAGCAAGTGAACGATTCATATCAATCATACCAAGCTCAAGTCCTGTTTCAATCAGTGTCTGTATCTCGTGTGACCGCCCTTCTCTAATGAGGTTTGAAACAGCACTATTGTTAATAAGAAGTTCATACGCTGGAATAAGTCCACCAGAGATACGTGGGATTAATCTTTGAGAAAAGATTCCTGCCAATGATCCAGCCAGCTGTACCCGAATCTGGTCCTGCTGACCAGAAGGAAATGCATCGATAATTCGATCTATTGTTTGTGCGGCATTATTAGTATGTAACGTAGACAATACTAAGTGACCAGTCTCTGCTGCAGTTACCGCTGTAGCAATAGTTTCAGAGTTACGCATCTCCCCCACAAGAATCACATCAACGTCTTGCCGAAAAGCAGAGTTTAATGCACGTTCAAAACTTACAGAATCAACACCAATTTCACGTTGATCAATGAGTGATTTCTTAGCATCATAAATATATTCAACAGGGTCCTCAATAGTTACGATATGCTCTGCTCTGTTTTGATTAATGTACTCAACCATCGCAGCAAGTGTCGTTGACTTCCCTTGCCCTACTGGTCCTACACATAAGAAAAATCCTTGTGGGCGCTGAACAAAACTTTCTAAAATTGGTGGTAGTCCAAGCTCCTCAATGGTGCGAATTTGATTTGGAATCAATCGAAGTGCAACTGACATAGAGCCACTTTGGAAAAAACCATTCCCTCGGAAACGTACACCATCTGCATGTGCGTATGAAAAATCAGCCTCAAAGTTTTTTGTGTATTCTTCAAATTTCTTCTTAGCCATCAACACCTGTGCAAACCCTTCAAGATCTTGATCAGTAAGAATTGGTTTCTTAACCAGTGGAATAAGTGACCCTGCAACACGAACCATGGGATGCGACCCCACAGAAAAATGCAGGTCCGAACCATTTTCCGAAACAACAACCTCAACTAAGTCTTTAAGTTCTCGTTTGTAATCTACTGCTGCCATATTATGTAACTATGCTATGTACCTTAGCCACCACCTCACTCGGGATGGACTCAGCCTTAATAATGTACCCATCTGCCCCAGCCTCTGTCGCTGCTTGTATGTCAGTTTCTTCACCCTGATTTGAAAGCACAATGTATTTACTTTCCTTTATAGATGAATCTTTCTGTAATGCTATAAGTAAATCAAGACCTGACATACCTGGCATAACCATATCCATGATAATTGCGTCAAAAGATTCATCGCTTATCATAGAGAGTGCCTGATTTCCATCATGTGCAACCTGCACAGAATCACCCTGTTCGGTAAATTTTGTAGCGTACATATCTCGCAAGAATGCATCATCATCAACAAGTAAGATTTTCATTATGTAAAAGTATCAACGAATATTTGTCCTCAAAGTGTCTTGTTATAGCTATTTCGACCTACGATACATCCAATACATATCCCTGCATAACTCAATAACCTTATTATACGTCAAGGGCACCCTATTCTGTGAGGTTATGTACAGTTAAAAATAGTGTCTTGGAAAATGAAAATAGTACATACAGCATTTCCTTACGACACAATCGTTACACATAAAACAATACTCAATTCATGCATTTCTCGGCAAGAAAGACTGTATCTTAAACTAACAATCCTGCAGAAAATCTAAAATTTTAAATCAGACTCTGTAACTACCGGTGCCACTTCTGGTGGCATGCTTTCAGTTGATATAGCTATATCAGAAACGTCAGCAGCAATACTATCTGACTGCTCCTCATCAACATCATCCAAACCAACCTTTGTCCCAAATACATTCATCTCTTCATATGGAATAACATGGTCGAGTGCTTTGATAATCGCATCCTCTTTCATTGTAGTGAACCCAGAAGCACGTGCCACATTAGCCATCTCTTCTTCAGAACCGCCCTTGAGAATAAGCTCCTGTATTTCTTCATTAACTTCAAATACTTCCATCACTGCAACACGTCCTTTTGTTCCTGATGCGCACCCTGCAGATGGTTCTGGGTGCATCATAGTTTTCGATGTAGGGATACGTCCTCTATATTTTTCTGGAAGCGTTTCAAATGATTTATCAACCATTACTTGTACACCACCAGTAACATCAATTTCTTTACCGGTATTTGGACACAGTCGTCGTGCAAGTCTTTGTGCAATAGCTAGCTTCAGCGTTGGTGCAATTAGGTATGGATCAACACCCATATCAATAAGACGTGGAATAACACCTATGGAATTATTGGTGTGAATTGTAGAAAGAACCAAGTGCCCAGTTAGTGCTGCCTGAATTGCTAGTTGCGCAGTTTCCTTATCTCGAATCTCACCAACCATAATTATGTCTGGATCTTGTCGCAGTGCTGAACGCAACCCAGCAGCAAACGTGTACCCGATCTCGGGCCGTACTTGCGACTGACTTACATTATCAATATTGTATTCAACCGGATCTTCTAAAGAAAGAACATTTTTTGATAATTTATCTACCTCAGAAAGCATCGCATACAATGTTGTTGATTTACCAGAACCTGTCGGCCCAGAAATAAGTATGATTCCATATGGCTCCTTCACCATACGACGGATAACATCAAGATTATGCTGTGAAATACCAGTGTCTTTCAAAGTACTAACACCACGTTCATTATCCAAAATACGCATCACCACTTTCTCACCATGATTAGTTGGCAACAACGAAACACGGAAATCAATCTTGTGCCCATCAAATGTTGCAGAAAAACGACCGTCTTGCGGCTTACGTTTTTCATCAAGGCGCATAGAAGAGAGAATTTTTACACGAGCCACGACCGCTGACTGCACGTTCTTGGGAAGCTCAAGACTTTTTGAAAGTTCACCATCAACACGGAAACGAACAATCACGTTACCATCAGTTGGCTCAATGTGAATATCAGAAGCACCACCATCAACTGCATATCGTAAAATAGTTGCCACGATTTTTGTAACAGGGGCATCCTCTTTTAATTTAGATAAATCTTCTTGCGATACTTTTTGTGACGCACCTTTTTTCTTTTTATCAATGTCAGAATCAAGCTCACTCTCAAGTGACCCCAGCGCATCACCCACTTCTCCAGAGAGCGAGTCATACACAGCAAGCACTTTCTCAATATCTTTATTGAGCATGAACATGAACTTAAACGGCATGTTATTTTTTGAACTGATGAAGTTCAATGCTTCACGTAACTGAAGATTATCAGGATCATTTACTGCAACAATCAGTACTCCATCTTCCACACCAAAAGGCACCATCCGATAATGGCGCGCTGACTCTTCAGGAACGTATGCTAACGTTTTCTCGTCAATGGTATCGTCCTCAGTTAAAGAGAGAGGTTCTACACCATAATGTGACGCAAAGGCAGTACGTACAATTTCGTCTGAAACACCAAAATTCAACATCGCTGTTTCATACGAAATTCCGTCTGTGGTGACAGAAGCTTCAACCTCAGACGCTTTTTCTTTCGTTATAGCTCCTGATTCAATTAACTGATCAAGTATTTCCATTGCAGTTCTTAATTACTTGGTGTAAATGGATTATCCCGCCCTACCTGAACAGGAACCACAATTTGTTCAGAATCCACTAAAGAAATGAATCGTTGGTCACTTAATATAGTACCTTCTAATTTAATAGTTTTAAGCTCATTAAGTCTTTGTAAAAACTGCGCAGTCTCAGCAGCTGCCTGATTATCAACGTGTAAATTATTTAAAGAAATAGCTCCATCTTGTACAAATAAATAATAGCCGATACCCGCAATAACGATGATTCCTATAATACTAAACGCATTTTGAAGTTTTGAAGTCATACTATAATACTAATTATTTATAGGCGAATAAGCATAGGTGCGAAGCACGATATTGTAAATTCCTTCTATCAAATCAACTGAGGTAACAACCGTATCATCCTCAACAAGGAAATCGCCAACGGTAAGATGAACAATCTCAAGTGGATATTTGTTTTGTTCTAGTAACGCTAACATCGCTTTAAATGAATCATAATCAGCATTAATAGTCAGTGTGAAGTCAACATAGCTCGTTCCATCAGACGTAATACGTTCCCCAGCAAAAGTGATATCTCCTTCAGGTTCGTTTTGCTTACTTGCAGTCAGAGAAGTCACCTGTGAACCAGTCTTTTCAGCAATTGTAACAATATCTGACATCACACTCATTTCATCAACAGAGGATGGTAGGTACCCCTGAAGTGCATCAATATCAGCATTACTGAAAGACTGCTCCACCCCAAGCAATTCCGCTAAGCGTACATTAAGTTCTGAAGCTTTGTTAGACGCATCAGCATACTCAAAAAGCTCATCCTGCTCGTCTTTTATTGTAATAAAAGATGGTTGAATGTATGTAAAAATAATTACTAGCGATGTTATGAAAAGTATTATTTGTGTGATTGATTTATATCCCATACTAGCTATTAGTTAACGACATCAGTTACCTCTGACTCACCCGTTCTAGTACTACTTGCACTCACTAGAGCATCTTCTACAAAAGTAGTGTCCAGATCTTCAAAGGATTCAGAAAAAGTAGTTGCTGTATTACGGTCAGTAACAACATACGGTATATCAGCAGCATTAAATTTCTTATCGAGTGTAAATCGAAGTTCTTCCGAAGACTCTAGTGGAAGATCTGTTTCTGATTCAGTACTAGAGAAACTAACTTCAGAGAACGACGCACCTGCTAACACACTATCACTTGCGAATATTTCACGCTGAAATAATGCACTATTGAAAATCTCAGTAACAGCACGAAGCGTCACATTAAGAGAATTATCAATGTCTTTGACATATTCTAAACCTTCTATTTGTATAGGTTTCACTGTAGAGCGCTCTAAAGCTTCAAAAATACTATGCACAGATACTTGTCTGTCTAGAACACTAAATGCAGTGTTCATACGAACTTCAAGATCTCGAACTCTTTCCAAGTCAGCTTCTTTAAAAGACTTACGTTCATCAGCTAATCGATTTTTTTCAGAAACTAATTGTTGCTCAATAGTGAGACCATACACAAACAGACCAGCTGCAGATATAAGCGTTCCAAAAAAAAGTACGTACGTTACATACGTAAGTATGTACACCTTACGAACACCGCGTGGTTTAACTGTGCCCTTTACAGGACTTTTGGGAATGAACGAGGTCCCTTGAGGTTTTTCCATACAAATTATTATACCGTGCAATGAAACTAATATTTCGCAACCTCTGTGGACAGTTACACGGTCTCTTCAAACGGACGCAGTGCAGCGCCGAGAGCTGCAGAAAATGTTGGTGCTATATCCTCTAACATATCTTCCATAAAAGCTGGGTATGCAACTTTATCAAAAGGATTTGCACGTTCAACAGTACGATCCAACGTGTAATTTATATAGGTCTGCATATCAGCAAAAGAAGACGACCCGCCGGTGATCACAATACGTGACACAGGGCCACCACTGCGCAACTCATACTGATTGAGAACACGTTTAAATTCTTGTAGCGGACGCTCAAATGTACTTGCGACAGCTTTTTTAATTTCAGCTGCATGCTCATCAGCATCAGTATAGTTACGTTTTCGATTTTCAGCTTCCTCAAAAGAGATGTTGAGGCTTTTTGCAATACGATCAGTAGCTTGTGACCCTCCAACAAACACCCGGTGAATCTTACGGACCACTCCCCCATTAGAGATGTAGAGCTTGCTCGTTTGTGCACCCAAATCAATCACGGCAAGAGAAGAATCCTCTGCAGTTGACACAGCTCGTAGCGTACTGAAAATCTCAATTTCAGTTGGCTGTGAACCCATCTTTACTGCTTTCAAGAGATTTTGAGCATCAGCATGAGCATCATTTTGTACTGCCGCAATTAGCACCTCGCGCACGGATGTTGTCTCTTCACCAAGAGAAGGAAGTTCACTCCAGTCTAGAGTCACATCAGCCATTGGCACTGGTATATATTTTCGAGCCTCCACACGAACACGCGGACCTATATCTTCATCTTTCTTAGCGTTAACTGAAAACACCGTTACAAAGCTTGTAGAAAGCTGCAGTGTCATCACTCCAGAGGAGGCATCTACTTTAGATTCACGCAATACATCCACCAGCGCTTCTATCTTCTGTGGAACCTCGAGCCTTGTGACACTACCAAGATCCTGCTTACTATACGGACCTAGTTGTAGTTCCCCATATGTTTTAAGTTTCAAAACATCATCCTCTTGCAACAGCTCAACTACTTTTACTGATGATGACCCAAAATCAATACCAACTACATGTTTAGGGGTAGTGGTTCTTTTTGGTGCGAGATTAGAAAAAAAACTTTTGAGGTCCATACGTATACTTTGTACCAATAGTACCATTACTATCACGTATACTAAAAGGAATGTATCTGGATTACAAAAACATACTTCAGCTCATATTCCCTCCATCAGAAGACGAACAAATCATTGCATCTGTGCAAGAAGAAGACTTTGTACGCCTCATGACCACACGATGTATTTCGGAAACAAATACTCTTTTGCAATACAACAATACACAGGTACGAAGTGCAATACACTTATTAAAATTTCATGACCATGCGCACGCACGCAGACTACTTAGTGCCGTACTTGCAAAATATTTATCAGAAACCATACCAAGTGAATACATTATTATTCCCGTACCTCTGTCAAAAAAGAGAGAGCGCCAGCGAGGGTATAATCAAGTAACAAATGTCATCAAAGACGCACTGCGCACTCCTCCTCTCTATCTATGTGAGCAACAGATTCTTGTGCGAAAACAACACACGACTCCTCAAACTTCTCTATCACGTGAAGCTCGACTCACTAATGTCACCAATGCTTTCTCGATTACAAACCAACTTACTGCTAGTAAAAAACTAGCTGGAAAACATATCCTACTTATCGATGACGTCATGACCACTGGAGCAACGCTCAAAGCGGCAAAAGCCACGCTTTTGCCGCTTAACCCAGCTTCCATCACCTGTCTTGCACTAGCTCACTAATACACTTCAGCATACATAAAACACCTTTGGATAGAATTAAGACAAATCAGAAGACTCCCGAAACGAAATAGGTAAGGACAAATACAAATGTCAGGTCCCCCAAGAGTATAATCCAAAACATAGTTTTAACTGGAAACTCTATAGCTGCTAAGAAGAGTAACAGGACATCATTTGGCAAGGGCAAGAAACCAATATACACATATGATGCCAGTGGCGTAAGTTTTTTAAACCATTTTCTTTCACGGAGACTGTCAGCAAAGGTGTTTATTTTCTTATCCCACTTTTCAGAAACTAATTCTCTCCCCTGTAAACCAAAGTAAAAGAGGATCATGTCCCCTATCACTAAGTTAACCCCCGATATAAGTGAAAGGTATAAAGGATTTAGTCCTCCTGCAGATAGCGCAATCAGGATTGCGATAAAGGCAGTTGAACCGGCTGCTGAATATCCACCAAAAAATGAA
>Ga0209119_1003062_pt1 | contig 14704 bp, 11 predicted proteins | sample COG_03_FD_184747 | JGI IMG/M metagenome (GOLD analysis project Ga0209119, IMG submission 184747) | Pelagic Microbial community sample from North Sea - COGITO 998_met_03 (SPAdes) (version 2) | ecosystem: Environmental > Aquatic > Marine > Neritic zone/Coastal water | place: Helgoland, sampling... | reverse complement strand
TTTCCGAAGAAACCCTGGAAGAGCTAAGGCTCATCTCCAATATTAATATCTCGACGGATGTTTTCCTCCAGCTTATATTAGTCGGTCAGCCAGAACTAATAGAGAAGCTAAACGATCCAAGGCTCACTCAGTTTGCTCAACGCATAGGAGTGGACTTCAACTTGCGGCCTATGGACTACGTAGATACAGGCAAGTACATCCTGCATCGCCTGAAGACCGCAGGCTCGAGTAAATCCATCTTCACCACCGACGCTATTGCTGCCATCTTCTGCTTCTCAGAGGGCGTTCCACGGCGTATTAATACGCTCTGTGATATGGCGCTGGTGTATGCATTTGCGGATGAGCGTAAGAGCATTAATGCCAATTTGATTATAGATGTGATTAAGGATCGTAATACGTCTGCTGTTATACGGCCAACTGCGACGCAGGCAAAAGAAGTTAGAGAGGTTGCTAATTGGCTTAAGGAGGCTAAGGCAATAGATATCATAGATCTGGTCCCTGATTTTGCCTAGTTTCCATAGTTATAGGCTGGTATTGGTTTGTTGGCAGCTCTAGCTAAATGACGTTTATTTGCGCATATCTTGATGTAGGCAGAGCATAACCCGCCGATTACCCAATAGAAAACGGGTATGTAATCAACAGAGCTCACGGTCACAATCATCACGAGCATCGAGCCTAGTACTGCAAATAGCACACGCCCTATATTGATTAGATCTTGCTCGATCGCGGGTAAGGATTTTACCGCTTTTAGTACTGTAAATAGTAGACCCAAAAATATTAGAAGGAAGAGTGACAAGCCTGCTAAGCCGTAATTCAGCCCGATATCAACATATGAATTAACAACGTCAATAATCCCTTGCCCTTGCCGCATTACTTCCATTTCAGGTGTTTCGCGATACTTGGCTAAGCCAAACATTGGATTTTTCTGGAAAAGTGTCCATGATTGCTCTAAAAGTCGAAAGCGATAATCTACCGTTGATGCTTCATGGGAGTTTTCTACAGAAAAAAATGGAAGTGATGAAATGATTTTTTGACCTACACTGGTCACGCTAAGAATAGCAAATAAAATGGCACCTCCGAATGTCAATTTTGCGAGATTACTAAATTTTTGAGGGCCTGACCAGATATACAAAATAATTAGAACTAATACACCAATCCAAGAACCCCTAGCCTTTGTATAGTAAAGGCAGACGATGAATAAAAGAGTTAGTATCTTGATCAGATTCTTTTTTTGCGTATATTTGTTGACAAAAATTAGGAGTCCAATACCCGTCGTCATTACATAACCTAGCACAAGGGGTCCGGCAAATAGGGCGCTGGATCTTAGTGAGTCCCCACGAACTCCATAATCTGTTCCTTTACTATATTCGAGGACGTGAGCAATGGATGATGAGTACAGTTTCCAATGTTTTATTGACTCAAATGAGCCAATTATCGCTAGCGGTGCTATGCATAAGAACAAAATAAACAGAATTTTCTTGAGCTTGTCGGTATCAGACACAACACGACTCAGAGCATAGTAAGGGATTAGTATGGCAATTATGAAGTTGATACTTTCTCTAATACTATTGGTGAGTGTATTTTCTCTGAAGTTAAGTAAGCATATTAAGACAACATACAATATTACAAAGCTATCTAGTTTATTGGTAGGGTAGGAAAATGATGCTTTCTTGCTTTTATACTCTGGCACCAATATGAGTAGTGTAAGGATATTAACGTAGCTCAGTACGATTAGAAAATTAATAAGGCCAAAGCCAGGTAGTGTGACCTTGAACATGGGCGATGCACATAGAACGGCCATAAAAAAGGAAAGGCGATCCAGTTTTGATGCAGAGGCATAACTTAATAGTACAGTCAGCAGCAACATATAAACCCATATATTGGAGCTGAAAAATGAAATGGTGGTGATGGCGATCCAATAGTTACGCCATAGTTTTATATCGGCTTTTTTGATGAAATCAACATTTAGACGCAATAGTAGCGAGAACATTAAAATAGATAGGGCTATGACTACGATGTACGCACGGAGGAACTCTGGCATCGAAACTTCCTGTTCTTATGATTCCTTGAAATACAGCATAATATTTGACTAATGCTACCTCTATACTAGACTTAAATGATAGGTGTTGCGCATCTTTAGCTCGTTTTTAGCATTAAGATTAGTTAGGAATGAATCGTTATAATTCAAGGAAGGATGTTCACTATTTGAGCTCTAATTTTATCCCCTCATTAAAATTTATAAAAGCCCGCGCTATTAACGGATCAATATGGTCTGCCTTAGGCTTTGGTAGTGCCCAATTTGTCCGTCTTCTTAGTAATCTGCTGCTTACGAGGCTATTATTTCCGGAAGTATTCGGGGTAATGGCTTTGGTAATGGTAGTTCTGCAGGGCATTAAGATGTTTTCGGATATCGGTATATCTACGTCGGTGGTTCGTGACGAGCGGGGCGATAACTCAGACTACCTTAATACAGCATGGACTCTACAAACCATACGCGGTGTGGCTATCTGGGCCATAAGCTGTGCGCTGGCCTACCCTGCATCTAACCTATATGAGGCTCCGCAACTATTGGCGCTAATACCAGTGATTGGATTCACCGCCGTGATTCAAGGGTTTAATGCTCCAGGTATTTTGAGTCTAAAACGGCATATGAAAGTTCGGCAGTTGATATCGTGGGAATTCACGACACAGCTAGTCACCGTTGTGATGACAGTTCTGTTGGCATGGCAGTACAGGTCTATTTGGGCGATTGCTGTTGGCGGAGTATTGGGGGCGCTAATTGGGTGTTTTTTATCTTATATTATGACCCAATCAAAATTACCCCGTTTTGTATTGGAGCCTGATGCTCTCAATAGTATTTTTAGGTTCGGCAAGTGGATCTTTCTGAGTACTGCGCTGACATTTTTACTCCAGCAGGGCGACATCCTAGTACTTGGCGCCTTTCTGTCAAAAGAACAGTTGGGTATGTTCGCGATTGCCGTTATCTGGTCAAGGATGCTTCTTCAATTACTTCTAAAGCTAAACGATCAAGTAATGATGCCTCTCTATGCTCAGGCATACCGAGAGGATAAGACTACGATCAAGAAAAAGATCAAGAAGGCCCGTATCTACCTCCTAGTGGCAACCTTGCCTTTCGCTTGCCTTATGGTTATTGGTGGGCAGTTTGTTATTGACCTGTTGTATGACCCCAGATATCACTCAGCTGGCTGGATGTTACAGGTACTTTCAATAGGCACTATTGGTAGCGTAATCACAGCCACAGCAGGCACGGCGTTGCTATCATTTGGGGACTCATTTGGGTTTATGCTGGTTCAGGTGGCTCGGGCTGTTCTGTTAGTTATTTGTATGCTCATTGGTGGCTATTATTATGGCGTTCTAGGGCTGATTGCAGGTGCCTCGGCATCAAAGATATTGAGCTATCCCTTTCTTGCGGGGGTCTTACATAGACACAAGGTGTGGCTGCCATCTGTTGATATCATCGCTTTTATCGCTTGTGTCTGTTTGGTTGGAGTTGGCATAACCGCCACTAATGGAATAGATTTTTAAGTTATGAGTGATTTTATAATTCAATTTGGAAATACTACTTCTACTACGAGAGTTCAAGATAGCCTACAAAATAGGCCATGGATGGAGCGTCGGCCAGTACATATAGTTGAGTACGCTTGGGGCCAGATTGTTCTCCAAGAGCCTGCAAGCCAGAGATTTACGCCATATAAAACTGAGGAGACGTTTGTCGGCTGTATTGGCCGACCACGGTTTCTAAAGGGCACTCAAGGGACGGTTGGATTCTGTCCTCAGCTAAATCAGCAATGGCAGACAGACTCATCACATAAAGCGTTATGCAACAACCTAACTGGCATGTTTGCACTAGTAAAAACGACCCCCAAAGGGATATCGATTATCCGAGATCATATGGGGGCACAGCCTGTCTATAAAGCCTACGACGTTGCAGGCAAATTATTAGCGATCGGCACGGATGTAGAAACCTTGGCGATCATATCGGGTCGCGAAACTGATTTCGATCCTGTGTCTCTCGGCGAATTATTGGTTCACAATAGTATTACGTTCCCATTTTCGAGCCGACAGGGTATCCAAGAGTTACAACCTGGGTCCTGTATTGAAATATCACTAGATAGGGCACAGCCTGTGATCGACGAAACTATCTATTGGACTCCAATAGAACCAGCGACATCTCAGGTTGACTTAGTCGATGAACTTGTAGATCGGATGCGAGCGGTGGGGAAAGATATCGCCGCCAGTGCTGGAACTATAGGCGTTACTTTAAGTGGTGGCCTAGATTCGAGAGCGGTCTTATCAGTATTGCCCAAGGAACAGGTAACAGCTATTACCTATGTTACCCATGAGAATTATGAGACGAATGTCGCTCAGGAAGTGGCTAAGGCTTATGGGTGTAACCACGTGTTTGCTAAGCGCTCAGAAGATTATTTTTTGAGACTCTTAATGAACACTGGTCCTGATTTATTGGGTACTGAGAGACGGGCGATGGTCCATGGTCTCTGTATCCCAGAATCCGGCTTACAAGACGAATTTGATGTAATTCTGGGTGGACAACTCAGCGACACCTATCTCAAAGACCATTATATGCCTAAATGGCAGCGAGAATTATTTCGCCCCAAGGGCCCAAAAGAGCGGTTAGGTGTTGTTTTGAGGAAGCTATTAGGAATTCCTCAACCGATCCATTTGCCAGGTATCGGGAGTAATTTAGGCCGGTATCGATTAGAGAAATATCTCAGCACTGAAGTACGCCAACAGGTCAGTGATCGCAGAGCTAAACGACTTGAGGTAGTCAGGGGAATGAGGCCGCAGACGGCTGAGGAGTGGGTCAAATTCTGGCCGACAAGTCGTCAGGATGATCTAGGCCACATTATTGGCAACAGTAAATTATTTTCTTTTGAAACTCTATTTTCCCATAAATACATAATAGAATTTGCTACCAAGTTACTACCCGAAGATCGCTATTCTGGGGTAATAGCAAGCCAGGCGTTTCAAATTTTATATGGGAAGCTTGGGGAGATCAGCGATGCGAACACAGGTAGACGGCCCGGGTTTAATGGATCTAATGGTTCTAAAGTAGTTAGGAACAGGCCTGATACATCCATTAATACTAAGAGATGGAACAATGTTGCTAACAGCTGGTTTGATATGGCTGCGTTGCAACAATACGCGCCTGAGTGGCAGGATAAGAGAACCCATTTAGCGCAGTCGCCAGCGCTTGAGATACTCGACTCCATTATTGATAGGCCCGCATCTCAACTATTGGCTGCTTACTCCGATGAATTAGGGCCAACATTTAATCAGATGTTTTTTCAGCTTGTTATGGCGATAGATGGCAGGCTGGCGAAATAATTATTTTTAGGGAAGAGGGAGTATTTAGGGTATGGAATCGAATCATTCTTTAACATTTGGCCAACGCTGTATTAATTTTAGTAAACGCCAAGTACGAGACTTCAAACGTAGGCCGAAACAAAAGTATCAGCGCACATTGTTTGACCGAGGTTGGTATGATCTTTCGGCTAGATCTGAAATGCCTATGATATTTATAGGAGGCTGTGGGCGCAGTGGGACCACCTTGTTGCGGGAAATGTTAAATCGACATCCCAATATCTTTTGTGGACCTGAAACATCTATGTTTGGCTTACCTTTTTGGCCTAACAACATATCAAAGATGTGGAATATAGATGAACAGAAAATATTCAATCAAGCGCAACAGGCCGACAACCTAGTTGAATTTGCAGAGCAATTTTACCTATCTCAGAGCGAGCAGGCGGGTAAAATAAGGTCAGCTGATAAAACACCTAATAACATTAGGGTGATCGATAAGATATTGACCTGGTTCCCCAACAGCCGCTTTATTCATATTGTTCGTGATGGAAGAGATGTTGCCTGCTCGCTCCGGCATCATCCCAAGCAAAAAATTGTGGATGGACATATTGTGCCAAGCGAGATAAATCGACCTATATCTGAATGTGCAACGCGCTGGCTAAATGACACGAGTAGTGGCTTGGTCTACAGAAGTCATCCTCGTTATTGCGAGGTTAGGTATGAAGAATTGGTGCATGATTCAGTACCTACTCTCAAAAGGTTATGCGGATTCATAAATGAAGTTTATACAGACGAAATGTTAGAACCCAATGCCGGTCAGTTAGATAGTATGGACGTGGGCAGGCTTGTTAACAATCAAAATAGCAAGGACAAAATCTCAGTAAAAAGTGTGGGTCGTTGGTCACAAGACTTGTCTCCTGAAGAAAAGCGAGATTTCATTGATGTGGCAGGAGAACTACTGATTGCGATGGGATATGAGGAAGATCATTCATGGGCATTGTAAGCGAGAACTCTCACGCAGAGGAGATCAAGCCTCTGATCATCAACTGGATTAATCCACGTCCTGGGATGGCTGGGGGTGTTAAATCAAATCGCTTGATCGCAGAAGCTATGGTAAGACGAGGTCATCAAGTTAATATACTTTATGTAGACGGCTTGGCCCCGCCTCCGCCATACTGGCGCCTGAGAACCTATCTTCGTTATTGGCTAAACCGCGTTGAATCCACTAGCAGTAACAAGCAAAAGCATCATTTCGAATCGAGCACAGCTAATTTATTACCAGTGCCGCATAAGCCTATATTGGCTGAACACGCTCCAGACGCCGATGTGACAATAGCTACTTGGTGGGAGACAGCCAATTGGATAAAAGACTGGCCGGCCTCAAAGGGGATTAAGGCCTACTTTATTCGCCATCATGAATTACATGGAGGTGATCCTGATATGGTCGCAAAAACTTACAGACTCCCGTATAAAAAGTTTGTGATAGCGAACTGGCTAAAGGTTTTAATGAAGGAAAGCTATGATGATGACAATGCCGTTCTTATTCCCAATGGCGTTGATTGGCTGCAATTTAACTACCAGCCACGATCAAAACAGCCAGTACCCACAGTTGGAATGCTCTATGGAATAGTTGAGTGGAAGGGTGCACAAACGGCCTTTGATGCTATCCGCCTAGCTCAAAAGAGAATGCCTAACCTCAAGGTTATTTGCTTTGGTTCACAACCATTAAGGCCTGAGCATAAGCCACCAGCCAACTTTCAATATTATTATCGTCCTACCCAAAAGCAGATCCCGGAGTTATATAGACAAACAGACTGCTGGCTAATGCCTTCAACCCTAGAGGGGTTTGGTATGCCTGGATTGGAAGCTGCTGCCTGCGGTTGCCCAGTGGTTAGCACACGCTGCGGTGGGCCTGAGGACTATGTTAAGGACGGCCATAATGGCTATCTTGTTGATGTCGGAAATGTACAGGGGATGTATAAGAGGCTTACAGACGTACTGAATCTAAATGTCGATGAATGGCTTGCTATGAGTGTTGCCAGTGCCGAATATGTAAAGCGTTTTGACTGGGATATGTCTGCCGCGCTGCTAGAAAGCACTATCGTTAAGGATTTAACGATATAAAAATGATAAGGGGCACTGATGAACGCCGAAGTGTTTCTGCCCTTTAGCTAGGCTTTTAGATAAGCTTTTATCTTACTGGCCACCTTAGTGATAATAGGGGGGGTAATATTTTTGAGCACTAGTTTAGTTGTGTTTAGGAGGTTATTACCCGCCTTTGAGTTGGGGTGAGTTTCTCGAAAAAGTGTACTATGATCTCCGGTTATGGAGTTCAATTCTGATCGCGGTCGTCCATTCGAATAATAGTAGAGGGCCAACGATTTTCGGCTCATTTCGTCTGGGCAATTAAGAGGATTTGGATGGCCGTGATACGAAAAATCTGTCGTAGTGAAGATCACCAATGTATTAAATATCGGAAGTATGCGTGCGCCACACTCGGTCATGTCGGCATCCCATAGTTCAAAATTTCCTCCATATTCTTGGTCCCAGTTTTTGTTGAGATATATAAGGACGTTGACGCGGCGATCAAGCCCCGTCAGTTTATGTTTATTAAAGTCAGCATGAATTTTTAGGAGACCGTGCCTCTTTATTTCATGAAGTCCGCCGCCAATAAAATAAGGATCCCCAAGCAACTTCTCTTCTATCCCGGTGATGGACTGAATAAACTCTAAAAACGGTTCTGAATTGAGAAAGTGCATCAGTGATCTAGTTTGAACGCCGAAAGATGCTTCCCCTTTTCCTGCGAATTTACGCTCATTACTATTATTGAATTGCGTAGAATTTTCTTTGGATAGGTCTGGGAATTCATTAAGAACTTGATTCAGAAATGACTCGCAGAAAAAATTCTCAAATTTGATGTATGGAAAAGGAGTAGCTTCGAGATACTCTGCTTTGTTGTCAGTGCTTACTTGCATTAAATTTTGGTATTCGGGAGATATAAAACTTTTCATAGTTACCTCAGGCCGTAAGAATTAGACATCAATATTTAAGCAAGGTGATCCGCCATGCGGAGACTTAGTTGAATAATTGGCATAGTTGGATTGCAAGCGCCCCCAGTCGGAAAAACACTGCTACCAGCTATATAAAGATTTTCGAGATCATGAACCTTCGAATTTTCATCAACAACTCCATATTTAGGAGATTTTGACATTCGCGTAGTTCCCATATGATGGGCATGCCGGCTAAATTTAGAGTCAGTTTGTTTGTCATCGTGGATAACAAACTCTTCTAATCTAACAATTCCTAGATCTGCCTTTTTGAATTCCTTAGCAAACTTTTGACCAATAGTCATGATGGTCCTGCGGTCATAGTCATTTAATTGCCAGTCAAACTTGGCACGCTGTAGCCCCATGGCGTCTTTATCATTACTAAGCATTACCCGACTATTTAGGTTTGGAGATTGCTCCATTAATGTGCTGATATTTCCCATACCCGGGCATTTGAAGTCGCTTATATACGACACTTTGTCGCTAAGTTCCATTTGGCATGCAATATTTTTGAAGAAATTCTTTATCTCCCGGGTTCGCCCATATGATTTTACGGCTTTAACTATACTGAGGGTGATATTTGATTGGCCAATATCATATTTGTTCGAGAATTGACTGTCGGTATAAAATTGCATCTGTGAAAATACATCAGGATCCCTGTATATAAATGTGCCAAGAGGTACGTTAAGGTGCTCCATAAAGCATCGCCCAACCATATCATGGGTATTACCGATTCCTTCCTTTATCTGTGATTTACAGTTAAGAAGAAATCTGGGGTTCTCAATACCCCCAAGAGCGAGAATAAATTTTGTAGCCTTGAATTGAGCTTGGCCACCTCTATAATTGTTAACCGAGATTGATTGTGCTTTTTTATGCCCCTTATCCAACATCAAATCAACCGCCGTCGCATTGTAGAGACATTGGATATTTTTATGATTGGTTATGGATTCAATATATTTATCTTTAAACCTCGTTGGAGGGCTCTGGGCTGACTTATCTGGATAAAAATGTCCCCCTAATATCTCATTGTTTATGGCTGTGAACCCTTGGCACTCATCTAAGTCAACTATTTCCATCGAGCGACTAAGGTATTTATTTAATTCTGAGTGTCTAATTGGCCATCCGGGAAGGTTATTAATTGATGCACGGTCAAAGTCTGAAGAATCGAATGGTCGGCAGCGACCAGACCAATGGTTAGAGGTGCCGCCGAAAAATCTCAGCCTAGTGAGTTGGGGCCATCCTTCATGGCCGACAGATTCACATTGGTAGAAATCTTGTGACTCGGCAGAATAGTCCAATCCTCCTGCTTCGAGCAATAGTATTTTGAGCCCTTTATTGGCTAGTTCCAGCGCTAGTGTTATGCCTGCTGGCCCTGTTCCAACTATGCAAATATCATATAGTGAACTATCTGATACAGCTGGATCAAATTCTGAAATCATCGATATTTCCTAATTTAGGTTGAGCTCGCGCTTTGAAACTACCCACCCATTAACAGAGTAAAAGCCACCGCCAATGTATTTTATTCTCGAAGGTAATTCAGATTTAGGCGCAGTAAACTGGGAGGTGAGTAAAAGACTTGAAGCAGCACAAGAAAAACACTTTAAAGCTTGCCGACGGGAAATTCCCTGATCCATCATTATATCCATATAGTTATATCTACAAATCAAGCGTAGTTAACATAGTTTATTACTTCAAGTTTCCTGATTATTTACTATGATCAATTGGCTTAAGTGGGGGTTTCGGACTTTAATGTGATGTGGTGCATGCATTGGACTTATGTTTACGGCATAGATCACGATATCTCTATTTCGGCACATAACAGTTAAAGATGAGCGTTAACATGTACTCAATTCATACATGAAAGGAGAGGGTTTTGAGCACCTTAGTAAATAACAAATACGTTTTATTGCTCGTATTATTTCTCAGTTTGACAGCTTGTAAGAGTAGCCCGGCTATTGATGGTGGTGACCAAGAGGTACTCGCGCTATCCGACTCATCCACTTCATCTGAGACACAAAGTAGTGCTAGTAACTCAGACACTTCAGTATCACTTAACGCCGAACCGACAGCAGTCGAGGTTCAAACGGTAATAGTGAGCACAGCAGAAATAGCCTCCTCCTCGTCGCTAAATGTATCTGACTACAGTGTAAGTTCCGGTGAGTTTAATTTTTTGCCACGGGAGACGACCGGTTGGGATGAAAACGGCTGGTCAGTCCTTACGCCATCAGATGACAGTCGGCTTATTTACGTCAGCTCATCAGAAGGTGATGACGAGTCGGCAGAGTTCTACGCTCCACGAGATATTGATAATATCCGAGATCCCGGCCTGATTAAGGCATATAAGACCATTCATGCCGCCATTGAGAGTTCTCGCAAAGGCTACCCGGACTGGATCATGTTGCGCCGAGGAGATGAATGGGAAGTGGGTTTTCGAGCCGAATTGAAGGCTGGACGGTCTATTGACGAACGAGCGGTTTTCACGTCTTACGGTAAGAGCCTTACTCGACCGGTGATTTCTAAGAGTGATGGCAGAGAAATGCTGAGGATCTGGTCGAATCGAAATTATGTCGTTATTAAAGGAATAACATTTCATGCTCTAGGGAGGGATCCCAATTCTCCCTCGTTCTTGGGATGGGGTAATGTCAGTGATGTTGATGGCATTCTTATTTATGGCCCAGAGGGTACAAAAATGGGGTCTATCTTGCTTGAAGATAATCATTTCAATTATTTGAGTAAGGGTATATCTATTGATGGCGATGCAGAGCACGTCGATATAGTCATTAGGCGCAATGTGGTCATGAACTCTTACAGTGAGGACGGCCATGCACAGGGTATGGGCGCATCTTCTGCATCAGTCCTACTTGAAGAGAATGTATTCGATCATAATGGCTGGTTGGTACAGCAGTTTATTGAAGATGGAGGGGATGAATCACAAGGTCAGGCTACCATATTTAATCACAATACCTATTTTAGACGTTCAGTGGACACGATATTTAGAAATAATATCTTTCTAAGACCCTCTAGTATCCACAATAAATGGACTGCTAACCCTGAAGTTGATGGTGTAGATGGAATAGTGTCACGGAATCTAGTTCTGGAGAACAATCTTTATGTCGGCGGAGAAATAGGTATTAGTGCAGGCGGTAATGATGATTACGATAATGGTCATCGTTGGGCGAATATCAGTATCCTTGATAACGTTATGTTAGCTATTGGACGTAACAGGCCTACAAACAGAAATCTTGGCTGGTATATTGATGCCATTGATTGGGATGGAGGGACTATTTGCGGAAATTACCTTTTGAAAAATGATGATCCTCTTGTGCAGAACATCAATGGCATTAAACTTAATGGCCATAGTAAAGACGTTGATGTTTCGAAAAATATCATTTATGACCTGTTTATGACAGATTCGAGCAATAATAATGGCGCTATCAGAATGAATTCTGACCCGAAATCCAATATCCGAATTTTTGATAATAATGTCCAACTTGCGGGTAGCATGATGCGTCCGATTATTTCGGAAAACATTGCTTCGACTGAATTTGATAATAATGTCTATTTCTCCGGTGCGGAGGATGATCAATGGTTTAGGGTAGATGGAGATAATAATTCTTTTGATAGCTGGCAAGTCATTTCCGGTGATGTAGGCTCTTCTGTAAATGAGCAAGATTTTTCACAGCCAGAGCGCAGTTTTGAGACGTATTTGAGTTCAATAGGTATTAGTTCTAATATCGATGATTTTATCGATGCTGTTATTGGCCAGCCTGAGAATGCTTGGGACGAGCGTTTTTCAGCGGTGAAGATTAATAGCTACATCCGTGAGGGTTACGGTAATACCACATGTAATTGAATATTTAGAGAATCTGAGATCTTAGGTTCTATATGTTGTAGAAATTAGACTATCATTAAAAGGCCACTTCCATATAAGTGGCCTTTTTTTTAAATAAGAGAGTCAAAGGAATGGCCCCTAAAAAGCCCCTCAAATCCAAAATACTGATGGTAATGAATGGACCGCCTTGGTCCGACTGGACTATGTCCGGCGTCAGTACAGGTGTCTGTAGTGAATTGTTGCGACAAGGCTTCTTGTACGGTGCAATATCACATCGCTGTGGCAGTATTGGCACCTTCAAGGGCCCCGGTCTTTTTTACAAATTGAGAGAGAAAATTAATAGTTTTCTTGGGTCTAATGCTATTGATGCTAAAGGGGGCTGGGCCTCGGAGGATAGTCCTGCTTTGGCCGCTGTATTAAAATTAGCCCCTACGGATACAGCAGTCATTTATACCTATGTTAATCCTGAATATGGAAGCCAAAAAGATCTGCGAAGATTTCGGTGGATAGGCATTTCCACCAAGGATGCAATTAAGCATGAGTCTTATGGGCATGAGGCGATTAGTGCAGATGTGATGGACGAAAACCTGAATAAGCAGTATAAAACTATACATCAATGTGAAGGAATTTTTACACACTCAAGCTATGGTGCAGACTCAATCGCTCGGGACTTCAATTACCCCCGCGATAAAATTTATCCAATAGGCGCGGGCGCTTCAGTCCAATCAAAGGGCTTAAAGTCGACCGATATTGAGCGTTATGCGACTGCAAATATTCTATTTATTGGCCGTGACTGGGAACGTAAAGGTGGCCCTTTGGCCTATCAAGCTTTTCTACTTTTAAAGAAGAAAATCCCTCATGCAACGTTAACTATTGTTGGCCCGACTGTTCAGCCGGTTTTTGGTGATGGCATTGTTTTTGAGGGATTTCTAAGAAAACACAAATATTTTGAACGTCGAAGACTTACAACGCTATATAACAACGCCTCATTATTCTGTACGCCATCCGTCTGTGAAACCTGGGGTTTGGTGTACGTCGAGGCTGCTGCTTCAGGCCTACCTATTGTCGGGACTGATGAATGGGCTATGCCGGATATTGTATTGAGCGGAACCACTGGAATACTCTGCCAAGACAGGAATCCTGAGTCTCTTTCGTCTGCAATGTTTGAAATTCTTTCTAAACCTAGTGAAGCGAAAATAATGGGCGAGGCGGCCATTAAGCATGTTGATGAGGTGCTGGATTGGCCCAATGTCGCAGACCGTATTATTGCTGCTATATCACCAGAGGCACTAGAGGGTCGGCAACCTAAATGGTTGCCTAACGATATTGATAGGTCAAATATGCATCAAGTAAAATAATCTAGTGCCGATGCTAAAACCTAAAAGCCTGTCTGTCGTTATTGTTAACTATAAGACGCCTATGTTATGCCTAGGTTGTCTTGAGTCTTTATATGAAGGTGATGACGAAGCTACCGCTGAGATATTAGTTGTCGATAATGCCTCAGGCGACGGTTCAGTCGAGATGTTCAACCGCTCGAGTACTGACAACAATCGGAGTAAAACAAGTGTAATATCCTCAGAGGTCAACGGCGGCTTCTCTGCCGGCAATAACATTGGTATCAAGCAATCCACCAGTGACTCTATTCTACTACTCAACAGCGACACCATCGTCCGCCCCGACGCTATTGATCTCCTAGTACAAACCTTAATCGACAACCCTGATGTCGGTATGGCCAGTCCTCGGCTTGAATGGCCAGATGAACAGCCTCAAGAAAGCTGTTTCCGCTTCCACCGCCCTATCAATGAGTTAATTAGATCAGCCTGCACGGGGCCAATCACTAAGCTGTTTAAGCGTTATGAGGTGCCCATTGCTGTGGGTGATGAAATCTCATATCCAGAGTGGACTAGCTTTGCCTGTGTGCTGGTGCGCCGAGAGGTCTTCGATCAAATTGGCTTGTTGGATGAAGAATTCTTTATGTATTTTGAAGACGTGGATTTCTGTCAGCGGGCGCGAAGGGCTGGTTGGAATATCATCCATAATCCTAATGCGCGGGTTGTCCATTTGCGTGGTGGTAGTTCACCCGTAAAGAGTCAGACTGCGAAGAAAAAACGTTTACCACGGTATTTCTATGAGTCCCGTACCCGTTATTACTACAAGTACTTCGGGCGATCTGGCCTGTTGGCTGCCAATCTATTCTGGCATCTAGGCTGGCTGATCGCGCGGGTTCGAAAGCTTTTTAATAGCAGTTACCAGCCCAATATTTGTGAGAGCCAGTGGCGTGATATCTGGACCAATTTTCATAACCCTACGGCTGCCTATATACATCCGGATAATTATTAATGTACCGTAAGTTCTCCAACTTCATTATCATCGGCGCCATGAAAAGCGCCACAAGCACCTTGCATAACCAGCTCGCAGCGCAGCCGGGCATTTTTATGTCCACGCCTAAGGAGCCCAATTTCTTTAGTGACGATACTGTCTA
>Ga0209119_1003059_pt1 | contig 14711 bp, 14 predicted proteins | sample COG_03_FD_184747 | JGI IMG/M metagenome (GOLD analysis project Ga0209119, IMG submission 184747) | Pelagic Microbial community sample from North Sea - COGITO 998_met_03 (SPAdes) (version 2) | ecosystem: Environmental > Aquatic > Marine > Neritic zone/Coastal water | place: Helgoland, sampling... | reverse complement strand
ACCTAACAGATAAAATTGATGCAGGATCCATTGCTAAAACACTTGGTGAAAAAGTGGGAGGCAAAGGCGGGGGTAGGAAAAATATGGCAATGGCAGGTGGAACAAATACAAAACTAGTCCAAGAAGCATTCAAACTCGTTCAAACAAACCTTAGCAGTTAAAGAGTCTATATAAATGAGCATCATCGTACAAAAATTTGGTGGTACATCAGTTGCTAACCCTGAAAGGATTCAGGCGGCAGCTAATATTGCTATTAAAACTTTCAACCAAGGCTATCAAGTCGTCATTGTTGTTTCTGCAATGTCGGGAGAAACAAATAAATTAATAAAACTATGTGAGGAAATGATGCCAAGTCCTGAGTTGAGGGAATATGACTCTATTGTTTCAACTGGTGAACAAGTAACGAGTGGTCTCATGTCTTTATCATTGATTAATTTGGGATTTAAAGCAAAAAGTTACTCTGGCCACCAAGTAAAAATTGAAACAGATAACGCGCATAGCAAGGCTAGGATTGTAAATATTGAAGATACAAATCTTAAGAAAGATTTGAAAAATGGTTTTATTGCGGTGGTAGCAGGCTTCCAAGGTGTAGATAAAGAAGGCAATATCACCACTTTAGGTCGTGGTGGCTCTGATACGACTGCTGTCGCACTTGCGGCAGCTCTTAAAGCTAAAGAATGCCAGATATACACGGATGTAGATGGTATTTATACCACTGACCCTAGAGTGGTTCCTGAGGCAAAAAAAATTAAATCAATAAACTTCGAAGAGATGTTAGAAATGGCTAGCCTGGGCTCAAAAGTTCTACAAACAAGGTCAGTTGAATTTGCAGGTAAATATAAAGTTAAGTTAAGAGTTTTATCAAGCTTTTCACCAAACAATGAAGGTACAGAAATTAATTTTGAGGAAAAAAAGAATATGGAAGATCCAATTATTTCAGGTATTGCTTTTAACAGAGATGAGGCTGAAGTAAATATTCTCGGCGTGCCAGATATGCCAGGTATAGCATATCAAATTCTAGGGCCAATTGCAGAGGCAAAAATTGATGTGGATGTCATCATTCAGAACCTTGGTCAAGATGGACTTACTGATTTTACTTTCACTGTTCAAAAAAATGATTTAAAGAGGGCCTTAAAAATTTTAAATGAAAAAGTAAAGGATCATATAAAAGCACGAGAGGTTAAGGGAGACGATAAAATTGCTAAACTCTCAATAATTGGAGTTGGTATGAGATCTCATGTGGGTGTAGCAAGTAAAATGTTTAGAACGCTTGCTGAAGAAGGTGTCAATATAAGTACTATCTCGACAAGTGAAATAAAGATATCAGTTATCCTTGAAGAAAAATCATTGGATAAGGCTGTAAATGCTCTTCATAAAGCTTTTGATTTAGATAAAATATAAGAGTATTGTTACGAAAAATAGGAGAGCTGGCTGAGTGGTCGAAAGCACTTCCCTGCTAAGGAAGCATACGGGGTAAACCTGTATCGAGGGTTCGAATCCCTCGCTCTCCGCCACTATTCATAAAAAATCAATCATATACAAAATGAAAACTTCATACCTTTTATATATTTTTATACTTATATCAAATTCAATTATGGCAACTGATGAACCTGATTTTAATCTTATTCTTAAAGAAGATAAATTTGAGATTAGAGAATATGCTCCCAAAATTATTGCACAAGTAGAAGTTTTTGGTGATTTTGATGATGCATCATCAAAAGGCTTTAAGATCCTAGCCGACTATATATTTGGTAATAATACCAGTGCTGATGGGAACTCAAGAATTGAAATGACCGCCCCTGTTGAAATGGAGCCATTGCCTCAAAAAATTAATATGACTAAACCTGTGTTAACGGAAGGTAACGACAATACTTGGATTGTATCTTTTATTATGCCGAACGAATTTACCTTGGAAACACTTCCAAAGCCAAATAATAAAAATATAAAAATTTCAAGTATTCCAAAAGAGAAATTTGCTGTGATTGTCTTTTCAGGTCTTGTCCGAGAATCTAGTTATCATGAGAAAGAAACCTTACTTAATCAATTTATCGAAGAAAAAAAACTTAAGACTTCCGGTGAAATAAAAATCGCTAGATATAATCCACCATGGACACTCCCTTTTTTCAGGCGGAATGAATTAATGATCAAAGTTAATTAGATATCTTGTAAGGAAAGAATTGTGTTAGATTAGCTTCTTTTTAATTTACCCATATACTTATTCATTAAAAGTACCTGTCTATGCAAAATTTTTCTGAAGTAAAAACTAACTTATTAAGTGGTCTCACTGTGGCTTTGGCAATGGTTCCAGAGGCAATTGCATTTGCATTGATTGCACAAGTTTCCCCGCTTACCGGCTTATATGCAGCCATCCTAGTTTGTTTCATTACTTCAGTATTTGGTGGACGGCCTGGTATGGTTTCAGGAGCAACTGGAGCCTTAGCTGTTGTAATGGTCTCGTTAGTAGTCCAGCATGGACCAGAGTATCTTTTTCTTACAGTAATTTTAATGGGCTTATTACAAATTATATTTGCCTTATTTAAATTGGGTAAATTTATTCGTATGGTGCCCTACCCCGTTATGCTTGGTTTTGTAAACGGACTGGCTGTTGTCATTTTCCTTGCGCAATTTAATCACTTTAAAATTCTTAATGATGAAGGCTTGTCAGTGTGGATGAGTGGCGTGCCCCTTTATGCTATGGCTAGCCTAATATTTTTAACCGTGGCAATTATTTATCTTTTTCCAAAGCTTACAAAGATGATCCCATCCACTCTCGCAGCCATAATTTTTACAACAGGTATCGTTTATTTCTTTTCTATAGATACTAGAACAGTTGGGGACTTGGGTTCAATTGCAGGCGGAATTCCAGAATTTAATTTTCCATTAGTGCCTTTGACTCTTGAGACCATCACTATCACACTACCCTATGCGTTGCTTTTAGCAGCAATTGGTCTGATTGAAACACTTCTTACGCTCAATTTAATAGACGATATGACAGATACAAGAGGAAGACCAAACAAGGAATCCTTAGCACAAGGTTTTGCTAACATTGTGACTGGTTTTTTTGGTGGTATGGGAGGTTGTGCAATGATTGGACAAAGCATGATTAATATCAATAATGGAGCTGTAAAACGCTTATCAGGAATTGCAACAGCCATATTTCTAGCTTCTTTTGTTTTATTTCTTTCCCAGTGGATTGAAATGATTCCTTTAGCTGCTCTTATAGGTGTTATGTTTGTTGTAGCAGAAAAAACGTTTGAGTGGGGCAGTTTCCGGTTGTTTGGTAAAGTCCCTAAAAAAGATATCTTTGTGGGTCTGCTTGTAGGTGCAGTTACTATCATTGCAGATTTAGCAATCGCTGTAATTTTAGGTGTTATCGTCTCAGCTTTGGTTTTTGCTTGGGAGCATGCAAAAATTATAGAGGTAGCTACCTCTAAGAATAAAAGGGGTTGGAAGATTTATGAGTTAAAAGGCACACTCTTTTTTGCTTCGGTAAAAAGTTTCAATGATTTATTTAAAATTAAAGATGATCCAAATGAAGTGATTATCGATTTTAAACAATCAAAAGTAGCAGACCATAGTGCAATTATGGCTATTGATGCATTAGCGAACAAATATAAAGCTATGGGGAAAAAATTACATTTAGTACATCTGAGTCCAGACTGCATGGACGTACTTGATAGCGCAAAAAGTATGGTCGAGCTAAATGTGCTTGAGGACCCCAAGTATCATATTGCTGATGACAAATTAAGTTGAGATTTCTTAGACCTACATATAACCCTCCGACTTAGATTCTTACCTTATATACATATTTAAGCTAAAATTAGCTCATGAAATTTGCCAATCATTATCTTTTAGCATCAATTATTTTAGTTTTTTTTATAGGTCCTGTTGCCTTCGATTATGGATTGCTTTCAATAGTTAATCTTGAAATACTTTTTTTAGTCATCCTAATTTTCAGTATTTTTCTTCATCAACATGACTCCAAATTATTTAAGGTCACAGTCGCCTCGTTAATTATTATATTGATTAATATTTTATTTTTTGATAATAACCAGAGCGTATCTCAGTATTTTTTAAAAATACTAATTGTGAGCATCACGATAGTTGAATTGTTTAGAGAGATATTTAAAACAAAAATAATAGATTCCCACATAATTAGTTCAGCTATATCAATTTACGTTCTAGTTGGAATTTTTTGGTATTTACTATTTATGTTTCTATTAATGATTGACCCTGACTCATTTGATATTAGAAATTTCAATCCAGAAATGGTGTCTATAGATATGATTTATTTTAGCTTTACAACTTTAACTACATTAGGATACGGAGATATTACGCCCGTTTCATATACTGCGAAAATGTGGTCAATCACTGAGGCAATGATGGGTGTTATGTTTCTCGCAGTAATGATAAGTAGAGTAGTGTCACTTTTTGGATCTAAGAAAAAAAATTAGTGATTACCTTTTATAAAAAAATATAAGCCTACAATCATCAAAAATATCTGTTCACTCATAAATAATTTAGGTGTAATAAACCAATCACTATGAGCCAATGTAAATGCAAATGTCATGACAATGACAATGACCCCAGCAGCAAATCGAGTTACTAAATTACCAACATGGCCTTTTAAAAAACCACCGAGGATTAATAAAATGCCAGCCCCCAACTCAGAAATGGCAACAAAAGAAGCAAGTTCGGCTGAGAAGCCAAAATAGTCAACCAACTTTTGTGGAGGTAGGGGAAATTTGCTTAGTCCGTGAAATATAAAGGAGGTACCTAATCCCAGTCGAAGGAGCCATGGTGCAAGGTGGTAAAAATTACTCATAATTGCATTCAAAATATTATCAATTGATTTCATTATTTTTATTCCCTAACTAAAATTTTATGTAGTCTCTTTTACCTAGATTAACACCATTTGATCTTAAAATATCGTAGGCGGTCGTGACATGGAAGAAGAAGTGAGGAATCATCCATTTGGTTAAGTAGTCTTTACCTGATTTAAATTTAAATTCATTACTTCTGATTGTAAAATTTATCTCCATATTTTCAGAGCCTTCCATCTTTTTTGGATTAATTTTCTTTAAAAAAGTAATCGTCTTGCTAATTCTTTTGATTAAATCAGTAAATGTTTTTTCGTTATCTTTATATGAGGGAGCTTTAACTTTTGCCAATCTACCCACTCCCAACCGAATCATATCTGTTCCAATTTGAATTTGACTCGTTAGTGGCCTCATATCTGCAATCAAACGCGCATTAATAAATATCTCTTTATCAATTTTTCTTTTTTCGGCATGTCGCTCTGCTTTTTTTAAAATTGAAGATAGGTTTTCAAGCATATTAATAAACATGGGGACTGATATTTCATGCATAGATACAGACATTCTTATATTCCTTTTTTTTAAAATTATTTATTAAATATTACAATATAAAGTAAATTAAATTAACACAAGATTGTCTGTAAATTTTATATTAAGGATTAAATAAAGTGAATCTAGAAACAACATATATTGCGGGGGGTTGCTATTGGGGACTTGAAAATCTAATTGGCCAAATCAAAGGCATAAAAGAAACCATTGTCGGTTTTTCTGGAGGTCATATTGATGATGTTACTTATAACGAGGTTTCTTCAGGTAACACAGGACATGCAGAAACCATCATGATTAAGTTTGATCAAGATCAACTCTCTTTCGAAAGCTTGCTACTAGAATTTTTCAAGCTTCACAATCCGACAACACCTAACCAGCAAGGAAATGATATTGGAACACAGTATCGATCCTCCATCTTTTATACCTCAGACAGCCAAAAGGCTACAGCTGAAAATGTAATTAAAAAAGTTGATGCATCAAAACATTGGGATCAAAAAGTTATGACTGAAATAGTTGCTTTTGACAAATTTTATCCTGCTGAGGAATCTCATCAAAAATATTTAGAAAAAAATCCTAACGGCTACTCATGTCACTTCAAAAGAAACTTCAATTATTAACAAAAATAATTTATCATTATGTTCTTTTAAAAATAAAAAGTTTTTAAGTGCATAAAAAATTAATCACGCAAATACTCCCATTAATTTTGACTCTCCTTTTAGGGGGATGTTCTGTTTTCGATGAGTTCATTCAAATCGGACCAGATAGCGTTCAAGATTCACGTGGAGAATTTAACCAAGTTATTTCTGATACTAACGACTCGCAATCATTACTCAACTTAGTTAAGAGAAGATATGGTGATTCGATATCTGTTTTAGAGGTAAGTAGTGTGTCAACATCAATTGAATGGCAACGGGGTGGAAGCTTAGCCTTAACAATTTTCGATGGCGGGCCTGACGCAAACAACGCAGGTATTGGCGGTGCAGCAAGGTACACAGAGAAACCAACCATTACCTATCTACCTTTGAAAGGAGGAGACTTTATTAAGAAAGTCCTGAGCCCGGTAGATGTCGATATGTTAATGCTCCTATCCAGATCAGGCTGGAGAATGGATCGTATATTAAACTTAACTGTTAACAACATAAATGGTATTGATAATGCCCACACAGCTTCAGGTCCAACACCAGCTATTGCCCCTGATTTTAAAAAGTTTGACGAATTTTTAGCGGCAATGGTTGCCATAGAAAGGGCTGACTTGCAGTTTGGATACATTATGGACGAGAACAAAGATAGGCAGCTAGCCCTATACTTTAAAAAAGCTTCTTTGCAAAATCCTAACGTTCAAAATTTAATAAAGTTAATGAATCTTGATGGTGAATCGAACATTTATCCTATCTATGCGGAATTGGAAACCGAAGAGGATCGTTCTGAAATCCAGATTGACTTTAGGTCTCTTGCCGGTATTCAATTTTTTCTAAGTCATGGAATTAAAATTCCCGAAGAACATTTAGATGGAGGGTTAGTTCAAATAACTAAGAATGCTGATGGAACTGAATTTGATTGGACTGAAATTACAGGTGAGCTGATTACAATACATTCATCAAGAAATGAACCTAAGCAAGGTTCGGCAAAGGTATTCTATCGTGATTACTGGTTCTATATTGAAGATTCTGACATCACATCAAAATATACTTTTATGCTCTTAAATCAAATTGAATCACTGCAATCTGGTGAAATTAAAGAATCAGGGCCCACATTAACGCTACCTGTTAATTAACTTCCGGTTATTTTATTTGAGATATAATGTCACGTGTGCGCCCGTAGCTCAGCTGGATAGAGTACTTGGCTACGAACCAAGGGGTCAGGAGTTCGAATCTTCTCGGGCGCGCCAATTAATTTTAAGAATTACAATCATCAAATGCGCCCGTAGCTCAGCTGGATAGAGTACTTGGCTTCGAACCAAGGGGTCAGGAGTTCGAATCTTCTCGGGCGCGCCAATCTTTCTTTATGATTTCTTTACTATGTAATTCGCTCTTTCTTGATTTATTACCTTAATTAATTCTAATATCCTCTGTGATTCATTTATATCTGACTGGGTTACAGATATATCGTACAACTCAACCAGCGATTCTAAATGGCGATCATTCAGTTTATAAGCTTGGTTTAAAAATAGCTTCGCATAATCTAGACTACCCATTTTTGCTTTTGCATAACCTAAATAATACCAAGCATCTGCACTATCCTCATCGGCTTGTGTCCATCTCTTGGCAATGTCTAACATTTTCTGCCATTTCTTCTTTTCCATAGGCATTATAATTTGCATAAAGAATGGTTTTTCTTCATCGGGTAAACTCCAAAATGGTCTTCCTGAGCTAACTAAGTCTATTTGTGGCTCCTCTTGTAACAACCTTTCGACCCATTCCACTGGGATACAATAAAAATTTCCAAATCTTCTACCAGGACTTTTAAAGGTTGTAATCCCTATTAAATTAAAATCTAAATCAAATAAACCACCTCCACTTGAACCAAGGGTAAATGAAGCAGATGTTCTGATAATATTGCCCCCGTTAAAAGGGTAAAGTGCCTTTACATGTCCATAAGATGGTAATGGAATCGGATTGTCATTAGGAAAGGTTAAAGCAAAGACTTTATCTTCATAATTAAGATTATCAGATTTTCCAAGATTAACTGGAGGCAAGGGTAAGTCATCAAATTTTAGAATACATAAATCATTTTCCCAGTCTGCATATATCGCAATGGGTACATAGGTTTTGAAATACTTTACCGCATTAACGCCCCTAGAATCTGCTAATACATGACAATTGGTTGCAACATGATTCTTTTTTACAACAATACCTGAGCCCGTTCCAGTAACACCATCTTTAAATGTTACCCAAATGTGAGTCATCGACTCACTCAACCCAAATAATTCAGATTGTGGTGGATAAGCAAATAAATGTGATGGGAATAAGAAAAGAAGGGAAAGAATTAATTTTTTTACGCTATACATATTTATAGGATGTCACAAAGATTACATAATTCAATATATATATAAAAAATATGTATTAAAAAAAATGAGGTAAATTCTTGAATCCAAAAAAATGGTAGGGAGTACGCGGATCGAACGCGTGACAACGGATTAAAAGTCCGGTGCTCTACCAGCTGAGCTAACTCCCCAAAACGAAGACATGAATTATCCAACATTAACAATGTTGGGTCAATAAAATTAAATAGATAATTAAACAACTATTTCAATGACAGAGCATTAAAAAAAAAATTCAGTATTGATAACAAAAGCAGTTTGTTAATTCATGCCTGGAATTTTACCTGCAAGGCCTCTCATCATTTTACCGATTCCACCTTTTGAGAACATTTTCATCATTTTTTGCATTTCTTCAAATTGCTTAAGGAGGCGGTTTACATCTTGGACCTTAACGCCAGAACCGTTTGCAATCCTTATCTTTCTTTTTGCTTTGATAATTTCAGGCTTTGTTTTCTCTAATTTTGTCATGGAATTTATAATTGCTTCAATTTGCATCATCGACTTGTCTCCTTGTTCGGGATCTATTTTTGATGCACTACCTGCTAATTGGGATGGAAGCTTATCCATCATTGCTCCAACACCTCCCATCTTTTTCATCTGTCCAATTTGATTTTTAAAATCATCCAAATCAAAGTTTTTACCGGACTTAACTTTATCTGCTATCTTTTCAGCTTCTTTAATGTCTACATTTTTTTGGGCCTCTTCAACAAGACCTACAATATCTCCCATCCCAAGGATTCGAGAAGATATGCGATCTGGGTAAAAAACTTCCAGACCTGATACTTTTTCACTCACGCCAATATATTTAATTGGCTTCCCTGTCACATGTCTAACGGATAAAGCTGCACCGCCTCTTGAATCTCCATCTAATTTTGTCAACACAATACCAGTTAGAGGTAACGTGTCTCCAAAAGCTTTCGCTGTATTAACAGCGTCTTGTCCCTGCATCGCATCAACAACAAAAAGTGTTTCAACTGGATTTAGTATTTTGTGAAGTTCTTTAATTTCCTTCATCATTAATTCATCAATGCCCAAACGACCGGCAGTATCAAAAATAATTACATCAAAATAATGTTTTTTTGCATAAGTCAGAACGGAGGAAGCAATATTTTTTGGCTTGTCCTTAGCTGTCGAATCAAAACATTCTATTTCTAAAGAATCAGCTAATGTTTTAAGTTGCTCAATCGCGGCAGGTCGATAAACGTCTGCACTCACTAACAAGACCTTCTTCTTCTTTTCTTCTTTTAGAATTTTGGCTAATTTAGCGGCTGTGGTTGTTTTTCCAGATCCCTGAAGACCTGCCATCAAAATAATAGCGGGTGGTTTTGTAGCAATATTTAACTCAGCATTATCACTTCCCATTAAACTTGTTAGCTCATCTTGCACTATCTTAATAATTGCTTGACCTGGTGAGACACTTTTTAAAACATCAGCCCCTAACGCCTTCTCTTTTACCTTATCTATAAAATATTTCACGACAGGTATTGCGACGTCTGCTTCGATCAGTGCTATACGTACCTCCCTCATTGCATCACTGATATTTTCTTCTGTGAAGCGGGCTTGACCTCGAATTGTCTTTACTACCGATTGAAGTTTGTCTGTTAAATTTTCAAGCATAAAGTTTATTAATTTGTTAATTGTTGAATAGTTGTTATTTCCATTATAATTGTCTTTATTAATTAATTAAAATATAAACATGAATGAAACCCTTTATTTAGTTACATTGATTTTATATTTGATCCCATGCCTCTCCTCACTCTCAAATATAAAAATCATAAAAAATTATAGCGCTCTTGTTGCTGTAGGCTTAATCTCGCATGCATTATTGATTTACAATCATATCTTTAATCAAGGTGTTGACTTAAGTTTTGCTAACTCCACATTACTATTGAGCTGGATAATTGTATTGATATATCTTTTATTGAACAGCAAATCTAAATACCGAGGATTGGAAATATTTACCTTAATTCCTGCATTAATAATAGTTCTCGTTTTTCCTTTAATTCAACCCGATCATCAGTCCATTCAATACTATTCACTTCCTGCGAGCGTACATATTATTATTGCTATGCTTGGCTATGGATTGCTTGCCTTTGGTTCTATTTTTTCTTTATTTTTACTATTATTTGAAAAAAGCTTACATGCCGAAACTAAAAGTTCATCAATGATATCAAGCAGTGAGCCATTGCTTGATGTTGAAAGTAAATTATTTCAGATTTATTGGATAGGCTTTATATTCTTGACCTTTACTCTATTTTCAAGCTTATTTTTTTCGAATTTCCTTTTCGGGCAATCACTTGATTGGAATCATAAAACAATTTTTACTATTCTTGCCTGGCTTTCCTATGCACTAGTTTTATTTGGGAGGTTTCAATTTGGGTGGCGAGGAAAAAAATCAATAATTATTTCCTTACTTGCTTTTGCTTTCTTGATTCTTGCTTATCTCGGAACAAAGTTTGTCGTAGAAATAGTTTTAATTTAAAGATTATTTTAAATTTAGTGTAGGCCAGTTTTTTTCTTGTGCCTTTCCTAGGAGAATTTTATCTCCATTAACTACTACTGGGTTAGTTACAACCTCGAGTAGGGCAAGATCATTGTGAGAATCACTATAGAAAAAAGTTTTTTCAAAATCTGCTAATCTTAGATTTTTCTCATCCAGCCAATCAAATAATCGAGTCACCTTGCCTTCTTTGAAGGAAGGAGTGCCTTTAACTTTGCCAGTAAATTCACCTAAATGCTCTTCAGGGTCTGTGCCGATGAGCTCATGAATCCCAAAAAGCTCTCCTATCGGTTTTGTAATGAAGCTATTGGTTGCCGTGATAATAAGTAATTTATCTCGAGCTTCTTTGTGTTGGTTGACTAAATCTACTGCTTTTTTTAAGATCATTGGCTTAATGATTTCGTCAATATAGTCAGACCGGACTTCATTTAAAAATTTTCTTGGATTATTTTTTAAAAACTGGAATTGAAATTCAGCAAACGCAAAAATATCTAATTTACCTACTTGATACTCCTCAAAAAACTTTTGATTCTGCTCTTTATACTCACCTTCATCGAGGTAACCTTTTTTTACCAGGTATAAACCCCAGTTATAATCAGAATCTCCATCTAGAAGCGTATTATCAAGATCAAATATTGCAAGATTCATAAAAAATTTTCGTTCTAGACTTGAGGGTGAGCTCGTTCTGCCTTAGAAACGAGTTTGTTTAGCGCATTAAGATAAGCCATCGAGGAAGCAATAACAATATCGGTATCAGAACCTAATCCATTTACCACCCTCCCTCCTTTGGCGAGTCTCACAGTGACTTGTCCTTTAGAATCTGTACCTGAAGTAATATTGTTCACCGAGTACAATAAGAGCTCAGTATTTGATTTCGCAATTAATTCAATCGCTTTGAATGTGGCATCCACGGGACCGCCGCCTTCTGCCTTTGCATTTTTTAACTCTCCATCTACAGAAATTTCAATCTCTGCGAAAGGTTTTTTTTGAGTGTCTGTAGTGGACTTTAATGAAATAAGTTTAAATCTATCAACAGCCCCAGATATAAATTCTTCAGTAACTAGCGCATGAATATCCTCATCATAAATTTCAGATTTTTTATCGGCAAGCGCCTTAAATCTATCAAATGTAGAATTTAAAACTTCGTCAGAATCCAACTCAATCCCTAGCTCAACCAATCTATTTTTAAATGCGTTACGTCCAGATAGCTTGCCTAACGAAATCTTATTATCGCCCCAACCTACATCTTGTGCCCTCATGATTTCATAAGTTTCTCGATGTTTTAGAACACCATCTTGATGAATACCTGATTCATGAGCAAATGCATTCGCCCCCACAATCGCCTTATTAGGCTGCACAGGGTAACCTGTAATATTTGAGACTAACTTAGAGGTTGTCACAATTTGCTCAGTATTAATTTTAGTTTCGAGGTTAAAGATATCTTTTCTCGTTTTGATAGACATCACTATTTCCTCAAGACTTGCATTTCCCGCTCTCTCTCCCAGTCCATTGATAGTGCATTCCACTTGTCTTGCACCATTTTGTACAGCAGATAGAGAATTTGCGACAGCCATACCTAGATCATTATGACAATGTGTAGACCATATAACATCTTGTGAATTTGGTACTTTTGAAATTAACTCATTCATAAGATTTCCCCAGCTCTGAGGTATTGAGTATCCTACTGTGTCTGGTACATTAATTGTTTTAGCCCCTGCCTTAATAACCGCATCAAAAATTTCAATCAAAAAATTGACATCCGATCTCACTGCATCTTCAGCTGAAAATTCAACGTCATCCGTATACTCTAATGCCCATTTTACAGCCTCAACCCCCCTATTTAAAACCTGTTCAGGGCTCATTCTTAGTTTATTTTCCATATGAATCTTGCTTGTTGCAATAAAGGTGTGGATTCTTTTGTTCTTAGCTGGCTCGATAGCTTGGCCTGCTTTTTTAATGTCACTTTCAAGCGCCCTTGCTAATGAGCAGACAGTTGATTTATTAATGATTTTTGAGATAGCATTAATAGAGCTAAAATCACCAGGGCTGGCTGCAGCAAATCCGGCTTCTATGACATTCACGCCTAGTTTTTCTAGTTGCTTTGCAATTCTCAACTTTTCTTCTTGAGTCATTGAAGCTCCAGGGCTTTGTTCACCGTCACGAAGCGTAGTATCAAAAATGATTAATTCATTCATGTTCATTATTTAAAAGTTAATATAATTTGAAAGTTTCTTAGACTGCAAATAGCTATAAGGGCCAGACAATGCATATAGAAGAGCAATTAAAAAAACTATTTCAGCTGGATTATGCGAAATGATTCCAAAAATGATCACAATAATTAGAATAGCGATAAATGGCTGACTTTTTCTAAAATTAAGATTTTTACCGCTGTAATATTTTAAGTCAGACGCCATAGCTAATGCAGAAAAGAAAGTTAAAACTGCAGCAAACCATTGCATCTGGAAGAAGCCTAAAAAGATATCGTCCCCGTTAATCCCATTATCAAAGGATATCCAAATGAAACTCGCAAGTAGTGTCGCTGCTGCCGGGGATGGCAAACCAGAAAAATATTTCTTATTTTCAATATCTAATTTTACATTAAAGCGGGCTAACCTGAATGCGGCACAGGCACAAAATATAAAGGCGATAATCCAACCAAACTTTCCTAAAGGATTTAATGCCCATACATATATCACCAATGCTGGTGCGGCGCCAAAAGACACCATATCTGAGAGACTATCGTATTCAGCACCAAAATCACTTTCAGTATTGGTTAACCTTGCAACCCTTCCATCAAGCCCATCCAAAATAAGCGCAATAAAAATTGCAATAGCCGAATGATCAAATGCTCCATTCATTGCCTGCACTATGGCATAAAAACCTGCGAATAATGATGCCGTGGTAAAAATATTTGGAAGCAGATAAAATCCCTTTTTTCCCAATATATCTTTTTTGTTATTTTTTATTTTAATATTCATTTGTTACCTGATTTTATCCTACAATCAACGAATAATCATCGTTTAAGACTTATTAATATTTTATAATATTAAATTCTATATTTAGTTCTCCAAATGGCTTATGAAATTTGAATTACAAAATCAAGATGGTCATGCTCGGGCAGGTCTTTTAAAAACTCAGCATGGTGAAATCTCCACCCCCGTTTTTATGCCCGTTGGGACTTATGGTGCTGTCAAGTCTATTGCTCCAAAAGAATTGGAGGAAACGAATTTTGAAATTATTTTAGGGAACACCTTCCATCTTTGGTTACGTCCAGGTCTTGATGTAATAAAAAAACATAAGGGACTTCATGAGTTTATCAGCTGGAACAATCCAATATTAACTGATTCAGGTGGGTTTCAGGTATGGAGTCTTGGAAAAATGAGAAAAATTTCAGAGGCAGGGGTAACTTTTAGATCACCAATAAATGGGGATGAAAAATTTATGGGTCCAGAAGAGTCTATGAAAGTTCAAAGGATACTCAATTCAGATATTGCGATGATTTTTGATGAATGCACACCCTATCCAGCCACCCATGAGGAAGCAAAAAAATCAATGCTACTCAGCAATGATTGGGCTTATAGAAGTAAGGACTCGTTTGAGGGAAGTAAAAATGCATTATTTGGAATTATCCAGGGAGGTATGTTTGAAGATCTGAGGGAAGGCTCTTTGAAAGAGCTAACTTCAATTGGTTTTGACGGTTATGCTATCGGAGGATTATCGGTGGGGGAACCCAAAGACGAAATGGCTAAAATAACTAGCTTCATTGGCCCTAAAATGCCAAAAGAAAAACCCCGTTACTTGATGG
>Ga0209119_1003052_pt1 | contig 14729 bp, 14 predicted proteins | sample COG_03_FD_184747 | JGI IMG/M metagenome (GOLD analysis project Ga0209119, IMG submission 184747) | Pelagic Microbial community sample from North Sea - COGITO 998_met_03 (SPAdes) (version 2) | ecosystem: Environmental > Aquatic > Marine > Neritic zone/Coastal water | place: Helgoland, sampling... | reverse complement strand
GCACTTTGAAGAGCAGCGTCAGCAACTCTCCGGCAATCAATATAGCCGCTACTGCAAGGCTAACCATGTCTCCTACTTGCGCATGCGCGAATGGCGCGATCTGCATCATCAGGTACACAGCGCCTGCCGAGCACTGAAGCTCACCGATAACAGCAAGCCTGCCGAAGCCGATGAGATTCATCGCTCACTGCTCTCCGGTCTATTGGGGCAGGTGGGTATATTGCAAGACAAATGGGAGTTTCTCGGCACTCGCAACCGCAAGTTCTTTATCTTCCCGGGATCCGGTCTGAGTAAAAAACCACCTAAGTGGGTCATGGCTGGCTCGCTGATGGAAACCAGCAAACAGTTCGCCCTGACAGTGGCCAAAATCGACTCTGACTGGCTTGAGCCGCTGGCTGCCCATCTGGTTAAAAAGACCTACAGCGAACCTTTCTACAGCATTAAATCCGGCCAGGTCATGGCCAGTGAGCGACAGACATTATTTGGCCTGAGCATTGTCGAAAATAAACGCCGTGTCTACGGTCAGGTCAATCCAGATGAAGCGCGGAAAATATTTATTCAGCAGGCACTGGTCGAAGAGGGCTATCGCGGCAAAGGCAACTTCTATAAACACAATCAAAAACTGGTTGAAGAACTGCAAGCTCTTGAAGACCGCTTTCGCCGCCGCGATCTTTTAGTAGAACAGCAGGTTATCTACGAGTTTTACAACGAGCGAGTTCCCGCCGGTATCTACAATCTGCCGTTATTTGAAAAATGGCGCAAGCAAATCGAGGCAACTGAGCCAAAGTGTTTAATGCTCGAAAAAGAGTATCTGCTGTTGCGCGGTCTGTCCCAGGAAGAGCAGACCCAGTTCCCCGAAACCATCAGCTTTCAGGGCATCAGCTATAACCTGCGTTACCACTTCGAACCCAACCATATTGAGGATGGTGTTAGCACCGTGGTGCCGTTGCCGCTACTGCATCAATTGCCGAGATACTTTTTCGAGTGGCTGGTGCCAGGCATGCTGCGCGACAAATGTATCGCATTGGTTAAAAGCCTGCCGAAACAGATAAGACGAAACTTTGTTCCGGTGCCGGATTATATTGATGCCTTCCTGCTAAAAACCAAGCCTCAGGATCGGCCGCTAACCGAAGTGCTGGCAGAGTATCTGCACAAGCAAACCGGCGTGACAATTCCAGCTGAAGAGTGGAAACCACAAAATCTCGATGCCTGGTATCAGATGAACTTTGTTCTTGAAGATGAAAATGGCGCCGAGATTGCCATGGCCAGAAGTCTGGAAAAACTTCAGCAGGATTTTAAACAGCAAATTAATAAAGGCCTTGAACAGGCCGCTGACCAGAATGCAGAACAGAGCAGAACAAGACAGGGTATCGTCGAGTGGGACTTTGATGAGCTGCCAGAAGAAGTCTCGCTAAAACATGGCAGTATAACCATCAAAGCCTGGCCGACACTGCGTGACTTTGGTGAATCTGTCGCCCTCGAAGTGATCGACAATCCAATGCAGGCGGAAAAAACCAGTCGTCAGGGACAGTTGCGACTGGCCCAGTTAAAAGGCCGCGATCAGGTTAAATATCTCAGCAAGCAGCTACTGCGTGGCAAGGAGCTAGCCTTAACTGCCGCGAAAATTGCAGATCGTAAACAGCTGGTCGATGCCTTGATCAGCGCGAGCTTTCAGCAAGCAATTTTTGCCAATGGACAGGTGTTGAGAGAACAGCAGCAGTTTGAACAAGCCTTTGAAGCCGGAATTGGCAATGTGGTGCCGTTCGCCCAGGAGTATGGCCAAGCCATAGAGTCATTGCTAAAGCCTCTGCACGATTGTCAAAAGAAGCTGCGAGCTCTGGGCTTGCCGGCGATCTATGCCGCAGATGATATTCGCAGCCAGCTGGACTGGCTGTTTAGCACCGATACCTTATCAACTATTTCCACCGAGTCGATCAGGCAGTATCCGCGCTATATCAAAGCCCTGCAGGTACGCCTTGAAAAGCTTGCTGGACAGGTCAGTAAAGATCGCCAGTATATTGATGAGATACAGGCGCTTCTGGAACCTTGCAAGCAGGCGTTAGTGGAAGATCAGCCGCTCTCATGTGAGCTTGAGACTGCACTGCGCGATTATTGTTGGCTGGTGGAAGAATATCGAGTCTCGCTATTTGCCCAACAGTTAAAAACCCGGGTTCCCGTATCCCTCAAGCGCCTGCAAAAGCGCTGGGATGAACTTGAAGAGCAGTTGCGGAGATTTAGAGTTTAGGCTATTAATTTAGCTTAAAAAGCTTTTATTAAAAACTACCCTCAACAGAGGAACTTCAGATAGACTCTTTTGTCAGAAGAGCATCCCAAAACTAACAAGGCCAAAATTAGGCTTGATTGGGGTGCAGGTAAAAATTGATTAACCTGAAATTACCAACACATGGAGAAAGTCCAATGAAAAACCAAAACATGAAACCCTTGGCTAAGGCAACAGCCACCGCCGTAGGCGCAGCTTTTTTAGCAACTGCAGCTATCTCATCACCAGCGTTTGCCGCTGAAAACCCATTCCAGGCCGACGAACTGCGCTCAGGTTACAATCTTGCCGGTCATCATGCCGAAGGCAAATGTGGTGAAGGCAAGTGCGGCGAAGGCAAAGCTGAATCCGAAGGTAAGTGCGGCGAAGGCAAATGTGGTGAAGGTAAAGCTGAATCCGAAGGCAAGTGTGGTGAAGGAAAATGCGGTGAAAGCAAATCTGATTCTGAAGGCAAGTGTGGCGAAGGCAAATGTGGCGGCGCTGCGTAATTAGTTTAGAATTGAGCTTAAAAGTAAGCTTATAAATGATTCAGAAAGCACAAAGCTACCCAGTTCAGGGGGCAGGTTTGGGATTAAGGCGGGCACTTTGTGGCCCGCTTTCTTCTGTGACCCCTGAACAGGTTCAGTTTATGGAAGTCGCCCCGGAAAACTGGATTGATGTCGGTGGTCGATACGGTGCGGCATTTCGAGAATACACCGAAAAATTTCCCTTTGTCCTCCACGGACTCTCCCTTTCAATCGGCTCCCCCTCAGCACTCGACTGGGATCTATTGAAAGCCATTAAGGCCTTTATGGCTGAACATGCCATTCACTGTTACACAGAGCATTTAAGCTACTGCAGTGATACAGGCCATCTCTACGATCTTATGCCAATTCCCTTTACCGAAGAGGCCGTCGACTATGTCGCCGAGCGCATATTACAGATACAGGATTTTCTCGGTCAGAGTATCGCCATGGAAAATGCCTCCTACTATGCAGCTCCCCATCAGGAGATGTCAGAGATCGATTTTACCAATGCGGTTCTCGAAAAAGCCGATTGCAAGTTACTGCTCGATGTAAACAATATTTATGTCAACAGCATTAACCATCGCTATGACCCTCTGGAATTTCTCAAAGCACTGCCCGGCGAGCGTATAGCCTATGGCCATATTGCCGGCCATTATGACGAAGCCGAAGATCTGCGCGTCGATACCCATGGTTCCGATGTTATAGATCCAGTCTGGGCACTGCTGGATGCCGCCTACGAACAGTTTGGCGCATTTCCAACACTGCTCGAGCGAGACTTTAATATTCCGCCAGTCGATGAACTGCTTAAAGAGGTTGAGCAGATAACCGTCCGGCAGGCGAAATATGCTGGTCAGAAAACACTGGCAGAGAAATTGGCATGATCAGAGATTCAGGTTCTAAAAAGCCGGGATTTCAGCAGGCGCAAATAGAATTTGCCGCGCATATCCGCAGCCCGCAGAGCAACCCTGCGCCAGCGGGCATTGAAGATCGCCGTTTGGACATCTACCGCAATCTATTCTTTAATAATATTGAAACCTTCATCGCCAATGGATTCCCGATTCTTAAATCGATTATCGACCCACAGGAGTGGACGGCGATGATCCGCGACTTTGTCCATCACCACCAAAGTCACAGCCCCTATTTTTTACAAATAGGCAGCGAATTTTTACACTATTTACAAGAAGAGCGTCAGTGCAAAGACAGCGACCCGGTATTTCTTCTCGAGCTTGCCCACTATGAGTGGGTAGAGATGGCAATGGATACCTCAACACTTGAATTTCCCGAAGCCAAGAGCGAGGGCGATCTGCTCGCCGACTGTCCACTAGTCTCCCCGCTAGCCTGGCCTTTGACCTACAACTACCAGGTACATATGATCGGCGCGAAATTTCAGCCGGTAGCAGATCAAGCTGTGCCCACCCACATAATTGTCTACCGCAATCGCAACATGCAAATTGGTTTTATGGAGACCAATGCAACCACCAACCGGCTGTTAGAGCTGTTCCTCGAAAAGCGTCTAACTGGTCGCGAGGCACTGTTGCAGTTGGCGTCTGAACTCAATCATTCCAACCCTCAGGCCTTGCTTCAGTTTGGCCTTGATCTATTATTACAGTTACGTAATAAAGAGATTATCTGCGGTTTTCATTAATTATTTACTCCTTAGGCCCTCAGGCTGTGTACGCGGCTTAAATACAGCAGTAGAATGCGCAAGTATCCATATATGCAAATGAATTGCGAGTTAATTATGAGAAAGATAGCCATGGCAGCGATTGCCATCATGTTTTCAGGTCTGGCGATAATGCCGGTATACGCCGAGGACGGCGACAGCTTTGAAACCCTCAATCGTCAGATCTTCTATATCAATGATCGTCTCGATCATTTTGCACTGCGTCCAGCGGCAGTGACCTACAAAAAATTGATGCCAAATCCTCTTGAAAAGGGCATCGTAAATATCTTTAGCAACCTCGATGAAGTGACTAATGTAGTCAACGATGTTCTCCAAGGTAAGTTTTCTCAAGCGGCCCATGATGGCGGACGCTTTTTAATCAACACCACTCTTGGCCTTGGCGGTATCTTTGATGTTGCCCAACGTGCCGGACTGGCTAAAAGTGATGGCGAAGACTTTGGTCAGACACTGGCAGTCTGGGGTGTCGGTGAAGGTCCTTATCTGATGCTACCACTTATCGGGCCGTCAACATTGAGGGATGCCCCGAGTAAGTTCGTCGATAGTATAACCAGCCCCTTTTCTTATGTAGACGATGTACCGACAAGAAACACTTCCAGAGGTCTCGACCTGCTGTCAATGAGAGCAGGCTTGTTAGAAATTGATGGTGTTATCTCTGGGGACAAATACCTGTTTGTTCGAGATGTTTATTTGCAGCGCAACAGGTATTTAGTCAACGACGGTGCAATAGAAGACGATTTCGGTGATTTTGACGATTACTAATAACCGATGATAATTACCATCAGAGCGCTTAAATAATAATGTTTAACGCTCGATTTGGACCACCCAATAATGATAAGAGCAGTACTTATTGGTGCCTTAAAGCACCGGCTTTTAACCATCGCAAACACAAGACAGGTTTGCGATGAGTAAAGCCTCGGGCCTTATAGTTCTCCTCAATGGCAATGACCCCGTAGTTGAGAGCTTGAGCCACAGCCTGCAATCACTGGGTCGGGAAACTGCGGCGGTAGAAAATTACCAAGCCATCGGCAATCTATGTAGCGACCCGCTGATTCAGCCGGTGGTGATAAGCGCCGAAAACACCCCTGTGGAAACCGACAGCCAAAAAGAGCAGCTGCAAGTGATTGCTGCTAAATATTTGGTGATCGTCGCCCTGAGCAAAGCTAGCCTTAAAAATGTTGCCAAATATTTTCGCCTCGGTATTGCCGATGTGGTCTTTCCTGAAGCCGGCGAAGAGAAAATTAAAGATACCTTGCAACGTATTGACCAACGCGCAGAATCACGACTGCAAAAAAGGCTCTATCGCACCGAGCTAGAAAAGACCAACCTTGAATTGCAGGAGAGTTTACGGCTGCTAAAACAAGATCAGATGGCCGGGCTGGAAGTGCAAAAAAGCCTTATGCCAGAGAGCCCCTTAAAGTTTGGCGATTATGAAATCTCTCACTCGATTACTCCATCACTGTATTTAAGCGGCGACTTTGTCGGCTATAACTTTGTGCTTGGTCGCTACCTGCTGTTTTACTTTGCCGATGTTTCCGGCCATGGCGCTTCGTCGGCATTTGTCACCGTTCTGCTGCGCTTTATGATTGGCCGCGTAATACGCCGTCACCAACTGGAAAAGGATTATGACGCACTGGGGCAGGCCCCTGAAGGTCTAGTCGAGCATATCAATAATCAGCTTTTGGCCACCGGATTGGGTAAACACCTGACCTTAGTCGCGGGATCGCTAGATACAAAGTCCAGTAAACTGCGCTACGTGGTTGGTGCACAGCAACCATCACCGATTCTGGTGACAGAAGGGCGCGCTGAATTTTTGCCCGGCAAAGGCAAGCCAGCGGGTATATTTGAAGATGCCTCATGGGTTGTTCAAGAGATGAGCCTGCCAGAGAGTTTTGCTTTTATCCTGCTTTCTGACGGTGTCTTTGATCTGATTCCCGATAAAGAGTTAGCCGACAAAGAGCAGACATTGCTCAGTTATCTGGCCACCAGTTCTGACAATATTGATAAATTAAAAGAAGCACTGTCAGTCGATAAGATTGAAGACCCCGAAGACGATATTTCGGTATTGTTGCTAACGAGGGGTATGTAGCATGAGCGCAGGCAAGATTCTGGTCTCTGATAATGAAGGCAATTATCTGCTCAAGTTAATTGGTGACGTCAGGGTCACTCTATGTGGCTCGTTAAACCGCCATATGGAAACCATCTTTGGCAGTCAGGACGTCAAGAAAGTGATTGTCGATATGCTTGAGGCTGAGGGGCTGGATAGTACCACCCTGGGTCTAATGGCGAAACTGGGTATGCACTGTCGCAAAGAGTATGGCATCAATGTGCAAGTCTTCTGCCAAAACCCAAGTATTTTGCGCACCCTAGACTGCATGGGCTTTGAAGAGATTTTCGATATTATTCAAGAAGTGCCAACCATCGATGCAGAACTGCACAGTATAGAATCGGTTAGCTCAGAGGTAGATGAAATTCGCCGTCAGGTAGTCGAAGCACACAAACTATTAATGCAGTTGAATCCGGAAAACAGCAAAGAATTTACCGACCTGATTCGAGCGCTCGAATCAGATCAATAGCTAGATGTTTTAGGCCTGATCCCGCGCCGTTAACTTGCACTGAATATACTCGCTGTGACGAATATGCAGCAGATCCGCCACCCGGCGAATAATCCCTTCTTCATGCTTATCCAGATGCCCATCGGCAAAAGCCACCCGCCACATCGCAGTCATCAGATTCATTTTCTTGGGATGATCAAAGTGGGCATTAATCTCGCGGGTAAACTGATACAGCGACGTCGCCTCAGCCACCTCATCCCGAGACAGCAGAATTAACTCATCGACCTGCTCGCTGCTAAGCTCCAGCATCTTACTTAGAGTATTGCTAATCGACGCCAGCTCATCTTCACCAAGATTGCCATCGATAACCATCACCTCAATTAACAGCGCAGCAGTGGCCAGCTGATCGCCACTCAGGGAATTATCATCGGCCTCAATAACATTCTTGGCGAAAAACGCCTTAATTTTATCAATCATTAGTTGAGATCTTTTAACCAGGTTTCCAGCTTGATCTGGTCGGCAACAAAACCGCGAATACCCTCATGCATCTTCTCAGTCGCCATGGCATCCTGATTAAGCTCAAAGCGGAAAGTACTCTCATTACCGAGCTGATAGTGAATTTTTGAGCCAGTATTGGCTGGGTCGAGTCGGCGCTCAAGCGTACCGAAGTCATCATCCAGCGCCTGCAGTAACTGCGGGCTAATAGTCAGGCGGTCACAGCCAGCTAGCTCGGTAATCTCTTCAGTGTTTCTAAAGCTCGCACCCATTACCACAGTCTTGTAACCAGTCTGCTTGTAGTAGTTGTAAATACGCGTCACCGACTGCACACCGGGATCATCAGCCGGTGCATACTCAGTAAGACCGGTAGAGTTCTTATACCAGTCGAGAATTCGGCCAACAAATGGCGAGATCAGATAGGCCCCAGCATCTGCCGCAGCCACCGCCTGGGTAAAGTTAAACAGCAGTGTCAGGTTACAGTTAATACCTTCTTTCTCAAGCTGCTCTGCAGCGCGAATACCCTCCCAAGTGGAAGCCATTTTAATCAGCACGCGTTCTTTGCCAATACCCGCTTGTTCGTAAAGATTAATCAGGTGGCGAGCCTTGGCAATAGAAGCCTCAGCATCAAACGAGAGTCGCGCATCAACTTCTGTCGAAACACGACCGGGAATCTGTTCAAGAATCTTTTCACCAAAACCAACAGCCAGTCTATCCATACAGTCTGCAACCTGCTCATTACTGGACTGTCGACCACTCATAGTGTCGGCGACAATTGAATCGACAAGACCGCGATAGGCGGGCATCTGTGCGGCTTTAAGCAGCAGTGAAGGGTTGGTGGTGGCATCTTCCGGGGAATATTGCGCAATGGCATCAAAATCACCGGTATCTGCTACTACGGTGGTTATCTCTTTTAATTGGGCAAGTTTACTTTTGTTGTTGCTCATTAACCATTTACTCCAGATGTTTTCTCTAATGCAGTCTGTAAAACCTCGATAGTAGCCGAGGGTTTGTGTGCGTTTTCGCTGATATGTCGTCTGTATTGACGGGCGCCAGGCATGCCGTGAAATAGCCCTAAAATATGACGAGTCATAGCATTTAACTTGGTGCCTTTGCTGAGCTCATTATCCACGTATTTTAAAAACTCTTCAGCAACTTTTTCACGTGTTTTTATCGGATTGTCAGTGCCATAGATAATTTGATCCACACTAGCCAGTAAGTATGGATTGGTATACACCTCGCGTCCCACCATCACCCCGTCGAGATGTTTTAGATGCTCGCTAGATTGCTCAAGTGTAGTGATACCGCCATTGATAATAATCTCTAAATCGGGGAAATCTTTCTTAAGCTGATAGACCCGGTCGTAGTTCAATTCAGGTATCTCACGGTTCTGTTTTGGGCTAAGGCCTTTAAGCCATGCCTTGCGCGCATGCACCAGAAAAGTACTGCAGCCGGTTTTAGCCACCGTATCCACAAACTCGCAAAGAAACTCATAGCTATCAAAGTCATCCACGCCAATACGATGCTTAACCGTGATCGGCAGATCCACCGCATCCTGCATAGCGGCAATACAGTCGGCTGTGGTCTGGGCATTTTTCATCATCACCGCGCCAAACATACCGTTCTGCACCCGATCACTGGGGCAGCCGCAGTTTAGATTGATCTCGGCATAGTCATACTTGCTAGCCAGAATAGCGGCCTTAGCCAAATCCGTTGGATTACTGCCACCCAATTGCAGGGCCACCGGATGCTCAAAGGGATCCATCTGCAGATGGTGATGGGTATCACCGTGAATGATCGCACCTGAGGTAATCATCTCGGTATAGAGCAGGGTGTGCTGGCTGATCAAGCGCATAAAATAGCGACAGTGGCGATCAGTCCAGTCCATCATGGGGGCCACGCAGAACTTTCTGTTAAGAGCTTGTTGAGACATTCAGAAGATGGATACCGAGTAAAGATTTGTAAAGCCGGCATTATAGCTGATAGCTGGTTTTAGTGTGACCGATAAAAGCGCCATAGAAGGAAAGCCTCAAGAGCGATACAAAAGCTAGAGTTAAAAGACTATCTACAGCAAAAAATAGCACTTGAGAACAGTCTCTGTCGCTAGGAATTTTTCCAAAAATAGTATGTAGGATTTCCCTGCGCTAAGGTTTTTCCATCGGTATCAAAAACCACACTATATGTATATTTCTGGCATGTAAACTCTATCAACAATGGATAATCACCAGTATCATTAATTTTTCGGCGGTGTATTTCCCTATCAGGCAAAAGTGACTGTTGATTTTGACTGCTTTTCATTTAGAGACTCCTGCCGGACTTGATACTAATTGCATATGTGGCCTCCAGAAGCACTGGCCCAGCTGTTATGGAATATGAGGAGTGAGATATGTTATCTAAGGCTAATCCAATAAGGCTCTTCTGTTTTGCTTTGGTCATTTTCAGCCAGACTACAAATACCTATGCCTGCTACCTAGAGATGTATGGCTATTCATCCGGCTCAAATTTTCACCAACGGGCCGGAGGTATGTCTTTTAAACCCTCAATGGCTAAACCGGTCGATGATTCAAAGTTTCAGCTCTCCTTGCCCTCGATGATTAGAGGGAAAGCCGATGAACAAAAAGCACTGACAGTGAGCTACAGCCATAGCGACAGTACTGAAGATACAGCGGTTCAGATTTTAGTCAAGCTGATGCCTGGAATAAAAACGGTAGGGGAGAATACCGTAAGATTAAAGGGAAAAAGTGGCGAACATACCTTTATGCTGCAACCACAACAGAGCGGTATTTTCAGGCTAATTGTTACCGCGCGGGATGTAAATGACAAAGATATTCCTGTACTCCGTGAAGCTGTTTATGTGAATATTTTTAACTAGCATAAGATCAATTCTTGGTTAAGAATATTAGAGCCTTGTAGGTAACGCCCGCAGGTTTAGTTGGGTAAATTTTTCTTCTGTGATCCAAACTGTTCCGAAAAGGTTACAATAGGTTATGGCTTTCGATCACCAATCCTTCCTTAAATCCCTCACCAAACGCCCAGGCATCTACCAGATGTTTGATAGCGAGGGCGAGATTCTCTATGTAGGTAAAGCCAAAAACCTAAAAAACCGCGTTAGCAGCTATTTCCGCAAAACCGGCTTAACCCCGAAAACCGCTGCTCTAGTTAAGCGTATCGCCAAGATCGATGTCACGGTAACCGAAACGGAAACCGAAGCGCTGATTCTCGAACACAATCTCATCAAGCAATATCATCCGCCCTACAATATTTTAATGCGCGATGATAAAAGCTATCCCTATATCTTTTTATCCGATCGCGACAAGTGGCCGCGCCTATCATTTCATCGCGGCGCTAAAAAAGCCAAAGGCACCTATTTTGGGCCTTTCCCCAATGCCTATGCGGTGCGTGACAGTATGAGTTTTCTACAGAAAACTTTTAAGGTGCGTCAGTGCGAGGATGTATTTTTTAAAAACCGTTCGCGTCCCTGCCTGCAATATCAAATCAAGCGCTGCACAGCGCCCTGTGTTGATCTTGTTAGCAGAGAAGATTACAGCGCGGATGTTGAGTCGACTCGCCTGTATCTGGATGGCAAGTCGGATAAATTGCTCAAGCAGTTGGAAGTGGATATGGAAGCTGCTTCCTCCGAGCTACAGTTTGAGAAAGCGGCGGAGCATCGCGATCAGATTTCTGCGTTACGTCGGGTTCAGGCTCAGCAGATGATTGAGAAGGGCAAGGGCACTATTGATGTGGTCGCCGGTGCGGTCAGTAACGGCCAAGCCTGTGTGCATATGCTCTATGTTCGTCAGGGGCGAATATTGGGCAGTCGCAGTTACTATCCCAAGGCGCCATTGGCCTCGCAGGTATCTGAATTATTGGATGAGTTTTTGCCGCATCTCTATCTGGATGGCGATGGGCGTCCCGATCTGCCCAAAGAAATTTTGGTTAATGCACCGATTGAAGGTGGCGAAGCCCTTGGAGAGGCGTTAAAAGCCAAAGTAGGGCGCAAGTTTGAGATTCGCGATTCGGTGCGGGGTTTTCGCGCGAAGTGGATCGAATTGGCTGAGCGCACGGCCGAGCAAAACCTGACCGCTAAGCTGGCGTCGAAAAAGACCGTTGAGCAGCGTTTTGAGTCTCTGCGCGAAACTGTTGGTTTGGAGCAGACTCCTCAGCGACTGGAATGTTTTGATATTAGCCATAGCAGCGGTGAAGCTGTGGTGGCCAGCTGTGTGGTATTTGATACTAATGGCGCGCTTAAAAGCGACTACCGGCGCTTTAATATTGAGGGCATTACTGACGGCGATGATTATGCGGCGATGGAGCAGGCGATCCGTCGGCGCTATACGCGGCTGATGAAAGGCGAGGGCAAGCTGCCGGATATACTGTTAATTGATGGCGGTAAAGGTCAGATTGGTATTGCCAAAGATGTGCTTGCTGATCTGGGTGTGGTTGGGGTGATGATTCTGGGTGTGGCTAAGGGTACGACCCGCAAGCCGGGTCTGGAAACCCTGATTTTAGCGGATCAGGATAATAAGGTAATTGCCCGGCCCCAGCAGGCAGCGCTGCATTTGATTCAGCAGATACGCGATGAAGCGCACCGCTTTGCGATTACCGGTCACAAGGCGCGGCGGGATAAAAAGCGTCGCACTTCGCCACTGGAGGGTATTCCGGGGGTGGGGCCGACACGGCGTCGGGATCTGCTAAAACACTTTGGTGGTATTCAGGAAGTTAAGAGAGCCAGTGTGGCTGATTTAATAAAAGTGCCAAATATAAGTAAAAAGGTTGCTGATGCTATTTACAGTGCACTGTACAATGAGTAACTTGCCGGTAGTTTGAAAAAGTTGCCCATAAGCCATTAGAAAAGAAGACAAAGTAATGTGGAACCTACCCAATATCCTGACCCTGCTGCGAATTGCCCTGATTCCAGTGTTTATCGTCGTGTACTACAGCACCTCGTGGGAATGGCATAATCTGGCAGCGGCAGCAATCTTTGGTTTGGCGGCGGCTACGGACTGGGTGGATGGCTTTGTAGCACGCAAATACAATCTGATTACCGCCTTTGGCGCGTTTCTCGATCCCGTGGCTGATAAGCTTATTGTTGTTGCCGCCATGGTGGTATTGCTAGAGGTTCATGCAACAGCTTGGTTTTCTATACCCGCTATTGTGATTATTGGTCGCGAGATTGTTATCTCAGCGCTCCGCGAGTGGATGGCTGAGATGGGTTATCGTGGCACCGTGGCTGTGGCTACGATCGGCAAGGTAAAGACCTGGGTGCAGATGGTGGCTATTGCTTTATTGTTAGCGGCCAAGCCAGAACAGGAGTTTCTAACCCTGCTGGGCTTTGCTGCTATATACGTTGCGGCAGCACTGACGCTCTGGTCAATGGTCCACTACTTGCGCGCAGCATGGCCGCAATTGAGTGCCGGCGGAGATAAGTAGTTAATAGGGCGATAAGTAGTTGATTTATTGCTGATATTCCCTAGAATACGGCCTCTTCGCAAGAAGCCCGTGGAGTTTAGTCTGCTAGAGCGACGGGTAGTTTATATAAAAGTTTTTTAGGCGCGGTAGCAAAGTGGTAATGCAGTGGACTGCAACTCCGCCATCGTCGGTTCGATTCCGACCCGCGCCTCCATTTTTACCGGTTGATCTGACAAGATTGGCCATGGGCTATACCGGCCTCCCCAGAATTCCCTTGCCCGGGTGGTGGAATTGGTAGACACAGGAGACTTAAAATCTCCCGACCTCACGGTTGTGCCGGTTCAAGTCCGGCCCCGGGCACCATTTCCCTAGGGATCCTCAACGTAACTCACTGTTAAACCTCAAGTTTCTTTCGAGAACCCGAGGTACAGTAGACAATGCAGTTGACAAAAAAGCATCCTAAATACACCTTTACTAAAGATCATGTGTATTACTTTTCTAAATCTATTCCTAATGATTTACAGCACCACTACAGTAAACCAAGAATAGTTCTAAGCCTTAAAACCAAATCATCACACAGAGCAGCAACAGCCTCTCGGATGATGTTATCCAAACTGGAAGATTATTGGCTTGGTTTACGCCTCAAGGATATAGAGGTTCCAGCTGCGCACCTGCTACGAAGTCAGGCAACAATTAATCTCAACTCTAATTTGATATGCCTATCAGAAGCATTAGAGATATACCTTAGAGTTAAAGGCAGGGATAAAGGGAAGTTATTCTTTAGTCATACCAAAAGAGCTATTGGTTACCTTATAAGCTACTTGGGGGACCGCTCTCTCGATCAATATACAGGTGCGGATGCAGCTGAACTAAGGGATCAATTGCAAGTTAAAGGCCTGGGTACTTCATCAATACAACGCAACTTTGGATGTATTAATGCAGTGTTTAACTTTGTGATAAAAGAACATGGCCTTGCCTGTAGAAATGCATTTACTGGAGTTTACCTCCCTAGTAACCAGTTAAATAAGAAACGAAAGCCAATCTCCATTGATAGCATTGGAAAATTACAGATTCAATGTCGTGCCATTGATGATGATTTGAGATATTTAATTGGTTTGATAAGTGATTCAGGTCTGCGTCTTGCTGAAGCGACAGGTTTAATGAAACAGGATTTAATTCTCAATACCTCAAAACCGCATCTTATAATCAGACCTCACTCACATCGTTCTCTCAAAACAGTATCTAGTGAAAGAATAGTTCCGCTAGTAGGAACTGCATTGTGGGCGGCTAAGAAAGCTTCAGAAACAGGCTCATCAGTCTACTGCTTCCCAAGGTACACAAATAAAGATGGTTGTAATAGTAATTCTGCTAGTGCAGCTCTTAACAAATGGATTAAGACTGTGTGTGGCAAGGATGCTGTTATTCATGGGTTACGTCATAGCTTTAGGGATAGACTTAGAGCGGTCGAAACACCAACTGAAATCATTGATCAACTAGGTGGATGGTCACTCAAATCAGTGGGCCAGAGTTATGGTGATGGGTATCAGCTAGAACAGCTTTCAAGATGGATGAAAATGATTGAAATAGAGGCTTAGAAGCGAGGCATTGTCTACTGTACCTCGGGTTCTCGAAAGAAACTTGAGGTTTAACAGTGAGTTATGTTGAGGATCCCTAGGGAAATGGTGCCCGGGGCCTCCATCATTGCCTTATATAGGCACTATACTCACTACCAAACCTAATGAAATCATATAGTTACAGACTATTAGTTCATAGTCAAAGGCATATTTGTGTCTACTGTTTTGTCT
>Ga0209119_1003044_pt1 | contig 14756 bp, 20 predicted proteins | sample COG_03_FD_184747 | JGI IMG/M metagenome (GOLD analysis project Ga0209119, IMG submission 184747) | Pelagic Microbial community sample from North Sea - COGITO 998_met_03 (SPAdes) (version 2) | ecosystem: Environmental > Aquatic > Marine > Neritic zone/Coastal water | place: Helgoland, sampling... | reverse complement strand
AAACAACACAGAGCGCAACTCTCGTTGCGCTCTTCTAAACAACAACAAAATGAAAAGACAATACTCAACAGAAGAGAACGCGTTCTACTACATAGTATGTTCAGTGATCTCAACTCTCGCGATCACAGCAATGATTGTGCTGTACGAAGTGATCGAGTACATATTCAAATAACAACTCGAAGTCGTCACGAGTTTTTTTGACGACAGCAGAAATCAAACAAATCTAAAAATGAGCAAAATTGATTTTTCAAAAGGAGTGTCAATGATCGTCAGCGGCACTGCTAACTGGGCGCAACTCACAGAGCGAAGCGGCGTCAACAAATTATCAGAGAAGTATCAAGTTGAGTTGACACTCGACGATGCTTCAAAGAAAGAACTTGAAGCAATGAAGATTCTTGATCATGTAAACATCAAGCGTCAAGATGGTTCTCTGAAGTATGAAGAGCCAACAATTCGCTTGAAGTCAAAGAATACGCCGAAAGTGTATGATTTGAACAAGCAGATCTTCAACGATCTCATCGGCAATGGTAGCAAACTGCGCTGTCAGATCTTGATGAAAACTTGGGAACTTGCTGGCAAGAAGGGTCTCGCATCATACGTCAACAAAGTTCTCGTTCTTGAACTCAACGATGCTGATCAAATTGACGACTCTGCATTCTGGGCAGATGTTCCAGATGTTGAAGCAGATGAGTTGATTCAGAAATCAACAACACCAACATCGACAGCATCTCAAGCGTTCGACAGCAATGTTGAAGACGACGATTTACCGTTCTGATTATGAAGTATGAATCAAAAGTCATCATTGCCGCTGTGCAAGAAAACTTTGGTCTTGACATCTCTCTGCGCACAAGACGCAGAGAGATCGTCGATGCTCGACAAGCAGTCTTCGTTGCAATGCGCGTAATGGGATCAACAACACAGATCGCTGAATGCTTTGACATGGATCACTCGACAATCATCTACGCATCACGACAGCATGAACACAAGTACAATGTGAATGCAGATCTTCGCTTGAAACATTTCGATTTGTATTGCGCTGTTTATGATTTCGTCAACAATCTGATCAAAGAAAAGAAGTTCGATCAGTACAATGCGATCATGAACGTTCGTGAAGAACTCGAGCGTCACAAGATCATCGTTGACGACTTGCGTGAGATGCTCAATGCACTTGAGAAAGACAACAAGTCGCTCGAGAAGAAAGCGAAAGATCTCGCAAAGTTCAAGATTGCGTTCACTCAATTAAGAACGAAACTCAATGAAACAGCATGACGCATTCAAGATCTCGCTGATGCTTCATGAGAATGATGTCACAGCATGGGTCAGAAAACAACAATCAGACAACTATATCTGTCAGTTCATAGTTGATCGCAAACTCTTCACAATAGATGAAAGCACTGAACAATTATTTTCGTAAAAGAAAGCACAGAACGTACGTCAACATGTACATCAATGAACTGCGCTGGGAATCGCTCAACATGATGATCTCAGCATCTGCATCTGAATGGACAGATGCAACGACAAGAGTTCTGATCAGCAACTCACTGCTGATCAGAAAATACGAGAGAAGAAGAAGATGGCTGAAATTTTAAAATCAAGAACAATGACAACAACAGAGAAGAAACAGAGATTGAATCAGTTGCTGAACTCACACGATTGGCACTATCAAAGAACAGAAGACTCACGCGTATACAGAAGAGGATCAGAACAACGCGCTGAGATCATGACACTCGTGAGTGAACTGAAAAATGAAGGAGACTATCTCTTCACGAAGTTTCACAGAAGAGAGTTCCCAGATTTGTACTGATCATGATCAAGCAAGGCACAGAAGAATGGAACTTCTTCATCGCTCTCGTAGATAGTAATGTCGACGCGAGTGAAGCACTTCAGATAACGAGAGAGAAGTATCCTCGCTCTCTTGTTGATCAAATGAACAGAGATGTGAGAAACAACGGCATTGAAAAAGACTGAACAAAATCATTGAATCATGAAATACATTGAAAGAAAAAACAAGATTGTGAATGACGAGTACACTGCATATGTGTACGAAGCATTTGATATTCAAAATCAAGAAGAGACATCTGTGAGAATACCGATCAACTTCAATGAGTGCAGAACATTCGACTGGAACATCGGTGTCATCTACGGAGGTTCTGGCACTGGCAAAACAACACTGCTGAAAGAGTTCGGTGATCTCTCTCAAGCATCATTCGATGATGAGAAGTCTTTGATCAGCAACTTTGATTGGTTATCACCAGAAGAAGCAACGTTCTTGCTCAGTGCAATGGGACTTGCTTCTGTACCCACTTGGTTGCGTCCTTACGCACTTTTGTCGAATGGAGAACAATACCGCGCATCTCTCGCATATAAAGTCGGCAGAGCGTCTGAAAATGATGTCATCTTGATTGATGAGTTCACGTCAGTTGTTGATCGTGATGTTGCAAAAGCAATGAGCAACGCATTGCAGAAATACATCAGACGACACAACAAGAGAATCATTCTTGCATCGTGTCACTTTGACATCATGGATTGGCTCTCACCAGACTGGACATACTCACCACTCAAAGGGCGTCTCGAGAGAGCGTCACTGCGAAGGCAAAGACCAGCGATCGAACTTCAGATATTTCGATGTAGATATGAAACTTGGAATCTATTCAAACAACATCACTATTTGAGCGAAGATCTGAATGCATCTGCTCAGTGTTATGTCTTGTTGTGGAACGATAAACCGATCGCTTTTCTTGCGATACTTCCTTTCCCGGGTGTTGGCGATGCGAAGACACGACGCATCTCTCGAGTTGTAGTTCTTCCAGATTTTCAAGGTCTCGGTCTCGGCAAACAAATCGTCAACTACATCAGCGCATTGTATTACAAAGAAGATCATCAAATGTATATCAGAACAATGAATCCAGCACTTGGTATCGCACTTGAAAAAGATCAAAACTGGGTCACAACTGCTGGTCATAAAAGAGTGCCTTTGAAAGACACTTCTGGCAGAAAGATCATTGAGAGAGCATCGTACTCATTCAAATACATCGGTCTCAAAAGCAACGACTCAACAGACGTGATCACATTCAATGCTGATGCATACAAAGAAGTTGCTCAGAATCAGATTTCGATGTTTTAATAAACAAACAAAGAGATGCTTGTTTGCATCATTAACGATCGTTTAAGCATATAAAGATGGGAAATTTCATCAATTTGTATGCAGAGACATATAACCTTTAACACGAAAGAGAAATGAGAAAATGGTTTTGACAATAATGAAATAACATTTAACACGAAATAGAGATGAAAATACTTAATCTACAACAACGATCTGAAGAATGGTTCAAAGCACGACTCGGTGTCATCACTGGCTCACGCGCATCGAACGTCTTCAAATCAAACAATCTCACACTCGTTGATGAGATGATCGCTGAACGCATGACGCAATCAGTTGAAGAGTCATTCACTTCAAAAGCAATGGAGCACGGCATATTGTTTGAGCCAGAAGCATTGAAGTCATACAATGAACGCACGAAGAACAGCGCACAAGAAATTGGTTTTTGTGTTCACGATAAATACGATTGGCTCGCAATATCACCAGACGCATTGATCTTCAGAGACAACATCGCTGTTGGTGCTGTTGAGATCAAATGTCCTTCATCGAAGAAGCACATTGAGTACATTCGACAGAACAAGATTCCGAACGAGTACAAGCATCAAATCTTTCACTACTTCATCGTCATTGAGACATTGCAGTTTCTTGATTTTTGCTCGTATGATCCACGCAATAGAGATCTGAATACGCACATCGTGAGAGTGACGCGTGAAGAGATCAGAGAAGAACTCGAAAACGTGTTCGCTAATTACATGAAATTTTATTCTAAATTGTGCAAGTATGAAGAAGAGATCAGATCAAGACTTTGAGTCGCGCTGTTGGCGATTAGCAAAAAGACACTTTCACGCACTTGACAAAGATCACGTCGTCAGAATGATTGAACGCGCTGTCGAATTAACAAATGAGCAGAATGAAGAAATGGATTCCTAAGAACTTGAAAGAACTTTCACAACTCGCAACAGAACTGAAAGCAGAGAAGCACCCAGATTTTCCGCCTCATGCTTTAGTGAAGAAGAAGTTCAAAGACACAACAGCGAATGATTTGACAAAGACAATCATCTATGACATGCATCACATCAGAGAAGGTTGTGCATATCGTATCAACAATGGTGCAGTCTACGACGTAAGAAGACAAACGTATCGCAAAGGTGTTCAAAGAAAAGGAGTACCAGACATCATCGGAATCATCAACGGTCGCTTTATAGGCATCGAAGTTAAGATAGGCAAAGACAGACAATCAGCAGATCAGAAAGAAGTTGAGAAAGAAATCAAAGAATCTGGCGGTGTGTACTTCATCGCGAAATCATACGACGACTATCTTGAGAAGATCTCACAGATATGATTCACGATTCGCACAAATACGGGGCATTGACTGAACTGCGTTGTGCGGCTGAACTGATCAAAAGAGATTGGCATGTTGCGTTTCCCTTCGTTAATCAGTCAGCAATCGATCTGATCGCGTTTCGCGAATCGCGATTTGTTACGATACAAGTAAAGAGCGGAACAATGTTAGCGAACGGACACGCGCGAATCAATAAAGACTTCAACAAATACAAAGACGTTGATTTCATCGTATGCTATGATGTACACAACAGAAGATGGTTCATCTTCACGTTCGAAGACTTGCGTGATAAGAAGTCAGTGACGTTGAAGCCATCACTTTATGATCGCAACTGCGACAACTGGTCTTTGATCAGATAAACCAAACAACAATGACGACAAAAGAAATTGCAAAGAAATACATTGCGAGTGGATTCTCGCCGATACCTATTGTTGATGGTGAGAAACGTCCAACAATAAAGAACTGGCAACAATACGCTGAAGAGCCCATGGGACTTGAAGAAGCATCACGTCTGTTCAACAACACAAAATCAATTGGTCTCGTCATGGGCTTCGACGGCATTCAATGTCTCGACATCGATGCGAAGCACTTCACTTCTGATGAGTACGAACGATTCTGCACTCAACTTGATGAAGAAGCACCAGAGTTGAGAAAGAAGATGATCGTTCAACGCACACGATCAAACGGCTTTCACTGGATCTTCAAATGCGACGCAATTGAAGGCAATCAAAAACTCGCAAGAAACAAGAAAGGCGAAGTCACTTTCGAAACACGCGGTCGTGGCGGACAAATCGTTGCATTTCCTTCGCAAGGCTACAAAATCGAAGGCAAGATCACGAACGTCACACGCATCACAGAGCAAGAGCGTGATGTTCTGTTCAGAGTTGCAAGATTGATGGATGAAGTGACTCCGATCGTTGTTGATGAAGTAAAAATTCAAGGCGATCGTCAGACTGATGAACACACTCCTTGGGGTGAGTTCAGAGAATCGCACACGGCACTCGACATTCTGCTTCAGAACTCTTGGCGCGTTGTTGGTGAATCGACAAAGTATGTGTATATGTTACGACCGGGAGATACTGATGCAAAGACATCTGGTGTCATCTTCAAAGACTCTGGTCTGTTCTGGCCTTTCACGACATCAACTGAATTCATCGCAGAGCAACCATACGATTCGTTTCAGTGCTATGCTGTACTGAATCACAACTCAAACTTTCATGACGCATCTGTTGAGATCGCAAAACTTGGCTATGGTAAAAAATATGAAGTACATGATGACGAATCTTTCTTTGATATTGAAGAAAGCACTGAAGAAGAGATTGATGAGATGCACAAGCGTCTCTTTGATATGGAAGTCGATTCAACAATCGTTGTTGAACAGCCAGAGAAGTGCATCGACATCGTCATCAATCAACAATCATACATCTTCGGCACTCTCGGAAACTTCTCACTCGTTCAAGGAAAAGCAAAGTCACGCAAGTCATACTTCATCAGTTCGCTTGCCTCTGCCGCGTTATCAAGTCAAGATGTCGCATCAACACTCAGAGGCTACGTCAATGACAAGTGCGTCGTTTACATTGACACAGAGCAAGGCGACTATCACGCACAACGCGTCAAGAAGAGAATCTTGCAAATGGCTGGACTACCTACAAACGTCAACAATGATCGACTCAGATACTTCAAGTTCAGATCGCTGGACTCAAACAAAGAGCGTCTCAAGTTTGTCGAGTTTGTCATTCAAACAATCGACAACATAGGTCTTCTCATCATCGATGGAATCGCTGACATCGCATCAAAAGGTGTCAACGATGAAGAAGAAGCAACATTGATCGCATCATCACTCTTGAAATGGTCTGCACAACACAACTGCCATATCACGATCGTTCTTCATGAAAACAAGCACGATAGAAACGCAAAAGGACATCTCGGTGCATACTTAGTACAAAAAGCAGAGACAACGTTCTCAGCAAAGAAGTCTGAGCGAAGCAAAGACATCACAGAGATCTCAGCAGAGTACACAAGAAATGCAGAGCCACCGGCATTAGAGATGACGATCAACGCACTTGATGAAGTTGAGTTCGCTGAGATCGAAGAAGATGAGTTCTACAACAGAACGAGAGTCTTCACAATTGAAGACAAGAAGCGCATCACTGAAAAGATCATCGGCAAATCAAAAGGTGATGCATTGATCTTCATCAGAGACACTGAAGACTGCAAGAAGAAAGATGCAGAGAAAGTGTTGTCTCAGCTTGAAGATGAACATATGATCATGTATGTAGGAAAACGACCGAAGTACATTGCGTACTATGATGAACAAATAAACACAACAGAAATATGAAACGAAGCAGACAACAAGTGAAGAAAGTCGAGCAAAGAATGTTTCAGTATCTCGCTGAATACTACGATCTCACTTTTGCAATGACAGAGAACTACGCACGACTTGATGGCGTTCTCATGAAAGACAACAAGATTCACAGAATCTGTGAAGTCAAAGTGCGCTGGATGTCTTTACAGACACTAAAAAACTTTGGTTCATATCTTATAAGCTATGACAAACTTGAAGCTGGTAGAGAAGCGTCAAGAGCGTTCTGTGCTCCGTTTGTGATTCTGTTGTATCTTGTTGACAGCGACAACATCTGCTCGATCAAGATGACGAACGAGAAAGGTCAATACATCACACCTTTCAAGAAAGAAGTCACAACAACAAATCAAAACATTGACGGAGGTTCTGTTGATCGTCTCAATGCATACGTTCAACTCGACAGACTGACAATCATCAAATGAGCGACAAGAGAAGCATGATCGCGCAGTTGATCGTTGAGATGAGTGTGCTTGAGAAGAGAGAGATCAAGCGAAGAGATATGATTGATCTGATCAAAGAAGTGAATCAATCACAAATGATTGGTCATGCATGTCGATTCGTCATCAACTCTGATCAAGTGATCACACACATTCAGAAGTACAGAAAGACAGCAGTTGAAAAGAAGATTGAAAAAGAAAAGATTGAACAACTAAGAAATGAACAATAGACGCAAATGCAAGAAGTGCGATGAGATCAAAGAGATCACAGAGTTCAGTCGTTTGTCTCACGCTCGAGATGGTCGTCGCTCTCAATGCATTGAATGCGACAAGAAATATCAACGTGAGTACAGAAGCGCGAGAGCGAAGACACCGAAAGAAGATGAAGAGTATTTGTTGAACGACGAGACAATGAGAGATCACTTTTACATTCACTTCGGCTTCACAATACGCGACAAAGAGAACTGGAGATACGACTACACAAAATACTATGAAGCGCCACTCATTGACAAGTTGAACGCATTAAAGAGAAAATAAAATGATTGAAGAAAACAAAACACTATTCGCTGACGGCTTTGATGAAGCAATGCTCGGCATCACTGACGACTCTCGCATTGTATACAGCAAAGTTCAGATGCTCGAGATCTTAGTGTCGCGTGATGAGATGAGTGTTGAAGAAGCGATTGAGTTTCTTGAATACAATACATGGAACACATACGTCGGCGACTACACACCAATCTATGTGAATGACTTCGACTCTGATGCAGAAGAAATCGAGCAATACTTGACACGATGAAAGATCTGAATTTAAAAAGAAATAAAGAACGATTGATCAAGATCGCTCTTGAGCGTCACGACACATACAAAGAAGCGGCTGAAGCGTTAGGCATAACGACACGCGCACTGCTGTTCATTAGAAAAGATTTGAGAGATGCCACAGAATCCAAGTAGAAAGAAACGACCTTGGTTGACTGGTGAGAACGTAGCTTCACGAGATCGCAAAGAACGCAACAAGTTCTATCAAACAACTCAGTGGCGTAAACTGCGCAACATGTTCATCAAAGAGAATCCATTGTGTGTTGAGTGTGAATCGATCGCAAGAGTTGTTGATCACATCACACCAATAGCTGATGGAGGTGACGCTCTTTCATGGCAAAATTTGCAGTCAATGTGTCACAAATGTCACAACAGCAAGTCTGGTCGTGAGGCACACACACATAGGGCACTATGAAATGTAATGAAGCAAAGTATAAACAATCACTGCACTCGAAAGAAAGATGCACCGTCAAATTTGAGTGTTAAAAAGTGAGTAATAAAATGATAAAATATGGGCAAAGGTAGAAAGCCAAAACCAACAGCGTTGCTCAAAGCGTCTGACACTTTTAGACCAGATCGACATGAGAACAGACTTGAAGCGAGTGGAACACCACAACAACCAGTCTTCAGTGACTCAAGAGATACTTTCGATTGGTTAGTGAAGCATCTTGATGATCTCGGTGTTCTTGCAGAGATTGATGCGATCGCTTTGCAGATGATGGCAGATGCTTGGGAAGATTACTGCGCTTCAAGACAAGTGATCAGAACTTTGGGACCGACATACACAACAACAAACGCACAAGGAGATGAAATGCATAGACCACGACCAGAACTTTCGTTGATGCAACAAAGCTGGGACAGATTGAAGAAGATGCTTCCAGAGTTTGGACTCACAGCATCATCAAGAGCAAAACTGAATGCACCAGAGAGAGTTGAATCTCTCGATGACTTACTAAATGACTAAAATGTACGACAACGACAAAGCACAGATCAGAATCAAATTCATTGAACGTGTGTGTACGCATGTGAAGGGCGATCTCTCTGGAAAGAAGTTTCTGCTTGAAGAGTGGCAAAAAGATTTCATTCGCACATTGTACGGAACTCTCAACAAAGACGGAACGCGACAATACAGAACAGCGTATGTGCAGATCCCGAGAAAGAACGGAAAGTCAAATCTCTCTGCCGCTCTTGCTCTTGCAGAATTGTTTGTCGGCAATGAGAAAGGTGCTGAGATCTATTGTTGCGCTTCATCTCGAGATCAAGCGAAGATCGTCTTCGATGTATGCAAGACAATGATTCAGAATTCTGCTGTGCTTTCAAGATCATGCAATGTGTATCAGAACTCAATCGTGATGAAGAACTCAAACTCGTTCTTGAAAGCAGTCGCGGCAGAAGCTGGTCTACTTCACGGCGCAAACGCATCAATGGTCATCTATGATGAACTTCACACTGCGAAGAATCGCGATCTGTGGGACGTCATGGCTACTTCTATGGGTGCGCGAAAACAGCCACTGATGATGACGATCACGACGGCTGGAATGTTTGACCCGAACTCGATCTGTTATGAGTTGTATGCGTACGGCAAAAAAGTACGAGACGGCTCTGTTGATGACGAGACGTTTCTTCCTCTTATATATGAAGCAGAGCCAGATGACGACATTCACTCTGAAGAAGTATGGCGAAAAGCGAATCCTAATTATGAAGTGAGCATCACGAAGCAGTATTTCGTGAAGATGGCGAAAGAAGCAAAGACACTTCCATCTTCAGAGATTGCGTTTCGTCAGTTGCATTTGAATCAATGGGTCTCTTCACTCTCTGGCTGGATCACAGACGCTGAATGGATGGCTTCATCTGGTGAAGACATCGACATCGAACAATTGAAGAATCGTGAGTGCTATGCTGGACTTGATCTCGCTCAAGTTGAAGATGTATGTGCGTTTGTTATGATATTTCCTTTTGAAGATGGATCGATGAAAGTCTTGCCGTACTTCTTTGTATCAGAGAGTGCAGTTGAAAAGAGAAGAAATACAACTGGTGGCTCTTATGACAACTTCATCTCTCGAGGTGAACTCATCGTCACTGACGGCAACTCGACTGACTATGATGTCATCAAGAACAAGATCATTGAATGTGCAGAAGCGTTCAACATCGTTTCAATCGCATACGATAGATGGAACTCAAATGTTCTCATCAATCAGTTGTCTGATGCTGGGATCATGACAGACCCTTTCGGTCAAGGCTTCATATCAATGACAGCACCGATCAAGAATGCTGAAGTATTGATCAAGAAGCAGAAACTTCATCACGGAGGCAACGCAATGCTTCGCTGGATGGTCTCAAACGTCGTCGTCAAGAAAGATGATGCAGAGAACGTGAAATTCTCAAAGTCAAAAGCTGGTGACAAGATCGATGGTGTTGTTGCTTTGATCATGGCGCTTGGAGAAAAGATGACGATCGAGAAATCTGATCAGAGTGGTGTTTCTGTTTATGAAGAAAGCGAGATTCGCTTCTTGTAGTTGTGAGTTTCTTGTGAATTGTTTTTTTCCCTCCTTATATATATAGAGGGAAGAAAACAATTTTTTCTTTTTGTCTCTTTGTTGGTTTTGTCGTTTGTGTGCGTAGCCACACACGCACGAACAAAGCCAACTGCATATCTGAGACAACTATGCTTTGATTTTGAGTATTTAATACTAAAACGAAAGAGTGTTTGTACTCAAATTTCAAATAAATGTCACTTTTTTCTTGTGAATACTTGTGAATTCAAAAAATAGCTGTACATTTACACCAGTAATAACAACAAAACAAACAACAAAATGACAACAACAGCAACAATCAACCCAGCAATCACAGACATCGACGCAATGATTCAGAAGATCAACGACAAGAAAACAATCGAAACTCTTTTCGGTAACGTATTCAACGCTGACTACGACATGACACTTCAGTCTTCATCAGTTGAAGAGTTCGTTGAATTCAATAGTGGTGTATATCACATGAGTTCAGTGAACAGAATCGCAAACAGAATCGCAGAAGACACAATGATCTTCAAGATCGAAGAGGAGCAACAATACGCATATGACACATTTACTTCAAAGCGTTTCTTTCAACTTCGCAAATTCGGTCAGAACTGGTTCTTCGACACTCTTTCAGTTTCATCTGGAATTCACGCTGGCGGATTTATCCCAGTATCAATCATGAAGATCGATGGTGAGTTCAAAGTGAAATTCTTGAAGCACGTCTTCGGCGAAGGAAAGCGTGTCACAAAATCAGTTGAAGGTCGTGACTTCATCAGCACTGAAGGAAGATTCGACATCTGGACAGACATGTAAGAAACAACAAAGAGAGCGACGCGAGTCGCTCTCTTACAAAACAACAAGACAATGACAACATCAGAAAGAATTGAAATGCTTCAAGAAGCGCAAGATCATTTGACTCAAGCGATCGAGTTGATCAGCACAGCACTTCAAGATACAGAACACGATCGTCACGCTGACGCATACATCATCGCTCATCTAAGCAACTGGAGCGATGCTCAAGGACGCGACACTGGTATCGAACAATACATTCAAGAATTACTCGTTGGCGAACGTTAAACGTGTTGTTTTGTTGTAGACACGAGCAAGAACTTTCTCGCTCGTGTCTTTTTTATTCATTCGTAGATAGTTAGCTTTGTTTTGAAATTTCATTCAAAGACATCAACGCGTGGCTGAAAATCAAAACTTGTTTTCTCGAGTTCTTGGAGCGATCAGATCGAATCCGAACAGACCTTCAACATCACTCTCGAACCCTGCTGAATGGTTGTTCACTGATAATGAGAGCAAGACTGGCATCGCAGTCACAGAATCAACAGCAATGCAACTCTCTGCCGTCTTCGGCGCTGTTCGCGTCATCTCAGAGACGATTGCATCACTTCCTTGGGACGTAAAAACAACACAAGACGACATCGTCAGAGACGCGAAAGATCATCCAGTGAACAAGTTGATTCATCATCCAAATCAGATGATGACAGACTTCACACTTCGCGAAGTGTGTCAAGCGCATCTCTGTCTTCACGGAAACGCTTTCATCATCATCAAACGCAATGAATCTGGACAAGCTGTGCGATTGATCCCAGTCCATCCAGATCGTGTCAAAGTGAAAGTGTATCAAGATGAAAAGTTCTACACGATAGACGAAAAAGAGACTTTTGACGATAGTGAAGTGATTCACATCGTTGGGCTTGGTTTCGACGGCATCGTCGGAAAGTCTGTCATCGAATCAGCGCGTGAATCAATCGGTCTCGGACTTGCGGCAGATCGCTTCGGTGGTTCTTTCTTCGGTAACGGAGCAAACATCTCTGCTGTTCTCACACACCCGGGAAGATTAAGCGACGAAGCATACAAGCGTATGATAAGATCATGGACGCAACGCAACTCCGGTCTTGACAACGCACACAAGACTGCGATTCTTGAAGAAGGCATGAAGGTTGAAAAGATGTCGATCACTCCGCAAGAATCACAATTCATTTCAACACGCAAGTTCGGCGTTGAAGATATCGCACGTTTCTTCAGAATACCTCTCGCATATTTAGGTAGTCTCGAGAACTCAAGCACAAGAGCAAACATCGAAGAACAAGGCATCCAGTTTCAGAGAAACACGATACTTCCTTGGGTTAAACGCTGGGAATCTGAATTCAACAGAAAACTATTCACGGATTCATCTTATTATGTGCGCTTCAACATGGAAGGACTTCTCAGAGGCGACATCAGATCCCGATACGAAGCATACACAAAAGGACGTCAATGGGGCTGGATCAGCGCAAACGATGTTCGAAAGATGGAGAATCTTGCGCCGATCGAAGGCGGAGACGCCTACCTACAACCATTGAATATGACTGAAGTAGGTTCAGCACAAACAACTGAAGAGAACGACGATGCCGTACAATAATTATCCAGAAGCGGCGACAAACAATGCAAAACGCGCTCTTGAACATCGCGAAAAGCACGGCTCTGATTGCGGAACATCTGTAGGCTGGCAACGTGCAAATCAACTCGCAAAAAGAGAAACGATTTCAAAAGACACTCTTGTCAGAACGTTCTCTTTTTTGAGCAGAGCGAAAGTCTATGATCAAGACAAGTATTTTGATGAAGATCAAAAAGAGATTTGTGGATCGATCATGTACGATGCATGGGGAGGCGACGCAATGCTTCGCTGGGCAAAAAGCACAATTGAAAAAATGGAAGACAAATCACAAAGACATATCAAATCAGTTGTCGAAACAGATGAAGAAATCGTCATCACATTCGGCAAATCAGAACACTCTGACGACTCAGACGCTTCAGAAGACGTCTCAGAAGACGCCTCTGCTCTTGAAAATCGCGCAGAAGCAGATTCGCTCTCTGTCGGTGACTTCGTTCGCTGGTCGTCATCTGGTGGCTCTGCTTATGGTCGCATCATACAAATCGAGCGTAACGGACAAATTGAAGCAGATTCTGGATTCAAAGTCAACGGAACAGAAGAAGACCCTGCGGCGCTCATCAGAATCTATCGCTACGATTCAGAAACTGATGCGTATGTTGAGAGAAAACCCACGTTAAATGTAGCGCACAGATTCAGCATACTCGAGAAGTTTGATGCTGAAGTTCGCAAGTCGTCAGTCGTTCGTGAAGAGCGTGAATTCAGAATGCAGTCAGCTTCATATGAAAACAACACGATCAGAGGCTATGCGGCAGTCTACAATTCAGACAGCGAATGGATGGGTGGCTTCTACGAACAAATAGAAAAAGGCGCATTTGACAGCGTTCTTGACAACGACGTTCGTGCGTATTTTAATCACGACGAAAACTTGATCTTAGGGCGTGTCTCTTCTGGCACACTAAGAATCAGCACAGATGAAAAAGGTCTCTTCTACGAAGTAGATCTACCAAATACAACGTATGCGAATGATTTAGTTGAACTCATGAAAAGAGGCGACATCAATCAATCTTCTTTCGCTTTCTTAATTGATCGAGATCGCTGGGAAGAACGCAACGGAACAACATATCGAATCATCGAGAAAGTATCACGTTTGTTGGATGTTTCACCAGTTGCTCAACCGGCTTATCCCGACGCAACAAGTGAACTCAAGCAACGAGATTTGGCGTCAGAATCTGAAGCTGAAGTGAAAGCAGACACATCTTCTGAAGATGCTTCTGTTGAAGTGAAAGCTGAAGAGAATGACACCGACATTTATGTTTACAAATTGAAAACCCTAAATTTTTAGAAAAAGATGAAAAACATCGAACTACGCGGACAACGCGCTGAGTTGATTAAAAATGCAACGAACATCGTTGAAAATGCTCAGAAAGAAGGACGTTCATTGAACGCTGAAGAAAAGTCGAAATTCGACGCAATGGAAGCTGATGCAAGAAGCATCAAAGAACAAATCGACATCATCGAGCGCACTGCTGAGATGAAGAAAGAATTGGCTGCAAATGCTGAAGTTCGTGAAGCGGCTCCAAAAGCAACACGCAAAGGCGCTTTCGAAAAATACCTACGCAACGGCATGAGTTCTTTGAACGCAAACGAGCGTTCAATGATGGCTGAACTTCGCGGTACTTCAACGCAAGTTGCAGGAACTGACAGCCTTGGCGGATTTTTAGTACCTCAAGACTTCTCAAACGAGTTGGACATGGCGACATTGTTCACTGGTGAAGTTGAGCGTTTAGCTAAAAAATTGAA
>Ga0209119_1003036_pt1 | contig 14781 bp, 8 predicted proteins | sample COG_03_FD_184747 | JGI IMG/M metagenome (GOLD analysis project Ga0209119, IMG submission 184747) | Pelagic Microbial community sample from North Sea - COGITO 998_met_03 (SPAdes) (version 2) | ecosystem: Environmental > Aquatic > Marine > Neritic zone/Coastal water | place: Helgoland, sampling... | reverse complement strand
CCCAATGCCGCCTTAGTCGCAGAAGCGGGTGATCGTGTAAGCACCTCCAACGATCCCGTCAAAGCCGCAACAGCCGCAGACCTAGTCACCACAGATGTGTTTGCCTCAATGGGGCAGGAAGCAGAGCAAGAGGAGCGCCTAAAGCACTTTGCCGGCTTCCAAGTGAATCATACGCTCATGGCCCATGCCGCAGATAACGCCTTGTTTATGCATTGTCTGCCCGCCCATAGAGATGAAGAAGTCTCTGGCGAGTTAATGGAAGATGAGAATATTTCGGTGGTTTGGGACGAAGCAGAGAATCGCTTGCATGCCCAGAAAGCATTGATGGTGTTCTTATTACAGGCTAGTCGTTAGCCGGAGAGGCACAGTATCGGTGCCTCCCCTGCCAACACCTAAGTATCTTAGCGGCTACCTTAGGGCGTAGTCCTAACAGAGCGATTAATCATGGTTGGCCTCTAGTTGATAGAACGTCACCTGAGAAAAGTCATCCGCTAGGCCACCATCGCTGGTGTTGTTTTGGTTATAAGCGCCAGCTTTAAAATACATAAACTCCGCAGCAATATCATAGCCACTCTCACTCATGTCTATATCCGCCGTGCCCAATATTTCTCCATCAAAATCACCACTGCGAATGGTTACCGTCAACTGGTTGCCCGCCGCAAGAATTTCATAGGACCATAGCTCGTCCAAAGCAATACCATCGCTAGGATCCGATGCAGAGCTGGATCTGCTGCCTAAGATTTCGTAGTAGATATCATCGCCGCCATTGATTTCATGAGCGGCATAGATAGAGCCGCGCTCATTGTCGGGCAGCTTTCGATAATACAACCTAATCGGCTCATCATCTTTGGCATGTATTTGACCGACAATAACACGGCCAACACGCCAGCTAATGCCAGAGGTAGTCACTGCGTTAACCGCTAAGGTTCCCCTCAGCTGACCATCAACTGCGCCAGCTGCGTCCTGGGCTTCATCTGGTGCACTTGAAAAAACCCAATTATTGAGCGTGGGCGTACCATCAGAGTTACGGGTGCTTATGCTGGTATCTCCCCGTCTGAGCATCTCACGTAACTCAGTTCGAGGGTAACTGGTGTTCGTTGAGGTTCGAGCGCCGGCATTTGTTACACGAAATACCATTCCCCCGTCATCAGCGGTCCAGAAGTATTCTGAATCTTCGTAACCCCCTGCAAGGTCTACCTCAGGAATCCGTGTAGACAGGCCTGATGAGTTTTCCTCAGGGGTACTCAGGTACCAGCCAAGCAGATCAAAGTTTTCTCCGGGGGGTAAATCGGGATCAAGACCATAGGCTGCAAGTACGACGTCGCTAGCATCTGACAGAGGCTCTTCAGAAAATCCTGCGTCATCAATATAGGTGGCACTCACCGAAATAGTGGCGCCCACATCAGCGCCAAGTAAATCATAGGTATCTAAATTTGCGTTCTCAATAGCCGCATCATTGACGAACCACTGATAGGTGACATCATCGCCGATACCATCTAAGTCTGTTACAACGGCTGTGAGCGTCTCGCCCATCTGGGATATACCGACTATGTTGATCGAGGCTTCTTCATTGACCGGCACTTCTTCACTGACCGGCACTTCGTCAACGACACTCGATGCCTCAATAACGGCAGATGTTTCTACTGATGAAGGGTTTTCAGTAAACCCATCATTGTCTGTATAACTGACACTAAGTCCTATAGTTGCACCAACTTCAGCGCTAGTTAAGGCCAGTTGCTGGCCAGTAGAGTCCTGAATAGCTACGCCATCCCCTACCCAGGTATAGGTGATGCTCGCACCTGCCAGGCCATTGCTATCGACGACGACCGCACTTAAGGTTTCCCCTACTTGAGCCTGCCCATCAATAGAAACGGTTCCTAATGAATTACTGATAGTTACTTCGTTATTGGCTGCATTATCTGAACTCCCTGAAGTACCTGAACTGCCTGTTGTAGTGCCTGAAGATCCCGAACCGCCACCACAGCCCCCAAGGGCTGTGGTTAAAACAAAACAGTTTAAAAGTACAAACCGCATTAATCGCTTCCTTAATCATTATCCCAAGTGGAATCCGGACCTACATCAGCTTCATCGATGAAATTTAGAAGATCAATATCAACACCGATACCCGCATCAGCACCTGTACCTTCTACCAACAGGTCATCGGTGGGAGCACTTAGGCTCGCACCATCTTCACTGCCGTCAATACCGATGTTGCCGTCAAAACCTGTACCAACACCGTTAAAGTCAAACGTGCCCGAAGTCGACAGAGTCGCTGAGTAGAAGTGGTTATTATCAAAATCAGAGGCCGCATCTAGCTCACAGCCATCATCTAAATAACCTTGATCAGTAACAGCAGGATCACTATCGCCGGAGTTGCTGCCAAAGATATTGGCACCAGAACTCTGGTTGGCAATTAGGTTGTCATCGAAGTCCAGAAGATAATTAAGCAGCAGACACTGAGTACCACTACCGTCCTCGAATTGAATAGCTCGGTCATTATTAATAAAGCTATTGCTTGCTATCACAGTGGTCAAATCTAATGAGGTATCGGCAATGATAGTCGTACTTGAAGACGCATCCAATGGATCAGAGTCAATATGTAAGCCCGCGCGGTCAGCAGAGGTCGCAGTGACATTACCAATAAAGTTATCAACGATCCTGTGACCTAGAGGAGCAAAAGAAATACCGCTGTCCTCGCTCAAGTCAGCACTTGAAAGCACAATATTTTTCGATACGGTATTTCCAAAACCGTTCTCAAGAGCAATGTTTCCAAGAGAGTTGACGATGGTATTACCATCAATTGTATTGCCGCCACCCTGAACCATAATCAAACGACGGTTGGTGTTTACGTTGTCAAAACGGTTGTATTGAACAAAATGGCCACCACTACCAGTTGCATCACTGCCCGTCGAACGACCTACCTGAACCGCAAAAGTATTTGAATCTCGAGACCCAGAGGTCTTATCACCGAAGTCTTTAAACAGGTTGTACTGGACAATATTGCCCTCAGCACTTCCCACATCATCGTTAACATACATGCTGATGGCCGAGCCTTCGAAGTTATTCAGCGTAGTTTTGTTAGAAAAGAGATTTCGCTCTATGATGTTGTTCGTGCCATTCACCGCGACGTAATGATATTCATCACTCGACCCAAAATCAGAACTACGTGGGTTTTGATCACCGAGGAACTGATTGTTACGCATGATGTTTCCGTCACCGTGCAGTACTACCGACGCGTCAGGGCTCAAGCAACTAGTGGCATAATCAAAGGTTAAATCATCGAAAACTAAACCATCCATAACGACACCGCTAGTACCGCTGTTAAACATGATGCAGGCTTCACCTGTTATCACCGCAGTACTTCCCGCTGTTCTAGTGATCATCAAATTGTCGTTATTGATGGTCATCTCGGCCATGTTTTCATAGTCATCACCGTCGGCCGCATCCGCAAGACCAATCCAATCACCATCTGCCGCACTGCTTAATGCAGATTCTAAAGATTGCTCACCCGTGGTAATAAAGCTATACACAACATCATTATGCTCGGCAGTTAGGGACTCAGTGAAGCCATCGGAGTCGGTATAATCTGCGCTTACAGAAAGCACAGTGCCTAAATCATCGCTTGTCACAGAGTAGGTTCCCAGAGTCGCACCGGTAATATCTACATCATCAGATTGCCACTGGTAAACAACGGTGTCAGTACCATTACCATCGGTTATCTCAGCAGTCACTACGCCACCAGCAATAACGTTACCTGTGATAGCCATGCTACCCGCAGAGTTCACGTTAGCGGCCACAACTTCTCCAGTAAGGGTAGCCGTGGGAGTTTCGTCGAAGCCGTCGTCATCGGTATAGGTTGCAGTAACCGCAATCTCAGCACCAATGTCTGCCGTGGTCAGGGTGTAGTCTGCAGAGGTAGCATCATCAATGGCAGTACCATTGGACGTCCATTGATAGCTAATAGCGCCCGCTACACCATCGGTATCCGTAACCTCGGCCGTCAATACCTGACCTACCTGAGCAGCACCGGAGATAGCAACACTTGCGCCATCATTGACTGCAGGCTCAGCAATCACCGCAGCTGTATCCGCCGATGTCACATCTTCTGCAAAACCATCATTATCCGAATAAGAGACCGATACCGAGATCGCAGCACCAATCTGTGCCGCACCCAGATCCAAATTATTGCCCGTCTCGCCTTCAATGGGCACGCCGTCGGCGCTCCAAACAATTGTCAAATCACCAGGAAGATAGCCATTCGTGTCAGAAAGAACCATATTCAGTCGCTGACCTGATTCCGCCGAGCCTGTTATAGCCACGCTACCCGCCGAATTAACTGTATTGAGGCTGCTATCGCTTTCGCCACTACAGCCAGCCAGCGCCGCAGTTACTGCGACCATTGTTATCAATTTCGTATTCATAATTATTACCCCCAATGGAACGTTTTTATAAGGGCTCCTAAAGAAGCGCCTCGATTTAATTCAGAATAGGTTCCCAAAGCTGCAGGAATCCTAAATGGTTAAGTGAACTTAGATACTGGACCCTGAACATTAGCGATTATCTCCATGCTGATTATCAAGCTGATAAAACGTAGCCTGAACATAATCCTGAGGGTCGCCACTGTTGTTTTGGTTATAAACACCAGCCTTAAAGTACATATACTCTTTCGCTACGCCGTAGCCGCTGTCAGTTAAGTCAAAGCTATGTTTTGCGCGCAAATTTCCTTCTTGAAAAATACTCACCCTAAGCTGGTGGCCTTTGGCATCAATGGCATAAGAGAATTTTTCATCTAATGCTATTCCGTCTTGCGGATCCCTCGCATTACTGGCTCGACTGCCTATTAAATCGGCATAGATATCATCACCCTTGGACACTTCATGGGCGGCATAAATAGAGCCCTTTGAATGGCCTGGCAACTTTCGATAGTAAAGCCGGATTGGCTCGTCTTTAGCGGCGTGAATCTGTCCGATCACCACACGGCCTACCTGAGATGCGCTTCCGGTAGTCGTCACATGATTGACTGCCAGAGTGGCTTTCAATATTCCATCAACGGCACCTGCTTCGGACTGAGCGCGCTTAGGGGCCGACGAAAATACCCAATTATTTTTATTCGGACTGCCATCATCGAGTTTGGTTTTAATTGAGCGGTTGCCTCGACGCAGCATTTCTCGCAACTCAGTGCGTACAAAACGGGTGTTTGTGGATGTTTTGGCGCCATCAATAGTAGAGCGCATAACCAAGCCGCCATCTGGGCCAGTGTAAAAATAGCGCGGATCATTAAAACCCTTTACCAAATCAGATTCCGAGAAACGATCAGATTTATTGTCGCCATCCCTATCGTCTGGAGTGTTCAGGTACCAATCCGCTAAATCGAAATTTTGCCCTGGCGCCAAATCCGGCGACAGGCCGTAACCACCAGAACTTGAACTGAGAAATTTAATACCGCTATCAGCAACATGATCATCACCGGAGGCCTCAAGTAAGGCGAAGTCATCAAACCTGACTTCGCGACCGGCAAAGCCACCAAATAGGGTCACTGCCCTGTGGGTGCCAGAGTGGAAATTGACACTAAGTTGCCGCCAGTCATTGCTCTTGGAGTTCTGCTGCTCGAAGAAAATCTCACTTCCAACCTTGGCTCCAAGATTTCCAGTGCCGCGAATAAAGGCCCTGAGCTGATAAGAGGTGTCCGGTTTAACTTGCACAACCTGAGCGACATAAGAAGATTTTTCAGATAATTTTGCTGACTTAGAACCGCCGTTGGCAGTATCTGAGATCGCAGCTCCAGCATCAGATGAGTCTCCAACTACCCAACCTGCCCAGCCAGATTCAAACCCTGGGTTGAGAATAGCCGGCACTTCAGAATCTACTGCAACACTGACCTCAGAAAATAGGGATAGTGCAAATAGTCCTGACGCAAAGACTTTGCGAATAAATGGGGACAAGCCATTCATCGCGTTAGCGCCACCTTAAGTCTGTCGACAACCCTCACTTCTTACCTACCCCTTATGTATTATTATCTCGGTCAGTGATGTATTGATAAATGCTAGAGCGTTTAGATTAACGTCTGAAATCTCCCTGGCCAAACGAGCCAGGGATATTTCATATTCTTAATTAAAACTTAGCGGTGATTCCGAAATAGTAACGTGGACCATAACTATTAACCTCAGCCAGGTGATCGCTGGTTGGGTTATATTGAGTCTTCGGTTCATCGAAGATATTGATGCCCTCAAACTTTAGCGACACATTCTTCATCAACTTATAACGCGCCTTAATTTCCCAGACATTGGCGGCATCGATCAGCCTGATGGTGCCTGGAGAGCTTACGAATTGCTGGAAGTAATCGCTGCGCTTCTTATTGATAAGAGACACATCCAAATCACCAATCTGGTAATAAAGCTGCGCTGAACTTACACGCTCGGAGAATCCAAAGAGTTCACTTGGAGGGATAATGCCAGTCTGTTGGGCTAGGTTTCCGGATCCATCAATTATTTCTAGATTACCCATCCGAACATCTTCAAACTCAAAGTCAGAACTAGCTTGGTTATAACTAAGCTTGAAGCCCAGCCCGCTCCAATGGCCTGGCAGATAATCAAAGTTATGTGTCGCGGTAACTTCCAAGCCCCTGATGTTCGATTTTTCGTCACTCGTTTGACTAGTAGATACAACGGCAGGGAAAATTTCACCGTCGATCACAAAGTCTTCACTTTGCTGAGTAACGCCAAAGCCACCTTGAAAGCTCTTAGTGTAAACACCAAATGCCAACATAGTGTCTTCATTGATATACCGTTCGATGGCGATATCAAAATTCATCGACATCATCGGCTGCAATCTTGGGTTACCTAACGCTGTTGCGCGGCCCGTGAAGTCAGCAAGAGAGGTCTCATCACCGTCAGCGTTAATATTTAAACTTCTTCCATAACCCAAAGCATCGGGATCTGGGCGGGACATTCCGCGGTAAGCGCCAAACCGCAGGACTGTCTGGTCGTTAAGATCTGCTACAAGGTTAAAGCTAGGCAAGTATTCAGTGTAACGATTGCCACCGGTTTGAGTCGTTAGAGTACCTGCAACAGCTTCTAAATAAACGGCGTTGCTTGGGTCCAACAGATCATCGTCAACCAATGTAAATTCATTGCGGTATCCGATTGATTCAACCTCGGTTTGTACTACCCGCAAACCAAAATTGCCTCGCACAGGTATATCGCCCCAGCTCGTTTCATAGTTGAACTGCACATAGGCCGCCAGAGTATCCTCTGTAACATTGAGGTTGGAAATATTTTCCAAAGTAGGATCTGGAATTCCTGGAGTCACTTCGTTTGGTGAGGTTGCATAATAAAGCTCATCAACCAAACACAGAGTGTCAAAAGCGGCGAAACTACTACCAGTACCCGCTTCAAGTCTATTGCCATTCGAATCAACATTGGTGATCAAGTTGTTGTTATTGGACGCGTCAGACAAGAAATCAGCTTCTGGGAAATCTAGACGGCAAGCCACGTTTGCAGCATCCAGCGCCTCGTCACTGTGGTTTGATTGAACCCTGGTACGTGGGAACGAAGTGAATGCCATCTCTTGTGTGCGCACGCCGCCTTCAATACTGGTAATTGCATCCCATTCTGTTGTCAGATACTCGAAATCACCTCGATAGGAGGTAATCTCATGCTCACGCAATGCGTTTAGATCGATTCGTGTACGCGCACTGTCCGCAAAAACATCGTGATTAGTAACATCGAAATTCTCGAGGGTAATTAGCGCTACATCAGCATCGGTATAGCTCAGATCATGGATAGCAAACGGGCGATCAGTTGAACTGCTACCATCGACGTTAACACGGGCAACGTTACCAATGTTGGTCGCCTCAGACTGAAGTCGAACACCCCAAATATTTTCTTGTCGCTCAGTTTTTGACTTTGAAGCATCAAATGACAGCGTTAGACGATCGCTGTAGGCATATTCAAATGACAAGCCATAGCCTTTATATTCTTCGATTCGCTCCTGGTACTCTGAGTTAGTCTCTACACGACCAAAATTTCTGAACTGAGTAATTGCCGGCCCATTAGTTTCGAAGTTGCCTTCACCAAGGGTGTTGTAGTAATCATCTGCGTTGCCAGCCGACACACGACGCATTTCTGCAAACACTAAATCGTGACGCTGTTCGGTGAAAGTACGATCCGACTGCTGCAGATCAAGATTTATATCGATCTTATCGTTGGGCTGCCACTGCACTGCAGCAAAAACTGAATCCCGTTTGTCATCGGTGGTGTTGTGACGAAAGCGGCGAGAACTAGAGGTGAATACATAGGGAGTGCCGGTGAAAGCCTCAGCCTGAATTTCAGAACTGGAGGAGTTGCAGTTGCCAGAACTGGTTCGTGACATTCCTGCAGCCAGAGTCGGGTCATTCAGACAGGTACCAAAGTTACTGGTCGATCGGTACTCAGCTTCAGGGTTTGTAGCATCGTTATTTTGCAAACCCAAGGAAAATCCAAAGCTGCCTAGAGATTCAGTTTCGAGCTGATCTATAAAACTAAAGGTCGTTCTATATTTTACATCGCCTTCGTTGGGGTCGATGTTTGCGTTATTAGGGTTGTATCCAGCTTTAACCGAAATTTGACCTCGACGTTTACCGTAATCAAGAGGACGACGGGTATTTAGTGCAATTTGGCCAGACACACCTCCTTCAATAAAACTTGCTTCTTGAGTTTTATAAACCGCTATTTTGTTGAACAACTCAGAAGGAAACTGGCTGAAGTTAACTGAACGGTCACCACTACCATTGGTCGCTTCGCGACCGTTCATAACGCTAGAACCTAAAAACGGCCCCAGTCCACGAATCGAAATCTCTGTGGCACCGCCCTGCTCTCGGTGAGACGAAGCGCCGGTTATATTTTCGATGGCTTCACCAATAGATAGAGCCGGTAGCTCTCCAATTTCAGCGGCGGAAAGCGCATCCACTACTGTCGCTGACTCGCGCTTGGTGGCAATTGAATTTCGGATAGTCTCACGAGATCCAGTCACTACGACCTCTTCAATGCCGGATTGGGCTTCCTGGGCATATGAAAAACTCGGCAAAGAAGCAGCTATAGCCACCACTCCCAATAGCGCTGTCAATTCAAATGCGCGCTGGCGACCAGCAAACAGTCTCTTCATCTTATTATTCATTATTCTTAGTCCCCTGGTGATTTTTATTATTAAAGCGAGGGTCACAGAATACAGCCATAATGTCAACCATATTGGTCAGACCAATAGTTGTATGTAGATAGGCTTAACACAAACCAACCGCAGCATTAGTGTCACGGAGCACCCTAAAACGCTGGATTGCCCGAGGGATCTACTGTGTAGGGATCCAGATAGGCTTAATTTGGACGGCATAATCTGAACTTTTTAAGATTCAGGTATGGGGACAGGAAAGTCGCTGTATGAAATAAACCCTTAATCAGCGAGACTATGGATCAAAATATAGCGGCAATTCTATGACTATCAAGTTGACAGCCAGAAGCAGACGCGAACTGGGTTCGCCAGCATAAGGCGATAAACCTCAGCCATGGATATCAGCTATTTTATCACCTCAAGATGATATGGCCCCAGCCAACTGTAGTGCTTGCCGCCTATCTTTAGATGATGCTTTGCAGAGGTTGCTGGGTCTCTGTTTGCGACAATGAATAGACTCGACTTATTATCCAAGGTCTCAATAACAACCGCGGTATACGCCTCAGTGTCGAATGCCACTTTGAGTGCAGCCATATTACTCTTTGGGTTTACTGACAATTCAGAAACTGGGCTATAGCGTCCATGGGGTTCGATCACCGAGACAAAAAGACTGTCGCCGACGTCTTTTCTACGGAAAATTAACGCGGCATCCCGGCGCAAATTGAACTCTGGATCCTGAGCGCCCACTCTGGCAAAGAGCAATTCGTCGGTAACATTGGTCGCTGATGTCAGGGTATAAAACTTACCTTCAACTAGCCAATTGAACTGGGTACTGTCTGACGATGGCTTACCTTTGCCCTCTAGATACAGATGCTGGTAACCGTCAGAATCTCCTAATGGCGCCAAGCTGGATGGGATCTCATAGTCAAAGTTGGTCTGCAGAACCTGCCCCATAAAATAAAATGGCAGGTCATACTGGTGTTTAGCCTCTGATGTCACCTTCATAATGTCGAGCACTAAAGGCGTGGCAAAATTTTCAGGTTTAATGATCGCCATGGTGCGATGCATTTCGGTGCCTGGATAGGCATTCGCCTCTCGCGCACTGACTACCTGGGCATCGGCTCTCGAGTCATCGAAAAAGTGCAGCTCCGAATGATGCTGACTGCCGATCTCATATTTCCCTTTGAAATGGGATGTCTGATCCTGGGTGAGGCTGTTGTGGGCTATTGTCTGCTTTGCCCAACTTTGATTTTCTTTCAAATAATTACCGCCACCCTTCTGCCCAATATTCACAAAGCGCACTAGGCCATAATCCTGAATAACCTCATCGCCCCGGTCATATAATGAAAACGACAGCTTGTCATAGTGGCCGTGGCTCAGGCCCTGAGCGGCATATTTAAACACGACGGCTAAGTCTTCAACGCCATAGCGCAATACCGCAACCCCACCTTCATCGCCCTCTGCACCATCCGAGAGATTGATAGATTGCTTAACGAAAGGCTGGGTCTTTCCATCCCGGAGAGCAACAGCGACAGAGAGACCAGACTGGTCCAGAAGCACCTGACCCTGTTTCTCGGCAACACTGAGTAGCTGTGGATTCTGATCGCCGTAGTGATAAGCAATATCAACGGCAGTCACCAAACTGGCAGAAAAATAAGACATGCCTTTTTGTGCGTCGTTGAGCGGGAAAAAGTTACCTTCGGCATCGGAGAGATTCAGCAGCGCATTAACCGCCTTAAGCAATACGCCGTCTTTATGCTGAAATACTTTGAGCTCTGGTTTTACATTGTCCATTGCCAGGGCAAAAATCAGAAAGGGGTACATGGCGTAACGCTGGTAGTAAGGCCCTTCGGTGTAATAGCCATCCGGTGAGAACGGATTCTCTAGATTGGCCAGAAAACCAGTCTTTTGCCCTTCAACTTTAATAAAACCGCCGTCGTCATCCTTGAGGCCAACTTCAAGACCATCATCTTCAATACCGTACAGTGCTCTGTCGATTAGCTCCTGATCGTCCATAACAAGGCCGATCATACCGACGGCAGCATTGCCCCAAGTACTGTGGTTATGAATGCGATTATAGAACTGTGGATTTCCGATAGAGATAAAGTCTGCGAAAGGACGAAATAGATTCTGGTTTAACCTCTGGCGCTCTTCCTCCGACAAAAAGGTATAGATAGAGTCATAGGCCTGAGCCATATACAGCAACCAATTACTGTCATTTAGACATTGCCAAAATAATTTTCCCCGGGCGTAAGAGCGAGGCTTGGGATGCACGGGCAGGTCTTTATACATGGCTTCGTACTGGAACAGCATATCTCGAACATACTCAGCGTATTTATCATCGTCCAGAATCTGGTATAGAGCACCGGCTTTCTGAGCGATCACGAAATTTTTCTTGTGCCTTTCGTGGGTATATCCACCAGAATAATCTGTAGGGATAGGTGTATCAATGCCTAGAGCAATCTCAATGTCTACCTGCTGTTTTGTACTGGCCACAGACGCATCAAACAAAGGCACCTGGCCGAGACTTTTTCTAATTGTCTCTACGCCCGCTTTGGTGAGGATCAGCTTAGGGTGCTCTTTAGACTGTAATTCAAGTGGAATAATCAGCATCATTAACGCCATCAGCGTGGCTTTTATTTTATTTAATTTCATGCGTACTCCAGACAATAGGTTTTATAAGTATTGGGGGCCTGCCTACTTTATCCGCGTTACCCAGAAAATAATCCTGCTCGGAGCACAGCCCTTAAAGGTCAACTTTCAGAGGTCAACTATAAACAGGCATGGATTCTATAGGGATGATTGCACCGCGATGCTGAATCACCACAGATGCCAATCGATTGGCAACACCACAGGCGGCTTTCATATCTTGCCCCTGGAATCTTGACGCCATAAAGCCAGCATTAAATGAGTCACCGGCAGCGGTAGTATCCACAACCTTAACCACTTCTGCAGGCACTGGCTCCGTCCCCGAATCCGTGCCAATCAAGCAACCTTTCTCACCCAATTTAAGCACAACATCTGACACTCCAAATGATCTAAGGCGTGCCACAACTTCTTCTGGCGTCTCGAGACCAAACAGCTGAGCCTCATCTTCATCGGTTGGCAGCACTAAATCTGCAAGGCAGTACATCTTTTCGTAGGCATCGCGAGCAACCTCGGGACTGGCCCAGAGACGGGGACGATAGTTGCCATCAAATATGACATCTCCCCCCTTGGCGCGATAACGTTTGAGAAAATCAAAGAGACGGTGACGGGCAGCCTCTGTGTAGATGGCAAGACTGATTCCCGACAAATAGATATGTTGATAGGCAGACAGCTTTTCAAATATTTCATCTGCTTCAGCGGCATTATCAAACATATGGGTGGCAGGGGAATTGGACCGCCAGTAGAGGAATGATCGCTCGCCATGCTCATCAATCTGAATCATGTACAGACCAGGCACTCCATTCTTCTGCCTGGTGACCAGATTGCAGCCAACGCCTTCAGAACGCCATTGGCTCAACATCCAAGCACTCATATCGTCGTCCCCAAGGGCAGAGACGTAATCGACGTCAGCCCCCAGACGAGCAAGATATATAGCGGTATTGAGAGTATCCCCACCAAATGAAAGCCCCGCAGGTAAAGAGGACTGGTCTCTGCCCGCCCCCATACTACTGACTTCCAACATACATTCGCCAATAACAGCGACCTTATTTTTCATAGGTTGTAATCCACCCCTAAACCAAAACTAATGCGCTTACGAAAATACTAAGCCACCGTTAACATCCATATTTATGCCACTAACGAATGCAGCATCACTAGAGGCTAAGAAGCTCACTGTATCCGCCACTTCATTGGGCGCACCCTCACGACGTAGTGGTGTGTTACCGGCAGTGGCAGCGCGGCCCTCAGGCTTACTGAATGTATCGTGGAATGTTGTGCTGATCATGCCACAGCATAAAGAATTAACACGGATACCCTTAGGGCCCAATTCCTTTGCCATAGAACGAGTAAATGTCATTACTGCACCCTTTGACGTTGCATAGGCACTGGCACCAGGTCCACCGCCATCACGTCCTGCCTGTGAGGCGAAGTTGATGATCGAGGCGCCTTCAGACATATAAGGAACAACCGCTTTAGTTACCAGGAAGGTAGAGCTCATGTTCAGCTGCATAACATAATTAAAAAACTCAAGATCCATTTCTTCGATGGTTTTACGTGCCACCAAACCTCCGGCAACGTTAACCAAAATATCAATACTCGAGCCAAAGGCTTCTATAGTTTTAGCAATCAATCCTTCTACATCAGCGGGGGAAGTCATATCACCTTTGTATAAAATGGCCTGACCACCAGCGGACTCAATGTCGTTTAAAGTTTGCTGGGCCAGATCATGACTACCATGATAGTTAACCACGACCTTAGCACCCTCAGCAGCCAACTTAAGCGATATGGCTCTACCGATATCTCTTACGCCACCGGTCACGACTGCTACTTTGTTCTGATGTTTCATATTTCTTTTACTCTATCTAGGTCAATTTTATTAGGCTGTGAATCCGTATCTAACAAACTCAAAATTACTTTTCGAGTGTACGGAAATAATCGAATACTTCAGGAACATTACCATTACCCATGCCAGCATCAAAAGCGGCCTGGAGGTTTGCAGAGGTGCCCTCAGCTATTTGAGATCGAGTGCCCAGCCCCTCAACCATCTCAAGGAAATAGGCTAAATCTTTATTGGCATTGGCAATTGAGAAACCTAAATCACTAACACCGTCTACGGCGTAATTCTTACAGAATTGCATAAATGGTGAAGTAGAAGGACCCGTCGACATAATATCGAACAGCTGCTGGCGATCGACGCCTGCGCTTTCGGCAACAGCAAATGCCTGAGACATTGCACAGACCGTGGTCATTCCCATAAAGTTGTTAATCAACTTAGTGGTGTGGCCAGCGCCAAGGGCGCCCATGTAAAAGATATTTTCACCCTGCATCTCGAGGATCGGCTTAACCTTCTCGAAAGTCGCTTCATCGCCAGCTGCCATAATATTGAGAAGGCCATCAAGGGCGTGAGCTGGAGTGCGACCCAATGCGGCGTCAACCATGCCTGCACCTTTAGTCGCGAGGTCGGCTCCGATCTTGCGGGTGGATGCCGGAATCGAGGTTCCAAAATCAATCACCACGGCGCCTTCTTTGATACCAGCCAGTATGCCATCTTCGCCATACATAACCTTTTCAACAACATTAGAAGTCGTAAGACACAGCATAATGATGTCGCATGCTGCTGCTAACTCCGCCGCGGAGGATGCCTCGGAACCGCCGCGAGCTACAACAGACGCAACGATCTCCTTGTTGAGGTCCATTACGATTGGCTTAAAGTTTCTCTTTTGTAAATTCTCGACCATGTTGCCACCCATGAGGCCCAGACCGATAAAACCGATGACAGGAACTGTCATATAATTCTCCCTTTTAAATTATTTTAGTTAACTTTTTATTAGTTGTCGGACTACCACTTAGCGACTAGGACTTAGGGCTTAGTGGCTCAATTTTTGGACATAAAATCCACACGCTGGCGAGGGCTGATACAGCCAGTCCAGCGCCAATCATAAATGCCGGAGTATAGTTACCCCCTGCAGTTAGCATAGGTACCAATGCTGTTAA
>Ga0209119_1003035_pt1 | contig 14787 bp, 5 predicted proteins | sample COG_03_FD_184747 | JGI IMG/M metagenome (GOLD analysis project Ga0209119, IMG submission 184747) | Pelagic Microbial community sample from North Sea - COGITO 998_met_03 (SPAdes) (version 2) | ecosystem: Environmental > Aquatic > Marine > Neritic zone/Coastal water | place: Helgoland, sampling... | reverse complement strand
AAATGTAGATACTAAAATTGAATACACATAACTCTTCCATATTTTGGCAATAGAGACTCTATTGCTATAATTTGAGTCACCAGAATAATTGTCAATGATTTCTTGATTGTTTTTAAGAATATTTATATAAAACTTTTTCCAGTACTGGTCAAGTGCTCGTTCTGTATAAAAAAACCGATTAAACTGCCCCCCTTTACCACCATAGAAACTAGCATAAGAATTGTATAATTGGTCGTTCATAGTACCACCAACGAGGTCTAAAGTGTTTTTTACAACACCATTAAAAAGAGTTTCTGGTGATGCTTCATTAAATATAAACTCATTGGTATTGATTTCCTCAAAATCTTTTGTGCAGGACGTTGAAAATAAAATTATTAACACAGATAATTTTATGTTAATGTATCTCTTGTTTTTATTCATATTTTCCATAATTAAAATACTATTTTTAAATTAACACCAAGGGTCCTTGTTGGTAAAAATGAACCAAACTCTATCCCTTGTCCATTGCCAGACGTTGTACCCGCTTCTGGATCTATTCCTTGAGGTGTGTTTCTGTAAATTGTCCATAAATCTCGTCCAACAACTGAAAGTTTAAGATTTTTTATTCCTTTAAATTTTTTAATCATTTTTGCAGGAAACGTATAGCCAAAAACAACTTCTCTTAATTTTACATAAGACGCATCATAAACAAACCGACCTTGATCTTGAACACCATCAAAACCATATAGCTGTGGGTTTAGCCATCTTTGAGAATACACAATATTACCATCATCATCTCTTTCAGCAATCCAATTTCCATCTTCATCTTCCACACCTAGGGCTGCTCCTTTATAAATCACGCCTTTGGCTCTTTCAGCATCTGCATAATCATTACCAAATAATCCCCTTCCTTGCCTCTCATTATTGTTTTCTCCTAATATAAGAGATGAGAGTAAATACTCTTCTCTTCCTTGTAAAGATTCTGCATGCATCCCATGATTTACTGCTTTAATCATTGTGGCAGAAAACAACTCTCCACCCTTTTTCACATCAATTAAAACGTTTAAATTAAACCCTTTGTAAGAAAATGAGTTCCTCATACTTCCAATCCAGTCTGCTTGTGCATTTCCTAGATATTGGTCATCATCCCAACGTACGCGTCCATTTGGTAATACCAAAGGCGTTCCTGATACGGGGTCTTTTGCTTGGGCATTACCTCTAATATTTCCAAAGGTCTCTCCGGCTTCTGCATACACACCAACATTGAAAAAATTTCTTAGTAACAATCGATCTACACCATCGGCTAGAGACACAACTAAAGATTCATTTTTTGACCAATTTAGAGTTGTATTCCATTTAAATTTACGGTCTAAGATTTTTGCTGACATAAAAAATTCAAACCCTTTATTTTGAATTTCCCCGGCATTAATAATTTTTGAAACAAAACCAGAAGTTGGTGTTACTTGTACTGGTACAATTTGATTATTTGTTGATGACTTATAATACGTAGCATCTAGTGTAATTCTGTTATTAAATAACTTAGTTTCTATTCCAAATTCTGTAGAAGAAGTTAGTTCTGGCTTTAATTCTAAATTTTTACGTTGATTTTGTAGTGTCAACCATTGGGTGTTGTTATAGTTTCCACCTTCAATATAATTATTGATTATTCTGTCAAATGACGTATCATTTCCTACTTGAGCAAATGAAGCTCTTATTTTCCCAAATGTTAAGATGTCATTTATAGGCAAGAATTTGGTGAAAATTGCAGTTCCACCAATGGATGGATAAAAATAGGAGTTATTGCTTGAAGGAAGTGTAGACGACCAATCATTTCTTCCAGTAATATCAATAAAATAGGTGTCATTGAAACCCGCAGATACTGAACCAAAAACAGAGTTAATTGTTTTATTATTTGGAAGATACGTTACAGGCGAAAATTCATCACCATTTGACAAGCTCATAATATCTCTTTCTAAAAGTGAAATGGCAGTTTTTCGAGTTCCTGATGTTCTTAAATCGAATCTATTAGCTCCTAAAAGAGAAACAATTGAAATATTGTTAATTTTTTTAGTGTAATTTAAGATCGCTTCATAATTTCTGTTTTCTCTTAAAACAGTAATTTCCCTGAACAATCCATTCGGATCATAAGCGGCTCCTACATTGTTAAACTCAAATCGATCTACATCATTTACAACGCCATTTATTCTTGTTTTTAGACTTAAATCTTTTAAAATATCCCATTTTAAAGTCACATTAGCAACCACTCTATTGGTGACATCTTGATTTGTGTTTTCGTAAATATTCCAGTAGGGATTATTAAAGGGTCCTTCGTAATTAAAGGCATTATTGTCTTCGTCTTTATATGGAAATAAATTTTCTTTAGACATGTTAGGTAAGATGTACATATAGTTGTTGGCAGGGTTTCTTTCGCTACCATTTCTGTACATTCTATTGTCTACTCTTTGATTAACATACATAAGACTAGTATTTACTTTTAGCTTGTCAGAAATTTCTTGAGAGAAACGTATCGCAACATTATTCCTATTGACTCTTTCCATTCTGTCAATAACATGATCCCCTAGGGTACTAGAATATGAAAAACGAAATGTATTTTTTTCTGTAGCTCTACTAAATGATAACGTATTAGTAGCGACTGTTCCTACTTTATAGAGTTCTTTAACATTATCAACGTTGGGTTGATATGTGCCAACTTCACCGTTATAATCTAAGATTTGTTGCCCTAAAAAAGGCATTCCATAAGCTCTTCTAAATGCTCCAACAAGAGGAAGTCCTGTCGTTGGATCTAATTTCCCAACATTAGGGGTTAGTCTAGCATTATCTCCTGCACCATAGACGTACTGATAGTAAGGATATTCCCTATTTGAGATTACAGAAAAATTTGAATTTATATTGACTCTAATTTTTCCTTTACTTTTTTCGGCCTTTTTTGTCGTAATAATAATAACGCCGTTTGACGCTCGTGAGCCATAAAGTGCTGACGCATTTGCGCCTTTTAAAACCTGAATAGAATCTATATCGTCCGGGTTTATTGTAGAGATAGGACTTCCAAAATCGATATCATCGCCCTCATTCCAAACAGAAACGCCTCCATCTCCAGGTGAGCTGTCAAGAGGTATTCCGTCCACTATATATAAAGGTTGATTATTTCCTGTAATAGACGTAAGACCTCTAATAATAACTCGTGTGGATCCAGTAGGCGTAGAGGAGCCAACAACCTGAACACCTGCAGCTTTTCCTGCTAGAGAATTTAAAAAGTTTGTAGATCGAGCCTCTTTCATGTCTTCTGAATCTACGGATTGAGTAGAATATGAAAGTGATTTTTTATCTCGTTTTATTCCTAATGCCGTAATTACAATCTCATCCAATTCTTCTGTAGACTCAGTAAGAACGGCATTGATTGTTTTGCTGTCATTAAAGAAATTGATTTTTATAGTTGAAAAACCTAAATAGCTAAAGACTAAAACGCCTTCAGTTTTATCTTTTGTATTTATAGTGTAGTTACCATCAAAATCTGAGGAAGAACCCGTTTGTGTTCCTTCTAATAGAATGGTAACCCCTGGAATTGGTGCTCCTGTTTTATCCGTTATATTTCCTTGGATGCTGTTTTCTTGAGACAAAACGATTAAAGGAAAAAGGATAAGCAATAAAATAATTTTTATTTTTTCCATATTTTAAGTTTGATTGTTTAATTTTATTTAGGTGATCAGATAAATCTTATCGATTCTACGACTGTCGTATTTAATAACATTTACAAATCAATGTGTTTTTATTAATTTTTTATTAATTTTCACTTAACCTTTTACGATTTATGAAAAAAATGTGTTTTTTTAAAATGCAACCTAGTTAGAGAGGGTAATTGTATTTATTTTTTGACTCTTTTAAATTGGGTTTCTATAGGAATTCCATAAATATTTTCTAATTGCTTGGAACTTTCTTTATAAAATTTAGAATCGGGCGGTAAACTGACAGTTTCCCAAAATTCTTCATTATATTTTAAGTTATAATCTCCAATATCTTTACCTAAAATAATATTTTCGCTCACTCTTATTTTTTTTCTATCCGTTTCAATGCCTAAAACAATAGCTTCATGTCTGTATGATAATTTAAGTTCATCTTCTTCGAGTTTAAGTAACCTTTTTGTTTGTGCTGACACCTTTTCCCGAAACACATATTCTCTGTTGTGGTAGCTTAGCACCATGGTTCCATCTTTGGTTTTTTTATAGATATATACAGCATATAAATCTGATTTCTCAAATTTATAAATGTTACTAGTGTCAGCTCCGATGTACAATCTAATCCACTTATTTTTTTTGTTTTTATCTGTTCCTTCCAAAACAATCACATCTTCGCCATCATAGGTCGTGTCATCAACAATTTTCCATTTGTAACTCCGAGCACTAATCCCTGCTCTTAATGGATTTTGTTTGGCAGTCATTTTAATGGCATGAAATTTCTGTTTCTTTTTCGCAAATCGATAATCGTTAGACTTTCTAGCTTCTACAATTTCTATGGGCCCAAATTCTCTAGACGTTGGTCCTCTATCATATACTTTCACATAATGTTCTACTAAAAATCTTGATACATTATTTTCATTAGAAAATCTACGGTATAACATATTTAACTGATGCCCTTTACTGTAAGTCGTCTCTTTTAGTTTTTTTAACGCGGATTTTGCATAAGATGAAGGATCTTGTATGACTATTTCATCAAGGGACACTAAGTCTTCTTCAAGCGTGACAATTTCGATTTTTTGATCTATAAAATCTTGAACCTTTATTTTAAAAGATTTAAACCCAAGCGTAGAAATTGTGATTGTATCGTTTAAATTTTCTTTCGTTAATCTTAAAGAAAAACGCCCTTCTTCATTACTGATAGTTCCAATAGATTTAGACATAATACTAATCGATGTAAAGGCTAGTGCTTGCTTGTTGACATCCAAAATATCACTTTCAACAATGATCTCACTTTGAGAACTCACACAAATGTGAACTAAACTTACTAAGAAAATGAGGCGGTTTTTTTTAAACATTTTAACGTAGTTTTTGAATTAATAAAGAATAAACTTTTTTGAAAAACGGATGCCGTTTTCCATTGCATTGATAATATAAACACCTGTTTTTAAGTGCGCGATATTTATAAGTTCCATTGGATCATTAGTGTTTTTCTCTAACACCTTAGCCCCATTAATCGTATAAATTTTTATGTTTAATGGTAAATTATTAGAAGAGAATACCTTGATGCTTTTTGTCGCATTATAAAAATGAACTTCAAAATTATCTTTAGAAACTAGAGTGTCGTCAGCTGATAATACTAGCACGAAGTTCCAAGCTCCAGCATCATTCCCATCAGTTCCAAAATTTATAGGGGAGTCATCTCCATTAGGTGCTTCATCATATTCTACTTTTCCAGAGAGTTCATTAAAACGTAAAGTAGAAGAGGCTAAAATCGCGTCTGTTATAGAAGATCCATACGTGTCATCGGGACCTAAACCTTCAGTAGTACCTGATAATGAATTTATAAAGTTTAATTCAACCGCTGAAGCAACATTAATATCAGATTCTTGGTTTTCGGTACCTCCTAATCGATTGTCATAAAGCAAGGCGTTTTTAATCTCGAAACTTCTGTTCCCTTCAAGTCTAACTCCGCCAGCTCTACCTGTTTCTGATAATGTTAAGGTAACTTTGTTCCCAAAAACAGTGATGTTTTCTAAACTACTAGTCGCATTTAAACCTCCAAAATACAAACCGCCGCCTTGAAACGTTGCTTCGTTATTATAAAATGTATTTTCAGACATTATGACCGCTCGACCATCTCCAAAAACATTGATAGCACCGCCATTGGCTTTATCTCCATTTCCGCCCGTTTTATTAATATTTGCAGCAGTATTATTTATGAACAACGATCCATTTATGGTTAACGTTCCATCACCAGAACCGCTAATAGCCCCTCCGTTTCCTCGCGATAAATTATTTTTAAAAATGGAGTTTATAATAGTAACATTTCCTTCGCTAAAAAACAAACCGCCACCAGCTTTGTCAACGCCCCCCGTAGAATTATCATCAAAAATACTATTGGTAAACGTTAAATTAGAATCTGCATTCATATTTATGGCGCCACCATTAATGGAAGATTCTTTGTTTCCTTTAAACGTAATGTCTGAAAAAGAAACATTAAGATTGGGGCTACTAATATGAAATAACCGATCGGTGCCTACTTTATTTGCATCTGGTGAAATGATGGCATTATTTGTACCTATAAAACTGAGACTTTTTTGAACTGAAATTTTTGAATTATGTATTACTGTACCAGAAATGTTGATTGTATTTCCGTCGTTTGCAAATGAGTAAGCTTTGTGAACAGTGGAAACCGCCGTTCCTGGGCTTGTGCCTGTATTGGTGTCATCTCCAAATCCATCTGCGTAATAATCAGTAATTTCCGGTAAATTCGGATACGTTGGTTGATTTGCAGTGAGTGTGATTTCGCCTCTTAAAGCTTCGCCTCCTTTGCCTGTTAGCCATAAATAATAATCACTAGGCAAACCTTCGTAGTTTGTGAATTGGGTTAAACCATTTGACGGAGGGTTATTTTCTACTTTAAAAATACAAGTCCCTTCGTCCATCTCATCAAACATTGCAACATATACCGTTTGTGCGCCGGCATCAACGGCATTGTATAATTGTCTCCATAAAAAATCTCCTTTTAACCTTGGAATACTGTTTAGGCTAGAATAAGTGCTTTGGCTTTTCTTTAGATTTTGCCAGCTAAACCCTGGAAAAACAACGGGCATATACAACAAGTCTTCGGCATCACACCACGCTTTATCTGCAATTATAATAGTCTTGTGGCTATCGATACCACTTATATTACTATACCTTCCAGGCGTCCAAGGATGTACAATATCAGCCGATCTGATAACGGTATGTAATTGAGTGTCATTAACGGCATCACTGTTTAAGGTTCTCCAACTTCTTGGCACTCCTAATAAAACGGAACAGCCACCATACGTTGGATCGTCCTTAAAATAGTTAATCAATTCTTGCACATCATCTAAATCATAATTATCTGTACGACTAAAACCTACGCCCCAAAGTGCAACTACGGGCTTTTGGTTATAGGTTAATAAATGATTGTTTGAATTATCATTAACGCCATGTCTATCTACAAGGTATTCCCAATGTTGTTTTACGTCTTCAACCATTGTTGAAGTGGCGTTAGATCCCGACAAATCGTACATAATACTAACAAGCCTGTTGTTATTTGCTTGAGCAGCTGCTAACATATTATCAAAAACAAGATTATCATTGGCTTTTAATCTAGCAGCATTAGATTTGAGATTCGATGCAAACTGCTGAAAGAACACCCCATCGATTCCATAATCATTCATCCATTTAAAATGACGATTTACTGTTTTTGTGTTTACAGATGAAAAAACATGCGCTGCAGTTTGATCTTTATGTGTAAAAGCGGTGCTGTATTTTTCGTCTTCATCAGCTTCACTCATATCTGGCCAATAATCTACAGTGGTAAAACCAGGTTCAAATTTTTTAACACCATTTATACTGGTTTGATAGTGCTTCCAATTTAAGTCTGAACCATCAGAAGGCATATTGAACCACCCTTGATAACCTGCTAATACTTTACCTAAAATTGAAGTGTCTTCTCTGTTAATTGTGAGATCTATGTTGGGATCTGTAAATTCTTGATAGGGTCTGTTATCAAAAGTAAGAAGTTCTGTCCGTAATGTATACCTTAGCTCTGTTGCTTTTTCATCATTGATATCAAAGACATTTACTTGTTCATAAGGATCATTGTTTAAATCAAATAATTGGTCCTTTACATGATATAGCGGGTAAGCAGCTGCACTTAAGCTTCCTAAAGATACATTGGGTATGTAGAAAGGTAATGGCACTTGTGTACCGTTTGGCCCATTGAAAGTATCTCCGTTGGCGATTCTTTGATTTGTAGCATCATCATAACGCACTGTGACATATTTCCAATCCTTGGTTCTAATCGCTCTAGAAAAACCTAGTTCAAAAAACAAATGATCGTGAACAGCCGCCGTAGAATTGTTTGTAATCACATCCTTTAAACTTGTACCATCCATTTCTGAATTAGAAATATCAACGCCTGCAAGATCTAGAAACGTAGGCGCAAAATCTATGTTCTGCACCAATTCGTTGTAAGTAGAAGGGGTTGCAATACCATCTGGCCAATACATCATTAAAGGTACTTTTGTGCCTGCATCATAATTTGTGGATTTCCCTTTGTTAAAATCGCCATGATCGGAAGTAATAATGATGATGGTATTATCTAATTTTCCTGTTTCTTCTAATTTATTAACCACAGCACCAACAGCATGATCAAACCAACGCAACCAAGCTTGTTTTAAGTCCTTTCCTTCTAAATTAGAGATTTCATCTTTTATTTGTGTTCGTGTTGGCAGGTACGAATAATCTTGTGTTAAAACGCCTTCGGCCGTGATGTTAACATCTGCATCTAAACCAGCATAAAAATTATTATTATTTGACCAAAAAGGGGCTGGGCCATGCGGCACCGTTTCACTGTAATAAATAAAGAATGGATCGTCACTAGCACTTTCAATATAATCGAGAACTGCTTTGTTTTTATACTCAACGTTGTGAACGTTTAAGTTATCATTTTTTAATTCTCTTAAGTTGGCTGGATAAAACGCATCAACGACATCAAATCCAAAATCTTTAATTCTGTCTGCCCATTTATCATGATTAAATTTCATGGCCTCAGAAATTGCTTCTACATAGGGGTCATCGGTTTGATTGTAAGCCATGAAACCATAATTACCTTGTGTGTAGCTGTTTAGGAATTCATGATCAACAATGTGAGATTTTCCTATAAAAGCAGTGTTATAACCAGCAGCTTGTAATAGTTTCGGTAAATTATCTGTATTTTCTTCTAGTTCTATATTGTTTGCAACGCGGCTTAGTTGCCCTACGGGATAGCCGTTTAAAAAATTAGTTCCCGCAGATCTTCCGGCATATTTCCCTGTTAAAATACTATACCTACTTGGACTGCATATAGAGGAAGACACAAATGCATTGTTGAAAACAATTCCATTAGTTGCTAAATTGTCAATAATAGGGGTGTGGACCTTAGAATCTCCATTAAAACCAAAAGGTCTAGATTGATTCTGATTATCACTAGTTCTCAAAGGAATTGAGCTTTGATCATCCGTCATAATGAAAACAATATTTGGTTGTTGACCAAATAAAAGTGACGTATTGAATACTAAAAACAAATAAACAAAATACTTTTTCAATGTATTCTTTTTTTAAATTAAGGGGAACTGTTTTTGAAAACAGATTTTAATTAAAATAGGGGCTTTTAAAAAACCCCTATTTTTATAATATTAAAAGCGTTGGAACTCTATTTCTTTAGTTTATGATAAATTTTTTCGAGAATGATCTCCCAGAAGATGCACCTTTTAAAATATAGAGTCCTGAAGCGAAAGAACTTGCTTGAATGCTTTGTCTTTGCGCTACATTTTCTAGACCTAATAGTTTAGTGCCTAAAATACTGTATAGCTCTACAGATAATGGGCTAGAAATAGTATGGCTAATTTCTATGCTATTAGACGATTTATTATGAAACACCAATAAATTGGCAGCTAAAACATCTTGTTTATTTAAAGATAAAGCTAAACCTGAATTCCAAGCACCAACATCATTTCCATCAGATCCAAAATCAATAGGGCTATCTTCTGTAAAATTTACAGCTACATATTCAACTTTTCCAGTAGTTGAATTAAATGTTAAGTTAGACGATGTAAGGTTTGCATCAGTTTTAGATGTTGAAAACACATCATTTCCTCCATCAGCTACTGCAATTAAAGAGGGTTCTATATTTTTAGTAATTGAGTGGTTTAATGTCATTTCTACTGTTGTAGGCCCTCCAATATCCGAAGAAGCTGTTTCGTTCCCATCGCTTACAAAGTTACCATAGATTAGAGAATTTGAAATTGTAAAAGGTCTAGCGCCTTCTATTCGTATTCCACCACCTGTAGATTGATTTAATCCGGTAAAGTTTACAGTGTTATTAAAAATAGTCGTACTTGTAATACTGCTGTTGGCATTAGCGCCTCCTAAATACAAAGCTCCTCCACTGTTTGATACTGAATTGTTTACAAAAGTAGACCCCGTGATAATTAATTGTCTTCCATCACTTGTTATAGCGATAGCACCACCTTTATTAGCGCTATTTCCATCGAATAAAGAATTGGTAATTGTTAGAATTCCAGTACCGCTTGCTAAAATAGCACCTCCTTTATCTGCCGAGACATTATTTTTGAGAATACAATTTGTTAATGTTAAATCTGAGCTTTGAGTAATAGTAATAACAGCACCAGGATTTGAAGAATTCGCATCTTGAAATGTAATCCCTGTGAACGAAATTGTCTTGTTAGCTGCATTTACAACATACATTCTAGCGCTAGCTCCAGTAATAGTTGCATCAGATTGCCCAACAAAAGAAATAGATTTTCCCACCGCAACTTGACCTGTTTGATTGATAGGCCCTACAATATTAATGGTGTCTCCATCGGAAGCAGCTTGTACAGCGTTATTAACTGTTGTGAAAGCATTTTCTACAGATAAACCGCCACTATTGTTTCCACCTAACTTTACATAGTATGTTGTTTGAGCAAACAAACTTGTTACTAAAAATAAGCAAGATAGTAAACTTAAAAAGGTAATTTTTTTCATTTTGATTGTGTTTTGTGATACCATAGAGGCATCGGTTATAAAATTTTTAGACTGATAACTAATTAAACTTAGCTTAAACTAGTTGAAAATTTAATTAAAACAAATAACACGATACACCTTTAATTTTTCCTTAATAAATGATTAACTAATCAGCTCTTATAAAAAAAAAACAATCGTGATAACAATAAATGAAAACGATCATTGATTGCTTAAAATAATGTTTAGTATGGGTAATTATATGTTAATTACAAGTGTAAGTTGTTGATATCTAAAGAGATGAACTCATTGAAGCTGTGTTCAAATTCTTGTCCGTATAGGATATTGTACTCCTTTAAAAATTTATTAAAGGTGTCATTTGCTAGACTGTGATTACCTTTAATGTAATATACTTTACATTTTAAGAACACAGCGATTTCATTTGTAGTATCAAAATTAAAAATACAATCCGCTAAATCAATGGCAAAATCAAGATCTTTATCTATGTCTAACTTTAATGCATAATTCATAAAGTTATTGACTATTAAATCGGTAATGTTTTGTTTAAATGAGTCTAGCCAAGTGTAATCTAAGTTATTTAGAAACGCCCCTTTTTTTGTTATTGATATCGTATGAATTATATCCTCTTTGGTTGGTTTGCTTTTTAGTAGGTTTTTATGCAATTGAGAGTAATCATTAACTAAGTATTCAGAATTATTTTCGATAATCCAATAGCCTGTTTTTTTACTAATGGAAAAATCCCCCAACTGTTTTAGAATAATTTTGAGCTTGGTGATATTTACGGCTCTATTGTTTTGAGCACTTTTATCAGATTTGTCATACCATAACAGGTCTTTTAATTTTTGAGAAGAAATCCCTTTGTTGTTTTTGTGTGTATAGAGCCAAAGAACCAAGAAGAGTTCTTTTATTAATGGCGTAAATTTTCCTGTAATATCGTTTCCTTTTTCATCAAACATTTGAAAACCACCAAAAAATACTATCGGATACTTTAGTGCTACTAATGGGTGTTCTTTTTTGAGTTCTTGAGGAATTATTTTCTCATCAACAGTTTTAATATGTTTTTTCTTGAAATAACTCATTAGAAAGAGACCAATCATAGCAGCTATAAAAAGACTAATTATAATTAGGGCCCAAAAATTTGCTGTTGATTTAGAATTGCTTTGAGGGGCTTCAATTACAGAAATATGAGGGTAATTAAGACTATAGATACCAAAATCTGTTTGATTTTTTGAGTTCAAGAAAGAGGTATATACGTAAAGTTTTTTTGCGTTTTCATCAAAAAACAGATCTACAAAAGATTTTGTGTCTGTAAATTTATAAGGAAGAGAATCAGCTACAATTTTAAATTCTGGACTTGATAGATTTCCTTGCGCAAGCTTAAGATATCCATTCGATCTCGATTTATCGGAGATCAAGCCATAATAATTTTTATTGGTACTATCTATAACAATAGAACTTCCAAAGATCATTTCTTCAGAAACTTTAGTGACGTCATATAATTTTTTAAAAGTTTTATTTTCAATATCGAATCTTATAAAATCAAAATAACTTTTAGGGTTTACTAATTGTTTACCACTTTCACTTCCATAACCACCTATGACATAAATAGAGTCTTTGTAGATGGTTGCTCCAGAAAGATACCTAGGTTTAAATATCTTGTTATCATGAGGGATGTTTTCCCAAGATTTTGAATTAAGATCAACCTTTTTAATTTTGCTTTGATAGGTGAATTGCCCATAACCACCTAGGATATATATAGAATTGTCTTTTGGACTAAACAAACCATTATGGTGCTGGTATATTTGCCTAAGAGGTTGTTTTTTAAATACAGTATAATCATCCCAATGCTTAGTTTCAAAATCAAATTCAGAAATCTGATTCTTATCGGCAAGATAACAGTATAATTTTTTTTGTATATGATCAAAAATAATTCTGTGATCTAAAGAGATTTCTAACGTATCTTTATCAAAAGGATAGGTCTTGAATGATTTGTCTTTGGGATTGTATTTTAAGAGCGCTGTTTTGTTTAAAAGATAAAACTCACCTGAAACTTTGTCAAAAGTCATTAATTGAACACCATCAACTTCAGAAATTAAATTTTCTTCCCACGATTTATGATCGCATAATAACCAGTCTCCATTTTTTACAGTAGCATTGTTGTTGTTTATTAAATCGATAACTTCGTTTCCTCCACATTGATTTAAGGGGTAGTGAGCGATTAGTTTAGTGCTTTGAGATAACTTAATGTCTCTAATACTTATACCACTCGGAACATCTGAAGTTGAAAATTCCTTATAATTGTTTGCGCCAAAAAAGATTTTATAAGACTCTTTATTTTTAAAGTCAGCGGTTTTTTTGATAGGTTGAAATCCGTTTATCGCAAAAATAAATTCATTTTTTGACAGCGAAAATTTCACACTAATAGTACTCCATTTTGTGTCAGAAAATGTAGTGTCATTTACGGGGATAATTGTTTCAGTTTCACCAACAACTATAATTAGTTTTTTAGTTGTAGTATTAGAGAGCAGTAGATCTATATTTTTATTATCTCCATTAATTGCTCTAAAAATGTATCCGAAATTCCCTTTTCTCTTTAATAAATTTACTTTTAAATCAAAAGTTAATTCAAATTCACCCTTTATAATCAATGGCTTACTTGAAGTTATATCTAAGCTAGTTCTTTCGTCTAGAAGAAAATCTTGACCTTTAAAATTAAGACCATATTCTTGACTTAAAACAGTTAGAGGCAACATGATAAACACTAAAAATAACGTGTAAATGTTAAAACTTAATAAAGATGACTTGTGCAAAATCAATTGATGGTTAAAATAAATACATTACATTCTGTTTTTACAACATAATTAATATAAAGGTTAAATTATTTTAAGATTTAGAGGTTCAATAAAGGTAAGATAATAATAATGGATATTAATGAAATTATCTATTAATATAGTACTGTTATAATTAAATTAATATAAACTTCTATTTTTATTAAATTTATTGTTTTATTTCTTAGTATTTATTGCTGATAATTTTCTGACTGCGTCATACAGTATTTACAATTTATTAAACCAATTTTTGGCTTAATTTTTCACTCGTTTTAATGACAAAAACCATATGAACGCATACAATTGGATACTATTTATTAATAAGCATATTCATTAAAAAATACAACTATTAGTGAATTGATTCACTAATAAGCATAACCATTAGTGAATACAATATAAAATAGTATATTTGTAAAAAAAGAGCATGTATAATCGTACATTAAAAAATAGTCTTGAAAACAAAATAAATAAAGGGAAAGCTATTATACTGATAGGCCCTAGACAAGTTGGGAAAACAACCTTAATTAAGGCGGTTATACATACTAAAAAACATCTTTTTTTAGATGGAGATGATTCAACGGTTAGAAACTTGTTAAACAGCCCAAATACAGAACAAATAAAAAGCATCATAGGCTCTAATAAGTTAGTTTTTATTGATGAAGCTCAGAGAATAGAAGGTATTGGACTCACTCTAAAAATTATTACAGATCAATTTAAAGATGTCCAATTACTAGTAAGTGGTTCATCGTCTTTCGATTTATCAAGTGCACTTAACGAACCTTTGACAGGGAGAAAATGGGAATACGAACTTTTCCCAATAAGTTGGGAAGAGTTTGAAGATAAGCATAACTACCTCGTTGCAGAACAGCAATTAGAAAACAGACTGTTATATGGGTTCTATCCAGATGTGTTAAATAACCCTGGAGAAGAAAAAGAACTTTTGAAGCAATTAGTAAACAGCTATTTGTACAGAGATATTTTGGCATATTCTAACATCAAAAAACCAGAAGTACTGGAGAAGTTGGTGCAAGCCTTAGCGCTTCAGATAGGAAACGAAGTTAACTATAATGAGTTAGCACAAATAGTAGGCATCGATAAAAATACGGTTTCTAATTATATAGATATTCTTGAAAAAGGATACGTCGTTTTTAAACTTAATAGCTTTAGTAGAAATTTACGAAACGAAATTAAAAAAAATAGAAAAATATATTTCTACGATAACGGAG
>Ga0209119_1003033_pt1 | contig 14794 bp, 15 predicted proteins | sample COG_03_FD_184747 | JGI IMG/M metagenome (GOLD analysis project Ga0209119, IMG submission 184747) | Pelagic Microbial community sample from North Sea - COGITO 998_met_03 (SPAdes) (version 2) | ecosystem: Environmental > Aquatic > Marine > Neritic zone/Coastal water | place: Helgoland, sampling... | reverse complement strand
ATATCGATCTGGCTAGGCTCGCTATTGCCTGACCCATTGCCAGTGCCGCTATCAGCCTCTTGAATGATAACTGTTCGAGTGACACTGGCACTGTTACCGGCACTATCTTCAACGCTATAAGTCAGGATATAGATGCCGGCGGTATTGCCAACTGAACCAGTTTTGATAATAGAGTTGGTGAGGAATCCATCGACGTTATCGCTGGCAGTTGCGCCCTGATCGAAGTAGGAATCTCCCTCTTCAATTGTGACTGTCGATGGGCCGGTGAGGGCAATCGCTGGTTTAACAGTATCAGTGGTGTTGCTGTTGCCGCCAGTGTTAGTGCCACCATTGTCAGTACCGCCAGTGTTAGTGCCACTATTGTCAGTACTACCATTGTCAGTACCGCCAGTGTTAGTGCCACTATTGTCAGTACTACCATTGACAGTACTACCATTGACAGTACTGCCGCTGCTGCTTCCTCCACCACCGCAGGCAGTTAGCGTCAAGGATAATGTCAGTAATAGCAGTGTTGCCGCTCTTTGATAAGCCAAGATATTTCCCCTACTTTGTTTAATATTTGCTCCAGCTAAAGAGTCTGGAGCTTTTTTAATTTTTTTCGAAGCAGGAGATTACAACTCTCTGTGAAGATTTGTATCTATATACGCCGATAGGCATATTCTCTGCGATAAGTGGGGCTTTTATTTAAGTTTTTACGCTGAAATCTCCGTTTAAGATTAGTGTTTTGTACTACCTTATTATTGGACTGCTGATCGTGCTATTGGTTGCTATACGCTGTTTGAGGTATTCCTTGGCGCTGATTGGCGGGTATTTGCCCTCTTGGCCATAGATGGTTTGGCGACTATTCGCCTGACAGAAAAAAGCCATAGAGTGGCGGTCATCAAAATTGCTGGTTCCCTTGGGCATTGCTACCCGGTGGAGGGTGGAGCGCAACTTGTCATCGCTCCAACGCATTAACATATCGCCGATATTACAGGTGATTAAGCCCTCATCAGGAATCACTGGTGACCAAGCCTGAGTTTCTTTTGTCTGGTCACAGCAAACCTCTAGCCCCCGCTGTTGATTGCGCTGAAAAAGTAGGGTTAGGCAGTCGTAATCGGTATGTGCTCCGGCCCACCATTGTTGCGAGCGCTGAGCAGGTTCTGCAGCGCTCTCACCGCTGTCTTTTTCCGCACTGGCGTAATAGTGCAGCAGGCGCAATGTACTTTGATAATCCGATTGTTCTGGGTTGTGGGCCTTGGTAAAAAAATCTTTATCCAACCCCAGTTTTTCAGCAAAACAACTCATCAATTGCATACTTAAAAACCAACAGGAATGTTCAAAGGTAAGCATCTGGCGCTTGAAGCCCGGTAGCTGGGATTCCTTTGGCCATAGGCCTTTCATTCTGGGATGGACTATCTGGTAGGACTCTTTCTGATCTGCGAGACCTGTTGATGATCTGACCTGGTTTCTCGATTCCCAACCGGCATTTTTAGCTCTGCGCAGAGGAAGCTTTGCTTTTTCGCTCTCCGGTAAATCAAAAAACCGATTCGCTTGAATGAAGGCGAAATCAATATCTTTGGTTGCAATGCCATGATTGACCAATTGGAAGAAGCCGTAATTGGCAGCAGCATCCCATAGCTTTTCACTAATCTCAGCTCTGCGTCTTGAAAAATTAGACAGATCAATTAGTGGGATAGTGCGATCAGATTTGGTTTTCACGGCGGGCTTAACCGGCATTGATGAATGACTTTTCTGAATGGATTTTTTATGCGCTTTAGTCATTATTGTTGGATCCTGACTTACTGGAAAGACCGATTCTGATTTTGTTTGAACCTGAAGGTTATTCATTAGTGGATTACCGTCATCCTGTCCGTGTATTTATTCTAAAAATAACTGCAAATTTTGTGCCTAAAACCAATGCCTGCCGACTCTGTAGCCAAATAGTGCGTAAATACTTCAATCTGTCTGCAGAGTCTTTGCTCGGCTAATCTAAAAATGCACCAATAGAAGCCCAATACCGTTTGAATAGACCAGTTCTGTTCATTTATTGAACCATTTGGGTGCGCAGAAATATCTTAATGCATTTCGATACAAGTCTTATATTTGAAGCTTTGCAATTGATCTATTCGATATCTGCCTTAGCTATTGTTGATTTGTTACAATGGTGCGGCTAAATATCTGTTGGTTAGATTTTGCTAATGCTGTCATTGTATTCAAGGTAATTTATGTCCGGTCAATTTGTCACCTGCGCACTTTATAAATTTGTCACCCTGCCAAATTTTGAAGCTTTGCGTGAGCCGCTGTTAAACATCATGACCGAGAACAATGTGTTTGGCACATTGCTGTTGGCTCAAGAGGGTATCAATGGCACTGTGTCCGGCAGCAGAGCGGGAATTGATGCGGTTTTGGCTTGGCTGGCGCAACAGCCCTGTCTGGATAATATTGATACTAAAGAGTCCTACCACAGTGAAATTCCCTTTTATCGCTCCAAGGTGAAACTGAAAAAGGAAATTGTCACCATGGGTGTTGAGGGTATAGACCCAAAGCAAGTGGTCGGCACCTATGTTAAGCCACAAGCCTGGAATGCACTGATCTCCGATCCGGATGTTGTGTTGGTAGATACCCGCAATGACTATGAGGTGGAGATTGGCACCTTTGAAAATGCCGTGGACCCCAAGACTAAAACTTTTCGTGAGTTTCCCGCCTGGGCAAAAGATAATCTCGACCCCAAAAAACATAAAAAGGTCGCTATGTTCTGCACGGGTGGCATCCGCTGTGAAAAGTCGACTGCCTATATGAAAGAGCAGGGCTTCGATGAGGTCTACCATCTCGAGGGTGGTATTCTTAAATATTTAGAGGAAGTGCCTAAAGACCAGACACTGTGGTCTGGGGAGTGCTTTGTGTTTGATAATCGCGTCGCTGTCGATCACGATTTAAAGCGTGGCTCCTACGATCAGTGTCACGCCTGTCGTATGCCGATTACCGAGCAGGGGAAGGAGCATATTCACTATCAGGAGGGTCTCTCCTGTCATCACTGTTACGGCACTGTCGATGAAGAGCAGAAGCAGCGCTTTGCCGAACGTCAAAAGCAGGTCAAACTCGCCAAGCAACGTGGTGAGGAACATATTGGCAATGCGGCTCAAGAGGCGACTGAACGCCGCAGGGCTGAAAAAAAGGCTGAGAAAGAAGCGAGTAGAAATCAGTCACAAGCACCTGAGATGTAATCGCAAAATCACTGCTGTGATTTGTCTTAGTTAACCAGTACTCGCTGAATAGCATCGTTCCAGCCAGCCACTTTTTGATCGCGCTGTTGCTCTGGCATCTGTGGATCAAAATGTTTTTCCAATTGCCAGCTTTCGGCAAAACCCTCTTGATCCGGCCATACACCAGCATAAGAACCAGCTAGCCAAGCGGCACCCAATGCGGTGGTCTCGGCGATAATTGGGCGATCAATCGGTGCCTGCAAAATATCTGCAAGTCGCTGCATGGTCCAGTCACTGGCCACCATACCGCCATCTACCCGCAATACAGTTTCCACCTCTTGCTGCCAGTCGGCGTGCATGGCATTGAGCAGATCTAATGTTTGATAACAGACCGACTCCAGCGCCGCGCGGGAAATTTCTGCGGGGCCAGTGCCGCGAGTTAAACCGATCAGTGCACCTCGTGCCTGAGGATCCCACCAGGGCGCGCCAAGGCCGGTAAAGGCGGGAATCATATAGACCTGTTGATTGTCATCGGCCTGTGCGGCCAGCTCACCGGATTGTTTGGCTGAGTCGATAATACCGAGCCCATCGCGCAGCCATTGCACCGCCGCACCGGCGATAAAGATGGAGCCCTCAAGGGCATAGGTGGGCTTGCCGTCGAGCTGGTAGGCGATGGTGGTCAGCAGTCTATTGCTTGATATAACTGCGTTATCGCCGGTATTGAGCAGTGCAAAACAGCCAGTGCCGTAGGTGGATTTGAGCATACCCTTTTCAAAGCAGGCCTGCCCCAGTGTGGCGGCGTGCTGATCCCCGGCCATACCCATAATAGTTATTGGCTCGCCGAAGAGGCTGGTGCTGCCAAAATCTGCTGCGCAGTCTTTGACCTCAGGTAAGAGTGATTGGGGAATATTGAAGAGCGCTAATAACTCTGCATCCCATTCGCCGCGATGAATATTGTAGAGCATAGTGCGCGAGGCATTGGTGGCATCAGTGGCATGGGATTTTCCGCCGGAGAGATTCCACAGCAGCCAGCAGTCCATGGTGCCAAAAGCCAGCTCGCCGCGCTCGGCTCTGTGGCGAGCACCGTCGATATTGTCGAGCAGCCAGGCGATTTTTGTCGCTGAGAAATAGGGGTCTAAAAGCAGGCCGGTTTTGCTGCTGATCTTGGGTTCGAGGCCTTCGGCTTTGAGCTTATCGCAGAGATCTGCGGTGCGCCGATCTTGCCAGACAATCGCATTGTGGATCGGCTCACCGGTTTGGCGATCCCAGATCACGGTGGTTTCCCGCTGGTTGGTAATGCCGATACTGGCAATTTGTTGGGCGTTTACACCGGCATTGGCGATCGCCTGTCGCGCGGTATCGAGGCTGGTTTGCCAGATATCCATGGCGTTGTGCTCAACCCAGCCGGAGTTGGGAAAGTGCTGCTCAAATTCACGCTGCGCCTGTTCGACGATTGCATAGTTGCTGTCAAAGAGAATGGCTCGCGATGAGGTGGTGCCCTGATCCATTGCCAGTACAAGTTTGTCTTTCGCGTTACTCATATTGGCTTTCCTTTAATTGCTTAAATAGCGTTATTTTTTTGTTGGCGGTAATACAACAACTTCAGTGCCACTGTATATATCGTGCAGACAGGCACTGTTGGGTGATATCAGACACCAGAGATAGCCGATACCAGCGATCGCCAGTGATAGCGTTGCCAGAATGCTGCGTTTAATACATTGCTCGGGGGTGGCCAGCGAGCCATCGGGCTGTCGTAGTTTTAGGCGCCATGACTTCATTCCCAGAGTCTGGCCCTGTTTGCGCCAGCAAATAAAGTAGTAGCTAGCGAGCGCGACTATCCAGCCGGCAAAACTCAGCCATTGCAGAATAGGACCGGGCTGCACTTCTTCAAGGCCCTGAGTGCCATTGAAGATCACTTTTATTAGCAGCAGCAGAAGCCCATAGGCGAGGGTGATGGAGAATAGCAAAAAAACATCGTAGATCAGCGCCGCAAGTCTGCGCAGTAAATTGGCTGGGGCTGGAGTGGGAATAGGCTTATCAGTCATAAATTATGGCTTATCAATGTGAATCATCTTCGAATTTTGCCGAAAGCCAGTACAATGCGCAATCAATAGAAAAGCCATCGGGAGAATTTAGTGGATTGGATTTACGGCATACATGCTGTTCAGACCATGCTTAAGTCAGCACCTCAGCGAGTTGTAGAGTTACATGTCCAGCGTGGACGGCAGGATGATCGACTGCAAAAGATCCACAAACTTGCCGAGCAGCACGGCGTAACTCTGCAGTGGGCGACAGTTAAAAATCTCGATGACAAGGTCGAGGGTCGTCATCAGGGTGTTATTGCGCTCTGTGAGTCGGGCCAGACCTATGACGAGAAGTATCTGTTGCAGCTGGCCGAGGAAAAGGCTGCTGAGGGACTATTTTTAGTTCTTGATGGTGTTACCGATCCGCATAATCTCGGTGCTTGTCTGCGCTCCGCAGATGGTGCCGGCGTTCACGCAGTGATCGTGCCCAAGGATAATTCGGTGGGCCTGACTCCGGTGGTACAGAAAGTTGCCTGTGGGGCTGCCGAGAGCGTTCCTCTAGTGATGGTGACCAATTTGACCCGCACGCTGAACAAGCTTCAGCAGCAGGGTGCCTGGGTGGTTGGCGCTGCCGGTGAGGCTGAGCAGTTTATTTACGATATAGATCTGACCGGACCTATGGTTCTAGTGATGGGCGCCGAGGGCAAAGGTATTCGCCAGCTGACCCGCAAGCAGTGTGATTATCTGGCCAAGCTACCGATGGCCGGTGAGGTCAGCAGTTTAAATGTGTCGGTGGCAACCGGCGTCTGTCTCTTTGAAATTGTCCGTCAGCGCCGCGCTTGATGTCCGTCAACTGGCAGTCATTCTATGCCGAGAATTTTTCTCTGTGTTAATTTTCGGCTGTTTTTCATCTATGATGAATAGTCTGTAATGTTAGGATAGGATCTACTGGGGAAGGATCTACTGGGAGAGTTATGGCAATGGATGTGAAAGAACAAAAAATATTCACAATACCCAACGTGTTGAGTATGGCAAGACTGGCTCTGGTGCCAGTCTTGATCGGTCTGGCAATGGCGGTCAAAGCCAAGGCATTTCTAATGGTTCTCGCGGTATCGCTACTCAGCGACGCCTTTGATGGTTATCTTGCACGTAAATTAAATCAAACGACCGAGTTGGGTGCCAAGCTGGATAGCTGGGGCGATGTGTTGACCTACGGCGCTATGATTCTTGGCCTCTACTGGATCTGGCCCCAGGTGTTTACTGAGCAGCTATGGTTTTTAATCGCCGCGACGCTCTCTTTTGTAGTACCGGTGGTACATGCCTTCAATAAGTTTGGCGAGTACCCTAGCTATCACACTCTGGGTGCCAAGACTGCTGCTGTGCTGATGGCGCCAGCATTCTATTCACTGACCCTGCTGGGTTGGGAGCTGTTCTTTCAGGCAGTGATTATATTTCATGTTGTGGTGGCGTTTGAGGAGATGGCGATCACTTCAACTCTGAGTCAACCGCGCACCAATGTGATGTCTATTCTTAGTCTTGGTCGATATCCTCAAGAGCAAAAGGTGGCGCCAGAAGTAGGGCGAAAAGACGCGGCCGATGCAGTGGTGGACTCAGCGGTTGGTATAAGTGCCAATCTAAGCACTAATGAGCCTCTGCAAAGCGCCGAAAAAATCCATTAAATCACTCTGAAATTGCCGGTTGCATCGGGCAGGTCAACTCACTACAATAGCGCGCCTTACAGCGTCCGGGTATATATCCGGGCACTCCTTGCTTCACCACAGCGGCCTAATGTCGTTAGCGGGAAGCTTTTAACCCACGAGGAGATACAATGCGTCACTATGAAATCGTATTTCTAGTCCATCCGGACCAGAGCGAACAAGTTACCGGTATGATCGAGCGTTATACTGCTTCAATCGAAGCGGGCGAAGGCAAGATCCACCGTCTAGAAGACTGGGGTCGCCGTCAACTGGCTTACCCAATCAACAAAATTCACAAAGCTCACTACATTCTGATGAACGTCGAATGTGGTCAGGAAGTCCTCGACGAGCTTAACTCTACTTTCCGCTATAACGATGCGGTTCTGCGCAGTCTGGTTGTTCGTCGCGATGAAGCTATTACAGCCGAATCTCCGATTATGAAAACCGAGAACGCTGACAAAGCTGATAAAGAAGCCCGTGAGCGTCGCGCTGCTGCCAAGCAAAAGGCAGATGAGGCGAAAGCTGCTGAAGAAGCCGCAGCTAAAGCTGCCGCAGAAGCAGAAAAGCCTGCAGTAGAAGAAGCTGTTGCTGAAGAGCAGTCTGAAGCGAAAGAGGGAGAAGAATAATGGCTAAGTTTGTACGTCGTCGTAAGTTTTGTCGTTTCAGTGCCGAAGGTGCTCCTGAAATTGATTATAAAGATTTAGATACGCTGAAAGGCTATGTTTCCGAGAGCGGCAAGATTGTTCCAAGCCGTATCACCGGAACCAAAGCGCGCTATCAGCGTGAACTGTCAGAAGCTATTAAGCGCGCACGCTACATTGCGTTGCTACCTTATACTGACGGTCATAAGTAATTAGAGGTAAAAACTTTGCGAGCCCTAGCTGAAATAATTATGCGTGGGCGTGCTCAGGCATGTGCTGTTGCTCTATTTGGTTGGTTGCTGCCCTTGGTTAGTCCGGCAACAATTGGTCTGGTGTCGCTGCGCAAAGATAGTATGGAAGGGTTGATTGTTACACTGTGGGCTATTTTGCCCTGGCTGGCGCTCTATTATGCCGGCGATGTCAGCCCTCTGATCATACTCTTGCCGCTGGCGGTACTCGTAGTGATTGCAGCTGTAGCCAATGTGTTGCGCAGCACGGCATCCTGGCAGTGGACATTAGTTATTGCGGGTATAGTTAGCGCTATAGCGGCTATATCCATTGGCTTTATTGCCAGCGCTGAAGTTGATCTGGTGGTTGTGGCGATCGCAGAGTTTTTTGCTGAGATAGGTGCACAGGAAGCAATATCGGATGAGTTTGAATTTACTCCCGATAGAACCTTTGTGCTGGGCTTGTTTGCCTGGTTAATTGGATTCACTGCTGTCTGTGCCCTGTTAGTTTCAAGATGGTGGCAGTCGCTGTTATTTAATCCCGGAGGATTCCAGAAGGAATTCCACGAGTTTAGATTGGATCAGAGAGTTGCTGTTGTCTTAATTGCTTTAGTTATTGCTGGTGTGGTTTTGCCCCTTGCTTACAGGCCCTGGGTTGAACTGGTGTCACTGCCGCTGTTAATTGCCGGTGTGGCCTTGGTTCACTCAAGTGTCAAAATGATGGGTATGGGTGTGCACTGGCTTGGATTAATGTACTTTGGGTTACTGTTTATTGGCCCTACAGGTACTGTGCTGATCGGCCTGGGTTTGGTTGATAGCATTTTGAATTTACGCTCTAGGCTTGCGGCCTTTAAAAACCGCAACTCTTGAGCCAAGTGTGAAACGAGGATATTAAGATGGAAGTCATTCTTTTAGAAAAAATTGGTAAGTTGGGCGGTATTGGTGACAGAGCTAATGTTAGAGCTGGCTTCGGTCGCAACTACCTGATTCCACAGGGCAAAGCTGTTTTCGCTACTGAAGCGAACACGGTTGCTTTCGAACTGCGTCGTGCAGAGCTCGAAGCTAATGCAGCTGATAAGCTGGTTAAAGCTCAGGGTCGTGCTAAATTGCTTGAGGCGTTGGGTGCTATCACTATCGTTGCTATTGCCGGTGAAGAGGGCAAACTGTTTGGTTCAGTGGGTGTCCGCGAACTGGAAGAGGCTATTGCAGCCGCTGGTGGCGATATCAACAAGAGTGAAATCAACATGCCAGAGGGTCCTATCCGTTTTGTTGGCGAGTTTACTGTTGAGTGTCAACTGCACGTCGATGTTGTTCAAAACATCAGCGTAATTGTTGAAGCTGAATAAATCCCCGACAATTCCGGGTAAATTTATTGCAAAACGGCACTGCTTCTGAATAAGATGCAGTGCCGTTTTCGTATCTTGCGATTATGATTTAAGAAGAACTTTATAAACGTACTCATATTAAAAATCAGGTTAGTAGTTTAAGAAATGAACGAAGCATTATTTGCAGAGCCCGCCGCTAGTCAGCCGCTACCTCATTCGGTAGAGGCGGAACAGGCCGTGCTCGGCGGCCTGATGCTAAAGAATGATGCTTTCGATTCTATCGCCTCGGTGATCGCCGACAGCGATTTCTACAGCACAGATCATCAGTTAATCTTTAACGCGATGACCAGTCTGGCCGCAGAGGGTCAGCCCTTCGATCCGATTACCCTCGGTGAGTCACTGCAAAACAGCAATGAGCTGGCCAGTATTGGCGGCGCTGAATACCTTGTTGATCTCGCCAGCAGTACTCCCAGTTCAGCCAATATCCAGGCCTATACGCAGATTGTTCTCGAGCGCTCAATTGTTCGCCAGCTGATTGGCGCGGCCAGCGATATAGTGCGCAAAGGCTACAACCCGCTGGGTTGGGACAGCTCAAAATTACTCGCCGAAGCCGAGAGCCGACTACAGGAAATTATTGAAAATCGCCCGAAAAAAGGCGGTTTTAAAGAAGTTAACTCACTGCTTAAAGAAGCAGTTGAACGGCTCGATGAGCTGTTTAAAAACGATGCCGATATTACCGGTTTAAGTACCGGTTTTAAAGATCTCGACGGCATGACCTCTGGTTGGCAGCACTCTGACCTGGTGATTGTCGCCGGTCGACCCTCGATGGGTAAGACTGCATTTGCCATGAATATGGTTGAACATGCGGCCTTGAATCAGACTCGCCCAGTATTGGTTTTCTCCCTTGAGATGCCAGCTAACCAGCTGATTATTCGACTGCTGTCGTCGATTGGCAAGATTGACCAGACGCGTATGCGCTCGGGTAATCTCACCGAAGATGATTGGCCGCGCCTGAGTAGCGCCGCCCAGCGTTTGAAAGACCGCCCCTTATTTATTGATGACACCTCTGGTATCACACCACTGGAGATGCGCAACCAAATCAAGACCTTTACCCGTGAGCGGGTAGAGCAGTTGCGCCAGGAGTGGCATCAGGAACACGGCGCCAATACACCAGCGGATATGGAAGCGCTCTACAAGCAGGCCCAGCCGGGCATGATTATGGTCGATTACCTGCAGCTGATGAGCGGTAGTAATCCCGGTGAGGGGCGTGTCCAGGAGATCTCGCAGATCTCTCGTGAACTCAAGAATATGGCTCGTGAATATGAATGTCCGATGATTGCGCTATCCCAGCTCAGTCGTAATCTTGAACAGCGACCCAATAAGCGTCCGATCAACTCGGATCTGCGTGAATCTGGTGCGATTGAGCAGGATGCGGATGTGATTGTGTTCCTCTATCGCGATGAGGTTTACAACGAAGATAGTCCCGATAAAGGCAGTGCTGAAATTATTATTGGCAAGCAGAGAAACGGCCCTATTGGCACCTGTCGACTGGCGTTTATGGGCAAGTACACAAGATTCGAGAATCTGGCTGGCGATTACTTCACCGAAGAGTAAGTCTTTATTATCTATTTTAACTGCTTCTACTTAAGCCTCTGTAAATAGGATTGTTGATAATGCGGGTTTTTCACACAGTCAGTGGTCTTCGTGATGCGCTAAAAGCCTCGCGTCTCAAGGGCTTGCGGATTGGCTTTGTGCCGACCATGGGCAACCTCCACGAAGGTCATCTGGCGCTGGTCAAACAGGCTCGCAGCAGCTGCGATATTGTTGTCTGCTCTATTTTTGTAAATGCCCTGCAGTTTGGCCTTAATGAAGATTGGGATAAATACCCGCGCACCTACGAGATGGACTGCGACAAGCTTCGCGACAGCGGCTGTGATTATCTATTTCATCCGGAAGATACCGAGATGTACCCCAATGGACTGGATACCCAGAGTCGCGTTATCTGTCCGACTATGACCGATGTGCTCTGCGGTGCCAGCCGTCCCGGTCATTTTGAAGGGGTTACCACGGTGGTATCCAAGCTGTTTAATATAGTTCAGCCGGATGAGGCTATCTTCGGTATTAAAGACTATCAACAGCTGGCGGTAATTCGCCGTATGGCTGAGGATCTCTGTATGCCGGTGCAGATTACCGCTGCGCCTATTTACCGTGAAGCCGATGGTCTGGCAATGAGTTCGCGAAACAGCTATATCACAGAGGAAGAGCGCCCCAGAGTTATTGTGCTCAAGGAGAGCCTAGAGTGGGTTGCCGAACAGATTGAGGGCGGTGCACGAAACTTTACCCAGTTGGAAGAAACCGCGATACAGCGGATTGCCGATGCTGGTTTTAAAACGGACTATATTACTGTTACCAATAGCAAAACATTAGATCCTGCGGCTGAGGATGACCTTGAAATTACCGTTCTTGGTGCCATCTATACCAGTGCGGCACGACTGATTGATAATTTAAGTATTAACCTTTAACTCGGTGACAAACCCTAAATGAGCTTTAGACATTTAGAGAGATTTAAAGAATTTTAGACGGAGATTGTGAGTGTTATCTACATTTTTAAAAGCTAAGTTACATATGGCGTCGGTTACTCAGGCGGAGCTCTGGTATGACGGTTCCTGTGCTATTGATGCAGATTTACTGAAAATCTCAGGTATGCAGGAATTTGAGCAGATTGATATTTATAACGTGACTAATGGTGAGCGTTTTACCACTTACATTATTGTTGCCGAGGCTGGATCAGGCATTATTTCGATCAATGGCGCGGCTGCCCGCAAATGTCAGGTTGGCGACAGAATTATTATTGCTACCTACGGCCAACTGAATTCCGAGGAAGCTGCGCAGCATAAGCCAAAGCTGGTCTATCTCAATGAAGATAATACAGTTGAGCGCTCAACTAATACTATCCCCACCCAGCTAGCCGAGTAACCAGCCTTTCTAGATCGGGTTGATCTATCTGTCGCCGCAATTGGCTTTTAGGTATTGGCGCATTTTAGAAATCTCTGCAAGTTTTTCCTGATTCGGAAGGTAGCGATACTCACCACTCTGCTGATCTAGCTGCCGAACGCGCCCGGCATTTTCCAGCGCGATTAATTTACTGCTCGCTTTCGAGCAGTTTTTTCGTTGAGTCGCCAACTGCTGTTCTGTGGGTTGGGGAGTTTCCAAGACCGAAGGTTTTTCGCTGTTGTCATTTGAGTTTACTGCAACAGAGACAACAGCTTTCTCGGGCATCGGATTGCCTGCTTTTACTTTGATCAGGGTTGTCGGCACATCTGCAGGCTTGGTTTCGCTGTAATGAGTGACCCCATTTTTGTCCACCCATTTGTAATATTTTTCAGCACTCACTGCAGTGGAAACGCCGCTTAGTACCATTAGGCAACTGATTAAAAAAACTGATTTCATCCCTTTTCCCTGTTTTATTTCTACGTCCAAAGTCCATTCATAATGTTCTGCGATCAGTCTAAGTATAGATTTTAGAATTGCCCTGAAGATGAAATTATTGCGCTGGGCTTTGAAAAATGCCTGAAAAGTGTTAAATTGCGGCTGTTCTGTGCGTATTGCTACAGAAATTTGGACAAAGTACCAGGTTGGCGTTACCCATGCCGCTGGTCATCAAGAGCGAAGGCACTAGTATCCAAGGTGCCAGCTACAGTCAAAAAGCACTTACCCGTGTGACTGGAACTTGCCGCAATTGCGGCGTCACTTCTGATGTAACAGCCAATTGCCACTGCGAAACGTCCCAAATGTCATTATTTTTGAGGACTTATTGTGGAACTCTTATCCGGCGGTGAAATTTTAATCCGCGCTCTAAAAGATGCAGGTATCAAGAATGTCTGGGGTTACCCGGGCGGCGCTGCACTGCATATCTACGACGCCCTGTATCGACAGGAAGATGTACATCATATTCTAGTTCGTCATGAGCAGGCTGCGGTTCACGCCGCTGATGGCTACTCTCGCTGTACTGGTGAAGTTGGTACTGCTCTGGTGACCTCGGGTCCCGGCGCAACCAATGCAATTACTGGTATTGCCACTGCCTATATGGATTCGATTCCGTTGGTGGTTATCTCTGGACAGGTCCCACTGACCAAAATTGGTCAGGATGCTTTCCAGGAAACCGATATGGTCGGTGTTTCTCGTCCTATTGTTAAGCACAGCTTTCTGGTGACTCGCCCTGAAGATATCGCCGAGACTATTGCCAAGGCCTACTATATTGCCTCTACTGGTCGCCCCGGCCCGGTTGTTGTCGACATCCCCAAGGATGTTACAGATCCCAGCCACAAGGTGCCTTACAGCTATCCAGAGCAGATTAAGATGCGCTCCTATCAGCCAACTGACAAAGGTCACCGTGGGCAGATTAAACGCGCAGTTAAAACTCTGATTGGAGCCAAACGTCCGGTGATCTATGCCGGTGGTGGCGTAGTTTTGGATAATGCCTCTGAACAGTTGACCGCTCTGGCGCAGAAACTAAACTTTCCAGTGACCAATACATTGATGGGCCTGGGTTGTTATCCGGGTACCGATCGTCAGTATCTGGGTATGTTGGGCATGCACGGGACATTCGAAGCCAATACCGCCATGCACCATGCGGATGTTATTTTCGCCATTGGCGCGCGCTTTGATGATCGGGTAACCAATGATCTGGATAAGTTCTGCCCCCATGCAACGATTATTCATGTGGATGTTGATCCGACGTCGATATCGAAAAATATCGATGCGCATATTCCGATTGTTGGAACCTGTACTGCTGTTCTCGATGAGATGAACAGCCTCAGTGAGCAGATGGATATTAAGCCAGATGCAGAGGCGATCGCCGAATGGTGGACGCAGCTCGATCAGTGGCGTGCGGACAAAGGTATTTATACCGCGTCGCGCTACGAAGAGAGCTCCGGCAACTGCATCAAGCCCCAGGATGTTATCAAGATGCTCTACAAGATCACCAATGGTGAGGCGATTGTTACCACCGATGTTGGTCAGCATCAGATGTTCGCTGCGCAGTACTATCTGTTTGATAAGCCGCGCACCTGGATCAACTCCGGTGGTCTTGGCACCATGGGCTTTGGTCTGCCGGCAGCTATGGGTTGCCAGTTGGCATTCCCGGACAAGGCGGTTGCCTGTGTTACCGGTGAAGGCAGTATCCAGATGAATATTCAGGAACTGTCCACCTGCAGTCAGCACAATCTGCCAGTAAAGATTATCAATCTTAACAATGCTGCTCTGGGCATGGTTCGCCAGTGGCAGGATATGAACTACAGCAGTCGCTACTCCGAGAGTGTCTACGAGGATTCACTGCCAGATTTTGTAAAGCTGGCTGAGGCCTATGGCCATGTGGGCATGAAAATTACCCATATCGATGAACTCGAAGAGAAGATGCGTGAATGCTTTGCAATGAAAGATCGCGTGGTATTTATGGATATTGATGTCGATCGCTCTGAGCATGTTTACCCCATGCAAATGCCTGGCGGTTCCATGCGCGATCTGTGGTTAAACAAGACGGAGAGAACCTAATGAAACGGATAATCTCTATTCTTTTAGAAAATGAGTCAGGTGCTCTGTCGAGAGTTGTCGGTCTATTCGCCCAACGCGGGTATAATATCGACACTTTGACGGTTGCCCCCACTGATGATGACACCCTGTCGCGTTTAACATT
>Ga0209119_1003025_pt1 | contig 14853 bp, 17 predicted proteins | sample COG_03_FD_184747 | JGI IMG/M metagenome (GOLD analysis project Ga0209119, IMG submission 184747) | Pelagic Microbial community sample from North Sea - COGITO 998_met_03 (SPAdes) (version 2) | ecosystem: Environmental > Aquatic > Marine > Neritic zone/Coastal water | place: Helgoland, sampling... | reverse complement strand
TACACCTTAGAAGGCGCAAAAACGTATTTGAAAGAACAAGATCGAAAGTCGTTAGATAATTTTGAAATAATAACAAAATTAGAACGCGTGAAAAATGAATTAATTAAAATTAAAAATCAACTTTAAAGACATGTTACAGGCTTTGGTCTAATTGTTTTAGGATGGTAACCCTACTTTTTACGCATGTACACCGTTATTGGAACGCCTTTAAAATCGTATAAATCTCTTAGTTTATTCTCTAAAAATCGTTTGTAAGGCTCTTTTACATACTGTGGCAAATTACAGAAAAATGCAAATTGTGGTTGCGGCGTTGGCAACTGCATGATGTATTTTATTTTTACAAACTTTCCTTTCAACGCTGGTGGCGGATTGTTTTCAATAATAGGCAATAAATCGTCATTTAGCACACTTGTTTTAAGGCGTTTGCTACGGTTTTTATACACTTCTAAAGCCGTTTCCATAGCTTTAAAAATTCGCTGCTTAGATAGCGCTGAAATAAACACGATCGGCACATCCGTAAATGGTTTTATTTGTTCCCGAATGTGAGTCTCAAATGCTTTGGTGGTTTTGGTGTCTTTTTCAACCAAGTCCCACTTATTAACCAAAATTACAATCCCTTTATGGTTGCGTTGTGCCAACCAAAAAATATTTTGAACCTGGCCATCAAATCCACGTTGGGCATCACAGACCAACAAACACACATCTGCATGTTCTATAGCCCGAACCGAACGCATCACAGAATAAAATTCTAAATCTTCCTTTACCTTTGCCTTGCGACGAATTCCGGCCGTATCCACTAGGTTGAACTCAAATCCAAATCGGTTGTATTTTGTATCGATCGAATCGCGAGTAGTCCCTGCAATATCTGTAACAATATAGCGATCTTCGCCAATCAATGCATTGATAAAAGAAGATTTTCCGGCGTTTGGACGTCCTACCACTGCAAAGCGGGGCAAAGTCTCTTCTTCTACTTCCTCTACTTCTGGCAATGCTTTTACAAGTGCATCTAACAAATCGCCCGTACCACTTCCGTTGATACTTGCAATTGTGAAAAACTCTCCTAACCCTAGAGCATAAAACTCAACAGCATCTTGCTCGCGCATGGCGTTGTCAACTTTATTGATGACTAAGAATACAGGTTTTTTTACTTTTCTAAGTAACTTAGCAACATCTTCATCCATACCCGTCACACCCGACTCAACATCGACCATAAAAATAATAGCATCTGCTTCTTCGATGGCCAACTCGACTTGTTTGTCGATTTCAGCTTCGAAGACATCGTCACTACCAAGTACATAGCCCCCAGTATCAATCAACGAGAATTCTTTTCCATTCCAATCACTTTTACCGTAGTGACGATCACGGGTTACTCCACTCACGGCATCTACAATGGCTTCTCGCCGTTGAATCAACCGATTAAAAAATGTGGATTTTCCAACATTTGGACGTCCTACTATCGCTACAATATTGCTCATATGCTTATAAAATTGCTGCAAAAATAGGAAATATCCTTTTGGTAAGCTGTTTTTTATGGAAGTTTAAAAATATATAAACTCAAATGAATTTCTTTAGATATTCTTTAGAGGAAAGAAGGTGAAAATTAGCCTTAAAATCGTCTTAAAACTTGAGTGGATTTATAGAAGAACCACCTAATTTCAGAAGTCCAATTTTGAAACTAGTCTAAAAGTTTGTACATTGTTAATAGATTTTGACCCCCAAGTCGTAATCTTCACAAGCGATTTAACCTAGAATGCGATTTTTTTAAAGTTAGGGGCCACTGACACAAGGATAATGCTTGTGACAACTTTTAACATATTGTTTCTAAAATAAAATCACATGAAAAAATCACTCAACACATCGGTAGTACTTATTATGATGTTCAGTTTTACCATTGGACACACACAATCTTGGTTCGGTAAAAAAATTGTTGGCAGTGGAAATGTCACCACAAAAACGATCACGACGGGAGATTACGACCATATTAAAAGTATAGGGTCCGCAGACATCCATCTCTCAAAAGGAACGGAAGGTGTCATCGCTGTCACAACGGATGACAACTTACACGTCTATATCGATATTAAAGTAGAAAACAATACTTTAATTATAAAAATAAAAGACAACATTAACATAAAAACTAAAAAAGGGTTTAACATTAACGTTCCTTTTGAAAGTCTTTCTAAAGTTACCCTAACAGGGGCTGGAGACATGGACTCGAAAGACCCTATTTCGTCCGAGGAATTCAAAGTGGGATTGAGTGGATCAGGGAATGTTGTTCTGGAGGTAAACGCGTCTAAGGTACAAACAGAAATCGCTGGATCGGGTAACATTTCGCTTTCTGGCACATACGGTAATCTCAAGGTGAAATTAAAAGGCAGTGGGAATTTTGTTGGAACTGGAATGAGCTCTCAAACTACTGAAGTTAATATTGGAGGTTCTGGCAATATGAAACTGTCAGGGACTACCTCATCACTTGAAATTCAAGTAATCGGCAGTGGAAATTTTAATGGTTTTGAGTTGAATTCTAGTGATACTGACGTCAAAGTTGCAGGGTCTGGACAGGCAAAGGTGGTTGCAAATGAAAATTTAAAAGCACGTATCAACGGTTCTGGAACGATTGTTTATAAGGGCAACCCAGATAAAAAAAACACTAAGACTAATGGTTCCGGGGAAATAAAAGCGTTTTAGGTTTATGAATGTTTACATGTAAAGAGTTTTCCGAATTTATACATAATATGTAAATGATATAAAAATGGGTTCAAAATTAACACTAAACGTAGATAAAACTATTGTTGAAAAATATAAATGAGAAAATTATTGATCTTGCATTAAATGGTTTTGAAGATGGACTTCAGTATTGTACGGCAGTCGAAGGCAATCAGAATTTTATCATCACACGAGATTTAAAAGGTTTTAAGACCTTTTGTAATAGGAGATGAATTATTGAGCTACAGCCCTAAAATAAAAGCAAATCATACAATAATCAAAAACTTATGCGCTTCATAAAAAAAATATTACTTCTACTGTTTATAGGCCTCCTCCTTTTTGTGGGACATCTATTAGTGTCCACTGGTTTTTTTAGAACGATTAAACCAAAATTTGATGGAGAAATTCTAAAAACAGTTGCACTTAAAGGTGCCGAAGATATTATGATTAGTCATGTCGATAGTTTTGCTCTAGTTTCTTCTACAAACAGAGCGATATATCCTCCAAACTCCGAAGAAAAAGGCGGGCTTTATTTGATAGACCTCACAACAAACGATTTTATCCCCATTCCATTAACAACGGCTTTTAAGCAACCGTTTGCGCCGCATGGAATTTCTTTTTTCAAAAAAGATAGCAGCTATCAAGTCATGGCGGTCAATCATACACCCAAAGGACATTCCATAGAAGTGTTTGAATTACAAGACAAAAAAATGCATCATACTAAAACCTTAAAACATCCTTCAATGGTACAACCTAATGACGTGGTCTTGGTAGGTGAAAACCAATTTTACTTTACTAACGATCATAAATACACAAAAGGGATTGGGAAATATTTTGAAGAATATAGTGGCGCGGCCCTTTCAAATGTGATGTTTTTTGATGGAAACAACTTTCGAGAAGTGGCCAAAGGAATCGCGTATGCCAATGGCATTAATTACGATCGTAAACGTCAATTGGTTTATGTTGCTTCTCCAAGACGCTTTTTAATCAAAGTGTATGAAATTGAAATTAATGGATCACTGACTTATAGAGAAGATATTCCGTGTGGTACTGGTGTTGATAATATTGAATTGGATCAAGAGGGAAATCTCTGGGTTGGGGCACATCCAAACCTTTTGCGATTTAGCTCCTATGCAAAAGGGGCTAAAAAAACAGCACCTTCGGAAATTATTAAAATCAACTATCGAAAAAAAGGAGATTATTCCGTTGAAAAAATTTATGTAGAAGACGGCCAAAAAATGTCGGGTTCTACGGTCGCTGCTCCTTTTGGGAATTTGATCTTTGTGGGGAACGTTTTAGATGATAAATTTTTGATATTAGAAAAAAACAACTCCAATGTCGTTGATTAATATTGAACTTTTTATACATTCAAAAAATCAATTCAAAAAAATTGAGATTCGTACTTGATTTTTACGAATTATTATAACCAAAACGCTTCAATTGGTTTTGATTGGAACGCCAGTTTTTATTGACTTTGACATACAATTCTAAGTGAACTTGCTTACCAAAGAATTTTTCTAAATCTTTTCGTGCTTCCACGCCGACGCGTTTCAGTGCGATGCCCTTATGTCCGATCACAATCCCTTTTTGGGTTTCGCGTTCTACCATAATCACAGAACGCATTCGGATAATATCTTCTTCTTCAAAAAACTCTTCAGTCTCTACTTCCACCGCATAAGGAATCTCTTTCTTATAATGCATCAAAATCTTTTCTCGAATTTTTTCATTCACAAAAAACCGTTCGGGTTTGTCCGTTAATTGATCTTTTGGATAATAGGCGGGCGATTCTGGCAATAACTCCAAAATACGGTCAAACACATTTTTTACATTAAAACCTTCTAGTGCCGAGATCGCAATAAACTCTGCGTTTGGAACTTTTTGTTGCCACAGCTGTGCTTGCGCTTCTAATTGTTCTTGATTAGACGTGTCAATTTTATTCAACAATAATAAAATAGGTTTCTTAGAAGCCGTGATTTTATTGAAAAACGCTTCGTCTTTCAGTTCTTTTTCACCAATTTCAACCATATAAATTAAAATATCAGCATCTTCAAAAGCGGACTTTACAAAGTCCATCATTGAACTTTGAAGTTCATAGGCAGGCTTGATAATCCCTGGAGTATCGGATAGAATCACCTGAAAATCATCGCCATTAACGATTCCTAAAATTCGGTGACGCGTGGTTTGCGCCTTCGACGTAATAATGGATAATTTTTCACCTACAAAGGCATTCATCAAAGTAGATTTTCCTACGTTGGGATTACCGATGATGTTAACAAAACCTGCTTTGTGCATTTAATTTTAATTTTCCACAAAGTTACAACCTTCCTTTTAGACTAGCTAAGGTTTAAATACTTAAACCCATGCTTATTTGATTTATTGACGTCCCAAAAATGATCCGTTGACGCTCACATAGACATGGACTCTGTGAATTAGCTTTTGTCTTGATTCTTGCTTGAGCACCCTCGCTTCTTTTCAACAGATTGCTGCGCTAAACCTGCCTACGGCAGCTAAACTCGCAGTGACGATGCTTTTTTGTCTTGGCTCTTGGTTCTTCAATCCTAGTTATCACCTCTTGATTCTCTTTTTTCTTAACATTAAACCTTTAACGAAGCACGCATAAAATCTTCAACTTTATCCACCATTGTACTGCTGCCACACACAAAAGGTACCCGTTGATGTAGTTCCGTTGGTTGTATGTCCAAAATTCGTTGGATCCCATCACTGGCTTTTCCAGAGGCTTGCTCGGCAATGAATGCCATTGGATTACATTCGTATAATAAGCGTAATTTACCGCTAGGGTTTTTGGAACTTGGAGGGTATAAATAAATCCCACCTTTGATCATGTTTCGGTGAAAATCGGATACGAGAGATCCGATATACCGCGATGTATATGGACGGTCTTCTTCTTCCATTTGGCAGTATTTGATGTAGTTTTTGATGCCCTGAGGAAAGTGAATATAATTCCCTTCATTTACAGAATAAATAGTCCCTTGTTTAGGGAATTGCATTTGTGGATGAGACAAGTAAAACGTTCCAATAGCAGGATTTAGAGTAAATCCATTAACGCCATCACCAGTGGTATAGACCAACATGGTAGACGTGCCATAAATGATATAGCCTGCTGCGACCTGTTCGCTCCCTTTTTGTAAAAAATCTTCTTCAAGAACGGGAGTTCCAACAGCTGTTACACGTCTGTAAATAGAAAAAATAGTACCTACTGACACATTCACATCAATATTTGATGATCCATCTAAAGGATCCATTAATACGACGTATTTGTTTTGATGATTTTGATCGTTGCTATTTATAGAAATATAGCTCTCCTCTTCTTCACTTGCAATTCCACACACAATATTTCGATTGACGAGGGTTTGTATGAATTTTTCGTTGGCATAGACGTCCAACTTTTGTTGATCCTCCCCTTGAATATTGGTGTCGCATGCAGCCCCCAAAATATCAACCAAACCTGCTTTATTCACTTCGTAGTTGACTACTTTGGCAGCCAATCGAATGGAATTAATAAGTCGCGATAATTCGCCAGACGTATATTTAAAGGACGACTGGTGTTCGATGATAAATTCTCCGAGTGTTTGAAGTTTTTGGGACATGGCGTTCTATATTTTGTGCAAATATCTAATTTTTTACAAAACTACAACGTTTTCGTCGTGTTTTTATTAGGGGAATTTAAAACGCTTTTAAGTATCTTTGACGCACTTAATACGGACCATGAATTACCACATTAGAAAAGCAGTAACAAGCGATATGGGTCAAGTTTTAAACTTGATCACTGAGCTCGCCATTTTTGAAAAAGAACCCAATGCCGTTGAAATCACGGAAGCAGATTTAATTTCCAAAGGATTTGGAAAAAGTGCCGAGTTTGATTGTTTTGTGGCTGAAGTCGATAAAGTTGTTGTTGGTATTGCACTCGTATACACACGATTTTCGACATGGAAAGGCACGGTGTTACACTTAGAGGATTTGATTGTTTCAAAACGCATGCGTGGTCATGGCCTTGGATCTGCACTATTGGACCAAGTAATTCTTTATGCAGTAGAAAAAGGGGTTAAACGTGTCTGTTGGGAAGTCATTGACTGGAATGCCGATGCGATTGAATTTTACGAACGTAAAGGCGCAAATGTGATGCGCGACTGGAACGTAGTACAATTAGACGAACAAGGCATACAAAACTATATCTCAAAACTAAACTAATGCAAATTTTTAAATTTGGAGGTGCATCCGTGAAGGATGCCCAAGGCGTAAAGAATTTAGCCCACGTCTTAAAAACTGTTGGCTATAGTAACACACTCATTGTGGTATCCGCCATGGGGAAGACAACAAATGCGATGGAAACGGTGATTTCAAATTATTTTGACGCCAAACACGCGCTTCAAAGTTCACTACAAGACGTTAAAAAGTTTCATAATAACATTCTACTCGATTTATTTGAAGACGAAAAACATCCTGTTTTTCGAACCGTTGACCAATTATTTCAAGAAATTGCACAGTTTTTAGACCATAACAAATCGCCAAATTATAATTTTGTGTATGATCAAGTCATTGGGTTTGGAGAGTTAATTTCCACAACCATTATCAGTCATTATTTAAATGCGATTGGCATGTCCAATACGTGGCTAGATGTAAGAGAGTTCATAAAAACGGACGATTATTATCGAAACGCAAAAATTAATTGGAACCAAACACAAACGTTGATTTCTACAAATGTAGACCCTTCAAAACTACATATCACTCAAGGGTTTCTAGGAAGTGATGCCAACAATTTCACAACCACGCTAGGGCGTGAAGGGAGTGACTATACAGCGGCCGTATTTGCGTATTGTCTAAACGCTAACTCCGTGACCATTTGGAAAGATGTCCCAGGCGTGCTTAATGCCGATCCGCGTTATTTTGAAAATGCTGAATTATTACATGAAATATCGTATACAGAAGCCATCGAGCTTTCCTATTACGGGGCGTCAGTGATTCATCCCAAAACACTGCAACCGCTGCAACGCAAAGAAATTCCTTTGTATGTCAAATCCTTTTTAAACCCTGAAAATAGTGGCACCACTGTGGGAAAAGATTTAATTCTAAACCCAAAAGTGCCTTGTTATATTTTAAAACAACATCAAATTTTAATTTCGATTTCGTCCTTGGACTTCTCATACATTGTCGAAGATAATATCAGTCATATTTTTAGCCTGTTACACGAGTATAAGATGAAAGTAAGCATGCTCCAAAATTCAGCGATTAGCTTTTCGGTATGTATAGAAAACAATTATAATAATTTGGAGCGTTTGTTATTACATTTAAAAGCAAAGTATAAAGTGATCGCACATAAAGGCGTCAAGTTATACACCATTAGGCATTATACCCCAGAAGCAATACAGGCTATGGAAGCTGAAAAAGACATTCTTTTGAAACAAATTACGCCTGAAATCGTACAAATCATAACCAAGTAAAACTCGATTTTTTTGTAAAAATCAATAAGTTCGTAAGACAAAACACTATGAGTATCGTAACCCCCAAAGAAATTGCGAAAGCCATCAAGCTTGACTCCTACGGATTTATTGGGACGTTTATCGGCTGGGTGTTCATGAAAGTATTGAAGATTTCTACGATAAATAAAATCTACAACAAAAATAAGCACAAAAACGATGTTGACTTTTTAAATGGCCTTTTATCTGATTTTCAGATTCGGTTTGAAATTCCTGAAGAAGATTTAAAACGACTCCCAAAAGACGGCGCTTATATTACGGTTTCCAATCACCCTCTTGGTGGCATTGACGGCATTTTATTGTTAAAGTTAATGCTCGAACAACGCAGCGATTTTAAAATTATAGCGAATTTCTTACTGCACCGTATTGAACCTTTAGTCCCGTATATAATGCCAGTGAATCCATTTGAGGATCACAAAGATGCCAAATCGAGTATCGCCGGATTTAAGAGCGCTTTACTACATCTAAAAAACGGCCATCCGCTAGGCATATTTCCAGCGGGGGAAGTCTCTACCTATAAAGACGGAAAACTGGTAGTCGACAAACCTTGGGAACCCGCTGCCATGAAACTCATTCAACGGGCTGAAGTCCCTATAGTACCTATCTATTTCCATGCAAAAAATAGCCGTTTGTTTTACCGACTTTCGAGACTGAGCGACGCCTTAAGAACTGCCAAACTCCCCTCGGAATTATTGACTCAAAAAAACCGAGTTATTAAGGTAAGAATCGGCAAACCGATCAGCGTAAAAGATCAAAAGGAGCACCCTACTTTAGAAGGGTTTTCTGACTTTGTCAGACGAAAAACCTATATGCTTTCAAATACTTTTGAAAAGGTGAAACTTCTAAAAAATATTTCATCGAGTTTAAAAGTTACCAAATCGCCTAAAAAAATTGTGACGCCCATCCCTACAGAACTCATGTGCAACGAAGTCGCTAACTTAAAAGCCAATGACCACCGTCTTTTAACAAGTAAAAACTACGAAGTGTATTTGGCTCCTGCGGCCAAAATACCTAATATCCTTCGCGAGATTGGACGCTTACGCGAAATTACGTTTAGAGATATCGGAGAAGGCACTAACAAAGCCATTGACTTGGACAAATTTGACTATTATTACCAGCATATGTTTTTGTGGGATACCGAGGCACAGTGTCTTGCGGGGGCGTATCGTATGGGACTAGGCAGTGAGATTTTTGAAGCCAAAGGGATTGATGGGTTTTACTTGCAAGATTTGTTTCGTTTTGAACCTGAGCTCCACAGCATGATGCAACAGTCTATTGAGTTGGGTCGTGCGTTTATCATTAAAACCTATCAACAAAAACCGATGCCACTCTTTCTATTGTGGAAAGGGATCGTTCATACTACGCTGCGTTTTCCAGATCATAAATACCTGATTGGCGGGGTAAGCATCAGTAATCAATTTTCGAATTTTTCTAAATCCTTGATGATTGAGTTTATGAGATCCCATTATTACGATCCGTATTTGGCGCAATATGTACATCCTAAAAAGGCGTTTAAAGTGAAACTGAAAGATGCAGACAAAGACTTTGTGTTTGATGCCACCGCGGCCGATTTGAATAAGTTTGATAAAATTATTGATGACATTGAGCCCGGTGCCTTGCGACTGCCAGTGCTGCTTAAAAAGTACATCAAACAAAATGCGCGACTCATCGCTTTCAATGTAGACCCGCTATTTAATAACGCTGTAGATGGGCTCATGTACATCCGCATAGCAGACATCCCCGAAAGTACCGTGCGTCCTGTGATGGAAGAATTTCAAGCAGAATTGGAACGTAAGTATGGCCCTGTGGATGGGGAATAAATAGTTTATTTTTTGATTTTTATCAATTTTTTTTGTAGGTTTATAACCTTAATTGCTTAACCTAAAATTATGAAACATCAAAATCGTGAAATTATTCTTTCAATAGCTGGTGTTTTACTCTTGGTCATTGGTTTTACTTTTGGACGGACATTTGTTTCACACATGTTGGACGCATTAGGGTAAACACAAAACAACAAACCATGAAAAACCCACATAAGATACTAGTTGGGATATTGATTTTTGTCTTTACAATCTCAATACTTTCAGATTGGAAAAACTTTAAAGCTGGATTATTAGGAATTCCTCCTATTGTTGAAAATAAAATATCATAAAAATTAAAAATAGAAAATTTATTACTATGCCTGTTATTTTTAATATTATACGTGTTTCTATCGCATCTTTTGTTCTTTTCACTATTTTTAAACTCTTTCATGTTGTAATAGTCAGCAGTGTACTTTATATTAGGTTTGAGCAAAAATCTTTTTTTGATTTACTAAACGAAAGGAATATTGATCCCCTTTTTAGTTTTATTTATTTTTTGCCCTGCCTTGCATTTTTCACATTTGCATTATTTAAATTATTGAAAAACAAGACCCCTGATGCTATCAAGACAACGTTTTTTAGTGGGATTTTATCAACTCAGAAAACGAAAAATAATTCTATGGTTTTAGATACGGTAATATCGTCTTTTGAAATAATTTTCATTATAACTGCTTTGTCATATGGAGCGGGTTATATTTACGGACTTTTAACTTGTAACTCCTTTTAAGCCTTTTTAAGTAGGGTCTGCAAATTTTCTCAAGGGGTTACTCGTATTAAAGACATTAATAAGATGATATATTAAGGTAAACACAACACAACAACGCATGAAAAATCCACAAAAAAAGACAGTCAGTATCTCGAAAGCTAATCTATTTTCTTTATTTTTTATTGTATTAATTTCTGTTCCGACAATCTTGACATACTACTTCCTTTGGGGTAACTTAAAATTAGAGGGGCTTCAAATAGACTATATCAGTCTATTTATTTTTATAGTAATTATATTTAGTTCTATGGGTAGCTTCAACACAAAAAGCTCACTAAAAGAAGAAACATCTGGGATTAAACACCTCAGGTGTTTTTTTTATATTATTTCATGATCAGAATTATACATTTTTTCATCCTTATTCGTTTAAGAAAATTTCTTGGAAATATAGACTTTAGTTCTTATCTAATTGTTCTAGCTTTTTATTTTTTAGGAGGCTTCGTTCTGTTCCTATATGTTGACAAGTATAGTTATTATTTTTTATTATTTTCCTTAGGGATTTTGCAATATCATAACAAAAGAAAAGATATTGATTTACTTAAGTTTAGAAAAAACTACAAAACAATTTTATACTTAGAGTACTCGATTTATAGTCTTGTTTTTACAGTGCCCCTTCTTTTAGCATTCAAATGGCGTCCTTTTTTATTTTATCAGTTATTAATTTTATTTTATATAAATATCCCTACTCAAAAGAAAATAAATTACATTCATAAATACCCTTTTAAGTTACTCGATCCTTTCTGGGTTATTAGTTTTAGAAAAAATAAACTTTTTTTAAGTTTAATACCTGTTTTGTTTTTATTTTATGTTGGCAATAGGTATGGAAATGATAATCTAATATTTTGTGCATACCTGCTGATTGCAATAGTATTGAGTATACCCTCTTTTAATCGGGAAAATATTTATTTTATAAAAGTTAACCAACATAACAATTATCTTAAACAACAACTGAATTCCAGTTTATACAATAGTTTATTTTTAATTGTCCCAACACTATTAATTACATTGATTTTCGGGGAATTTAAAATGTTACTAATTGCACCACTTGTTTTCATTCCCATGGTGTTAAATATATTGATGAAGTATACTTTTTTTAAACAAACAATTCAACAACAATTTTTTTATATTTTTATTTTAATTGAATTTCAATATTTTCTACCCCTAATTACAATTCCATTTTTTGCTTATTATGCACATAAAAATTTAAAATCAATAAAATAAATGAGTTTAAAAATTAAAATTGATGAACAAAGGTATGGCTCTAAAATAGTGCTTAAAAATATTAATGCTAAACTCAAAAAAGGTAACATCTACGGCCTTGTTGGAAAAAATGGACAAGGGAAAACTACTTTTTTTAAGTGCATTTTAGAACACCTCAAATATAAAGGAGAAATGACCTTTGAAAATACTAAGCTCAAAACAAATGATGTTGCTTGGTGCCCTACTCAACCTTTAATTTATGATGACTTGACTGCTATTGAATTTAAAAAATTTTATGCTGAATTATTGAACATTAAAAATAATACTAAAAGAGATTTGTTTGAAGTGCCTCAAAATATATTGACGAAAGAATTTTCTACTGGAATGAAAAAAAAAGCTTACTTAATTGCCCTCTTACAAAAAGATTATTCAGTTTATCTTTTAGACGAGCCATTTAATGGATTGGATATGGAGTCTAGCTATAAATTAACTCAATTTTTAATAGAAAAAAAAAGAACTAGTATTATAATTATCTCTTCTCACATTTTAGATTTTCTTTTTAATAACTGCACAAACATACTAGCAATAAAAAATTCAAAAATAACACAATTTGAAAAAGACAAGTTTAAAACTATTGAAAATTACTTATTTAGCTAATTAAAATTATGAAACAATTAGAGAATTATGGCGTTGAGGAATTAAGTTCATCAGAAATAAACCAAATTGAAGGAGGTGGTTGGATAGCTGACTTTGTAAATGCTATTAAGTGTACCTTTGATCCAGCTAATTACACGCCTAGGCCTGGTCAAATATATTATTATTAATAAACTTAAAAAACAAGAAAATGAATTTAGAAAAATTAAATTTAAGCGAATTATCCATTGAAAACAAAAACAACATCAATGGTGGTACCATCATTCCTGCCTCAAAAGGTGCTGGATGGTGGAGCGCTCTTTTATATATTGTAGATGAGATATATGAAGGAATTAATAGACCGTGTGAATGCTAATAATAAGTAAAAGTAAACACCAGTTTAAAAGGGTAATCTTAATTTGATTTAGGCAGTATCTCATAAACTGTGTAAGTTAAATAGCTTGCTATAATTTGAACTAGAAACAAATGAATGAATACTTGTTATTTTTAATGAAACCTACACTTATTAAAAAAAAAAATGTAACGTTTTTATTTTTTTTAAGTGTAGTTTTTTTTGTTGCTGCTATAAACACTATTACTTATCGACTAGTAAGTGATCTTATTATTATTCAAAATAGAGATTTAAGTTTTTATGAAATTTTAATTTTTGGTGTGTTTATTGCACCTCCATTAGAAGAATTAATATTTAGATCCTTTTTAAATCTCGAACGAAAATATAGTTTATCAATAGTCTTCCTCCTGATGATAGTCGCTATATGGTTTTTATTTATAAAAAAATATATTTTAGCCACTTTTACTTTCATACTATTGATTTTATTTTCCTATTTAGTAGTTAATAAATTTAACATGCTTGTTGCTTTTCTTAAAAAAAACTACCTTTATTTCTGCTATACAATGGCTATGATTTTCACTTTATTACACTTATTTAATTTTACTTTTAAGTCACTTATCGTCTATCCTTTTTTTATTTTTAGCTACTTATTTCTTTCATTATCAATTAGTTATTTCAGAATTAAAAAAGGCATGATTTTAGGAGTTATATTTCATGCTTTTTATAACTTACTAATTATAATTGGAGATTTTATTTTTTAATATAAATAACATGGAACAAGAAAAATTTATTCTTAAATACTGGCAAAGAATATTATTGCTCGTTATCCCCTATTTTTTTGTTGTTGGTTTTTTTCAAATTATCGGGTTATATGTTTCTGGTGCTGATATGATAAATATTGAAGCAGCAAAAACGTCTTGGCAACATTTAATTATTTCGTTATTCAGTTTAATTGGAACACTTTTACTTTTATGGATTTTTATAAGGATCATTGACAATGAACCCTTTATTAATCTTGGGTTTAATATAAAAAACAGACTAAACGATATCTGGTTTGGAGTTTTGTTAGGACTATTAATAATGGGATTAGGGTATTTCGCACTTTTTTCAATGAACGAAATACATTATTCTAATTTTAAATACAATAATGAAGATATAATACTATCTATTTTAGTCTTTATAATAATAGCTGTTATGGAAGAAGCTTTATTTAGAGGCTATATATTACGTAATCTAATGTGTTCAGTTAATAAATATATTGCTTTAGTTATTTCAGCTGCTATATTTTCAGTAATGCATGGTGCCAATCCTAATATGGATTGGCTTAGTCTTTTAAATTTATTTTTAGCAGGGGTTTTATTGGGCGTGTCTTATGTTTATACCAAAAACTTATGGTTTCCTATTGCATTACATTTTAGTTGGAATTTTTTCCAAACTTTATTTGGATTCAATGTGAGTGGTCAAGATTTTTATTCTTTAATAGATTTCAATATTACAGAAAAGAACCTATTAAATGGTGGAGATTTTGGGTTTGAAGGATCCATTTTCTCAATAATTATTCAGATTATTTTAATCTTGAGTATCTTTATTTATTATCAGATAAAATACAAATATTATGAAAAATAGAAATCAAAACATCCTTATTATTTTAGCTATTAGCTTACTTTTAGTCATTGGGTTTAACTTTGGACGGGCATTCGTTTCCTATGTGTTGGATGCATTAAATTAAACACTAACAAAGCATGAAGAAAAAAATAATCTCAAGTTTTTTTATTGCTTTAGGTCTAATTTACATAAAAAGTGCCTTAACACACTTGATTTGTATTGATGAACCCAAAGACTATG
>Ga0209119_1003024_pt1 | contig 14856 bp, 12 predicted proteins | sample COG_03_FD_184747 | JGI IMG/M metagenome (GOLD analysis project Ga0209119, IMG submission 184747) | Pelagic Microbial community sample from North Sea - COGITO 998_met_03 (SPAdes) (version 2) | ecosystem: Environmental > Aquatic > Marine > Neritic zone/Coastal water | place: Helgoland, sampling... | reverse complement strand
CTCATTTCTTGTTTAATGTGTTACAACTGGTTATATGGAGAACAAACTTCCTGTTTATACGCCTATACTTCCGGATAACAGGAACTTTTGGTTTCTTTATCCAAAATCCAATGTACAAGCATCTTGCTTGTTCCCGCATCTAAATTCTAAATAAAACAATCGCTTATAACGGGTCAAGCTGCTTACTAAGATTTAGACTTGGGGTCTTAATCACTCAAACTTATGACATAATTTTTATACTTCCAAAATAACCGCAACAAATTTTAAGTTAAATAGCTGAAGGTAAATAACTTGTGTTTTAAAAGAAATAAATAATAAATAAGTAGAATAAATTATAAAAGAGGGTATTTCACCCTCTGAAAGTGTGTTTCAAATCGTGGTAACTTTAAGATTCCCCCCCTTTGCTACCGCTAAGCTGCGCTTAGTGGCCATAAACGAGCTGAACACTTTACATTACCCAAAGCAAAACCTACCAATCTTCGACGCCACTAAGTACAACTTAGCGGGAGCGCAAACTAGCGGTATTAGGAGGGCTTTAGTTTTTTTTGTATTTTAAAGTTTATTGAGTCGTGAGACTATAGCGCACCCTTTTCACAAAAACTCAGCAAATCGGTCTTGTTTAATGGACTTCCAGTCGTCTCTTATAAGGCTATAATAAACATCATTTCTACTCTGGCCATCGGCGGCGATATAGTTGTTTCTAAAAACCCCTTCTTTGATGGCGCCTAGTTTTTCAATGGCTTTTTGGGAGCACCTATTTTCTTGGTCCGCACTAAACTGTATGCGGCGAAATCCGATGGTTTCAAAACCAAATTTTAACAATTCATATTTACAAGCCTTGTTGAGTCCAGTGCCTTGAAAGTCTGTTCCTAACCATGTCCAGCCAATCTCACATTTTTCGCTACTAGGATTCAAATGACCGTAGCGTGTACTGCCAGCAACGCGCCCCGTTTTTTTGTCAATAATTAGAAAGGGGTAGCATATTTCATTGGCTTTCGCTTCGAGGGTAGTGTTTATATAAGCCTCAAAATCCAAATCAGTTCTTATAAACTGCCCCATAAATTTCCATATTTGATCCTCAAAAATGATGTTTCTAAGTTCTTGGTTTCTCAACGACTCAAAAGGAATCAGCAAGACACGCTCATTCTCTAATTTTATAGGAGATTTTAGTAGATATGTGTTCATTATTTTGGGCTTTATTATTACTTCGAATACTTTCAATAATCACTGAGGCTAATAGGAATGCTCCACCCAAAATAGTTCTTATTTCTGGGTATTCATTCAAAAAAAGCATGGCAATGATAATTCCATATATTGGCTGAGAACTACTTATGATACTAACTGAGGTTGTAGAAAACTTCTTAAAACTATACAATAAATAAGTGTGTCCAATTGCTGTTGTTAAGAGTGCCAACACTAAACTGGCAGGTAATTGATTTACAAACCCTGTATTGTCTAAAATAAAAAAGAAAGGAGCTAAACAAATTGTTATAATAATAAGTTGATAAAACATTAAAATTGAACCCTTATAATCAGTTGATTTCGCCTTCATGATCAAATTACGTAAAGAATAACACACCGCAGACAATGTCCCAAGTCCTAATGCTTTAAGATACGTTTTTTCCATCCCAAAATCTGGAACAATAAAATAGACACCAATTAGGACGATACCACCTAAAACTATATGTATTTTTTGAAATTTTGTTTTCAGGAAAATTGGTTCTAAAAAGGCTGTTATGATGGGATAGGTAAACAATAGCAACATCCCTACGGCAACACTTGAGAGCTTTAAAGTATAGAAGTAAGTAATCCAATGCAATCCCATTAATAAGCCTCCAATAATAAATGCAACTCTATCTTTTTTTTTAATTGTAAAATCAAATTTTTTCCATTTACAGAATATAAAAATAAATAGACTTGCTAATAATGCTCTAGTTGCTATAATCGTAGGAACAGGTAAATCGATATACCTCCCTAAAACTCCTGAAGTACTCATAAATAGTATGGCAACATTAAGTTCAATTAGATTTTTAAAACGTTTTTTTTTAAGTAATTTCATAATGAAATCCTTCAGTTATTTCACACTCCACTCATAAAAATTAGAACTCATATTTAATTCAAATCCTGTTTTGGGATATAATGAATTTCCAATCAAATTTGATTTTTCAGTTTCCAAAAACATACCACAGGCTTTGGATTCCCTCACCAATGCCTTTGCTTTTTCTATCAAAGCTATTGAAACCCCTTTGCTGCGAGATTCTGGATGTACAAACAAATCGTTTAGAAGCCAAAATTTTTTCATTCGAGTCGATGAAAAAAGTGGGTATAATTGTACAAATCCCACTAATTTATTTTCAGTAGTTTCTGCTACAAAGAGTTCCGAATCGTTGTTAGAAATCCGTTTTTCTAAAAAGCTTTTGGCACCGACAATATCCGTCTCTTTGCGATAGAATCGACGATAGGCATCAAACAACTCTGATAATTGATGGAGATCTTTAAGTGTAGCGGTTCTGTAATTCATTTTGGGTTAGTTAAAATCTGTACTGTATTTAAAGAACAATCAAAATTTATAGTCATATTTCGGTAAAACTCACTTAACACGCAGTTGTTTTATAGCGGCGGTAACTTCTGTCACGGGGTATTTACAACTGTTGTTTTGACACACATAAATAGTTGTTTGACCAGGGATTAATTTATTTTCTAGCAGCCCTAATTTGCCTTCTGTTTTTCCGCCGGAGAAGAACACATTTGGATAATAATGGTTGTTAAACTCTTTCTGTTTGGCTTCAAAATCGTCCCCTAAAATAGCAACCGAGTAGGGGGGACTCACAAACCAACTCATCAAAACATCCCAATTGGAGTAATAGGTGCCGCCCTTTAGTGTGTTTTCTTTCACATTATTGAGCATTTTTCTGGAGCGCGCTACATAATCACTGTCGTAGTAATACTGTCCAAGAACGAATAGGTTTTTGGCCATTTGAGAGTTTGATGCGGGCATCACATTATCCGATAGTTCCATTTTTCGAACTATCAATTTTTGATCCACATCCGACGTGTAAAAGAACATACCTGAGGATGAATCATAGAAATGCGCGATTGCATAGTCTGTTAGTTGTTTGGCAGAGTCCAACCATGTTTCATCAAACGTACTTTGGTATAAAGTAATAAAGGCTTCAATTGTAAAGGCATAATCATCTAAAAACCCGTTTATGGATGCTCTACCATTTTTATAACTTCTAGACAGTCGATTATCTGAAGATCGAACATTTTTATTAATGAAATTCGCATTTTTAAGCGCAGTATCTAAATACGTTTTGTCATCAAAAACAGTATAGGCATCTACATATGCTTTCAGCATTAAGGCATTCCATGAAGTGATAATTTTATCATCTAATGCTGGTTTGATACGGGTTTCTCTTTCAATAAGTAGTTGTTTTTTTGCGCTTAGTACAATTGTTTTTAAGTCTTTTTCAGAAAGTTTATAGCGGTCTGCAATCGTTTTGTCGGATTCAGACTTAAATAATATATTGATACCATTTTCCCAATTCCCATTGGCTTCGGCGTTGTAATAATCCATTATTAGTTTTGCATGAACTCCCAAAACTTGCTGTAATTCTTCCTGTGACCAGACATAATATTTTCCTTCTTCACCTTCGCTGTCGGCATCTAGAGAGGCATAAAACCCACCGTCTTTAGATGTTAATTCTCGCTGAATAAACTCTAAGGTTTCAGTAATAATTGTTTTATAGGTTTCATTTTTTGTTTGTTGGTAAGCCGCTGCATAGAGGCTGACAAGTTGTGAATTGTCATAAAGCATTTTTTCGAAATGGGGGATATTCCAAAGTTCATCTGTGGCATATCGAGAAAAACCGCCGCCAATTTGGTCATAAATGCCACCACTGGCCATTTTATTGAGAGTGCGTGTTACTGCTTCTAACACCTCTGGGTTCGGATTCAAGTAATTGTAATGCAATAAAAATTGATAACCAACGGGCAAAGGAAATTTTGGTGCGCCTTTGTAACCGCCGTTTTTTGAATCGATGCTTGTTTTCCAATTCTCAAAAATAAGGTCTAAATCTGCCATTGAGACGTCCTTTTCTTCAGAATTCAAAAAGGTCAATTCATTGGCTTGAATTCCTTCTGTGAGTTGCTGTGCTTGTTTCTCTGTCTTTTCGGGATTGTTTTTTACGTACTCTGAGATTTTAGAAAGTACATCTAACCATTGTTTTTTCTGGAAATAGGTGCCGCCATAAATAGGGCGCCCATCCGGTAATGCAATACAATTTAAAGGCCAACCGCCACTCCCTGTAATCAGTTGAACCGCATCCATATAAATCTGGTCAATGTCTGGTCGTTCCTCGCGATCAACTTTGATAGCAATAAAATGTTCGTTCATAAAATCAGCAACTTCTTCATCTTCGAAACTTTCATGTTCCATCACATGACACCAATGACAAGCTGCATAGCCAACACTAATAATAATTAATTTGTTTTCTTTTTTTGCTTTATCTAAGGCTTCTTGTCCCCATGGATACCAATTGACAGGGTTATGGGCATGCTGTAATAAATAGGGGCTGGACTCATTTATAAGTTCATTTGTAAATGGATGGTCGATTGTTTTTGTCATTTTTTTATTTTGTCCGCATGAAACTAGATACATAAAAGTAACGATTAAAAAGAATGAATTTAGTTTCATAGGTTGGTAATATAGTAGCTATAATCAACACAGCTAGGAGTTAATAAACAATATTATTTTTTAATTCGTTATGAATTAAAGCCAAGTTAATCCCTAGGTATAAATATAATAAAAAAAAGCATCCCGACGTGGAATGCTTATAGTTGATGGATTTATTTTTTTATTAGCTATTGAGCATCACTGGCATTACGAGCATTGTTACCATTTCTCCTTCGTCTAATCCGTCAATAGGCGTTAGAATCCCGGCGCGGTTTGGCATGCTCATTTCCAGCTGGACATCATCGGCATTAAGGTTGTTTAACATTTCAGATAAGAAACGTGAATTAAACCCAATTTGCATATCATCGCCTTGATAATCACAAGTCAAACGTTCTTCGGCTTTATTGCTATAATCAATATCTTCAGCAGAAATATTTAGTTCTGCACCAGCGATTTTTAGGCGAATTTGATGTGTTGTTTTATTTGAAAATATAGAAACACGACGAACGGAGTTTAAAAATTGATTTCTACTAATGGTTAAATGGTTTGGGTTTTCTTTTGGGATCACCGCTTCATAGTTTGGATATTTACCATCAATTAATCTACAGATTAGCTCTGAGTTTTCAAACGAAAATTTAGCATTAGAATCATTATATTCAATGGTTACATCATCATCACTTCCTGCTAAAATTCCTTTTAATAAGTTTAAAGGTTTTTTAGGCATGATGAATTCGGCGGTTTCATTAGCCGTCACATCGGTACGAGAATATTTAACCAGTTTATGAGCGTCGGTAGCCACAAAGGTTAGACTTTCTGTTGAAAACTGAAAAAAGACACCACTCATTACGGGACGTAAATCGTCGTTACCAGCGGCAAAAATTGTTTTAGAAATGGCTGTGGCCAAAATATCGGCACTTATGACCGTAGTACTTGGGCTGTCCAAAGAAATCGCTTTTGGAAACTCGTCAGCACTGGCATAGGCCAACGCATATTTCCCGTGATTTGAACTAATTTCTATGGTGTTGTTCTCTTCAATCACAAACGTTAACGGTTGCTCAGGAAAGGTTTTAAGCGTTTCTAACAAGAGTTTTGCAGGAATAGCAACACTGCCTTCACTATCACTTTCGACTTCGAGCTTAGAAGCCATAGTCGTTTCTAAATCACTTGCGGATACTGTGAGCTTTGAATGGTCTAATTCAAACAAAAAATTATCTAATATTGGTAGTGTGTTGGAATTATTAATTACGCCACCTAAGACTTGAAGTTGTTTTAATAAATAAGTACTGGAAACTATAAATTTCATCTGTGATGTATATTATAAATTTAAATAATGGGTTGTTACAAATATATCTTTTTGAGACTAATTATTAAAAGAAACTTATTAACATTAGGTTGATGGTTTTTTTAGAGATTAGAGTCTGTATATTTTTCATTAATCTTTTAAGAAATCGATAGAGATAGTATCCATCATATCTAACCCCAACAGGGAAGAAGCACTGCCAACAGTAGCTAAGTTACTTCGATACACGGCAATTTCTAGATAGTCAGAAGAATTAAATACAACGAGTCCTTGACCCTCATTATTACGTAGTTCTGATGCAATGTTAAAATCAACAATATCACTATAATGGTCATAAATCCGTTTGAATTTATGATTTCGTGCCGAAATTTCGAAACGCCGCCCTTTTTGTACCGATTCAAAAAAGCGTTTTTTTATATTGGTAACAACGTTCCCATAATGATCTACATAAATCACATTTCCAATCAGCTGATCTGAACCCGCTTTTACAATGGGTACGATATTTTTGATTGGTTTTATTTCTGTAATAACTTTCCCTATGACTTCTAAGGTGCCCCCTCGAGCAATGTGTGCAGCGACTTTGACAAACACATCCAATACAGGGAAGCTTGTAGAAATTTTATCATGAATATTTATTTCTACAATTTTTTGTGGATTGATATCGGAGCAAATCATACTCATAATTCCATTGTTAGCACACACAAAATAATGATCATTCAGTTGGACTACAATGTGTTTGTTTTCTTCACTTAGTTCAGAATCTACGCCAATAATATGGATGCTTCCAACGGGAAAGCTACTAAAAGCGTTTTGAATCACATACGCAGCTTCCAAAATACTAAACGGCGAAATGTTATGTGAAACATCAACGACTTTGGCTTCCAGAATTTCAGATAACAACGCTCCTTTTACAGCAGCTGTAAAATGATCTTTTGTTCCAAAATCGGTCGTTAAAGTGATGATGGCCATGTACGCAGTGACTTATTTTAGTGAAAATTACCTCTAAATAATTTGGATAATTTGTGTTATACAAACCTACACAATTTTTGTTTTAAATTTTTATTAACACTCTTAAAAATTACACTAAATTGTGACTACATTTATAGCATAGAATAGAATCCATAAATCTCTAAACATAGCAACCCTTTGAATGAACTAATTATAGAGTTAATAGATATTACGCCCAAACAGTTTTTTGGGGCTCAAAATAAAAACATCGAATTATTAAAAATGTATTTTCCAAAGCTAAAAATAGTAGCTAGGGGTACAAAAATCACTGCTTTTGGAGATGAAGATTTGTTATCTGAATTTGATAAACGTATGAAAATGTTGTTAAGTCATTTTCAAAAATTCAATAAACTCGATGAAAATATGATTGAACGTGTTCTTACAAGTGATTCTAAAGAAGATTATGATTCCTCTTCTAAAAGTGGGGATGTGATTGTTCATGGCGTAAACGGTCGTTTGATTAAAGCGCAAACGGCAAATCAACGTAAACTAGTTGATAGTGTTCAAAAAAATGATATGGTTTTTGCCATCGGTCCTGCCGGAACTGGTAAAACCTACACAGGGGTTGCCTTAGCCGTTAGAGCACTCAAAAATAAAGAAGTGAAACGCATCATTTTAACGCGACCGGCTGTAGAAGCTGGAGAGAACTTAGGGTTTTTACCAGGGGATTTAAAAGAAAAGCTAGATCCATATATGCAACCTTTATATGATGCCTTAAGAGATATGATTCCCCCTGAGAAATTAGAAAGTTATATAGAAAATGGCACCATTCAAATTGCACCTTTAGCATTTATGAGAGGTCGTACGTTAGATCATGCTTTTGTGATTCTTGATGAAGGACAAAACACAACACACGCGCAGATGAAAATGTTTTTAACGCGCATGGGAAAAGATGCGAAATTTCTTTTAACAGGAGATCCCGGCCAAATTGATTTGCCGCGTCGAACGATTTCTGGATTAAAAGAAGCCCTTTTAATATTGAAAGATATAGATGGTGTGGGCATGATATTTTTAGATGATAAAGATGTTATACGTCATAAATTGGTCAAAAAAGTAATAGAAGCCTATAAACATATTGAAAATAGAGATTAAAACTACCACATGAGTCATACCATTACTGATACAAATTTTGAATTCCCAGGGCAATCCAATCTATATAAAGGAAAAGTTAGAGAAGTCTATAACATCAACAACGACCTTTTGGTGATGGTAGCGACGGATCGCTTATCGGCTTTTGATGTCGTAATGCCAAAAGGAATTCCTTTCAAAGGTCAAATACTAAATCAAATTGCCACTAAAATGATGGCGGCTACTGCAGATATTGTTCCAAACTGGTTGATAGCCACCCCAGATCCTAATGTAGCGGTTGGTCATTTATGTGAGCCATTCAAGGTAGAGATGGTTATTAGGGGCTATATGTCTGGCCATGCTGCTCGTGAGTATACACTAGGAAAGCGAGAGCTTTGTGGCGTCTCAATGCCAGATGGGCTTAAAGAAAATGATGCCTTTCCAACCCCTATTATTACGCCAGCTACAAAAGCAGAAATGGGTGATCATGATGAAGATATATCTAGAGAAGACATTATAAAACGTGGCATTGTTTCTGAAGCGGATTATCTTGTTTTGGAAGATTACACGCGAAAACTATTTCAAAGAGGATCTGAAATTGCTGCCTCTAGAGGGTTGATTTTAGTAGATACAAAGTATGAATTTGGAAAAACTAAAGATGGAAAAATAGTACTCATCGATGAAATTCACACCCCCGATTCTTCACGGTATTTTTATGCAGAGGGCTATGAAGAACGCCAAAATAAGAATGAATCGCAAAAACAACTGTCGAAAGAATTTGTGCGTCAGTGGCTTATAAGTAATAACTTTCAAGGTTTAGAAGGTCAAACCGTCCCTTTGATGAGTGACGATTATATTGCAACGGTGAGCGAGCGCTATATAGAATTGTATGAAAACATCACAGGGGAGACTTTTGTTAAAGCGGACGTTACAAACATTCAGTCACGTATAGAAACCAATGTTCTTAAGTATTTAAAGACTGAATAAACGTTTTTATTTTGTAGGCTTTTACTCTAAAGAACCCATACACTTGCGTGTTTGGTTTAATAATATAAATTGATATTAAACTCACCACCACTAAAAAACAAAAGGCGCCTAAAATAGCTTCAATTGGGTTCAGGTTTTTATCAAAAAACCTTTTCAGACCCCAACCTGTAAAACTACCATAAAGAAGAATAAAATGCACTATATAAATGGATAATGTTTTTTGTCCAATTTTTAAAATAACAGGATGTTTCAAATACGCTTCTAAAGCATAAAATATCCCAAATAAAATTAAGACATTCCCTAGTCGTAAAAATAAATAATTATAATTAGCAACTTCTGAAAAGAGCGTGATATCAGTCTCAATTGTAAGCCAGTTTAGAAAAGTGGAAGACCCATAAATTAGCAGAAATCCTATGCTAAAAAATCCTGTTACAATAATAGCTTTAAAACGTGGACGTACTAAATTCCCATAAAATAAAGTTGCAATAAAAGCACCATAGGCTACGTATCCAAACCAAGGAGTGATGGTAAATACAGAGCCATTAGCTTTGGTAATGTAATTGGCAAAAAACAGTGGGATTGTATCAGTTTCGAAGGTTCTGTAAAGTGGTTCACAAAGGAAAATTAAGGTTCCTAAACAAAGCATAAGCATCGAGAATAATAGAGTCTTTTTTTGACTTATTTCATAAAGACCTACAATAAGAATTAAGGACGTTCCTATAATTTGCAGCACATCAATCACCATAAAATAGCTGCCAAAAGACCCATTTAACCACCTAAAAATTGGAACTCGGAGTGCATACCCAATGCCAATCAACATTAACCCTCGAAGGATGCCGCGCCGCATCCTGTAGTAGGATTGTTGTTTTTCTTTAGCTTTCATTAAAAGGTAGGTGAAAATCAGCCCCGAAACTGTAAAAAATATGGGTGCGGTGATGCCTCTAAAATACTGCCATGTATTATAAATTAAGTTACTAGGATCTCTGTATTCAGTAGCTAATAAGCTATCAATAAAATGACCTTGAAGCATCATTAAAATGGCAAATGCTCTTAGTGCGTCAATGAAATATAGACGATTTATTTGCAAAGTTAAATTGGTTAGACTGCGAAGTTAGGTTATAATTTTAACATAGAAATTATTAAATCTGTGAACTTTATTTCTTGAAATTTCATAACTTCACCTCTTAAATTTAATAAAATGGCAGTATACCAAATTAAAAATTTCGAAGCCTATACGAATAGTTATAAAAATTCAGTAGAGAACCCCGAAGTCTTTTGGGATGAAATTGCGAAAAATAATTTTGAATGGAAACGCCCCTGGTCTAAGGTTTTAGATTGGGATTTTTCTATTCCAAAAATTAGTTGGTTTGAGGGGGCTCAACTAAATATAACAGAAAACTGTATTGATCGCCACTTAGAACATAACGGCAATAAAACGGCAATTTTATTTGAACCCAACAATCCTAAAGAACCATCTGAAGCAATTACATATACTGATTTACACAAACGTGTCAATCAGTTTGCAAATGTATTAAAGTCAAAAGGCATTCAAAAAGGGGATCGGGTTTGTGTGTATTTACCTATGATTCCTGAATTAGCGATATCAGTTCTTGCATGTGCACGAATTGGCGCGATCCACTCTGTTGTATTTGCTGGGTTTTCAGCAAATGCTTTGTCGTCACGTATAAATGATAGTGATTGTAAACTGCTTATTACAAGTGACGGTGGTTATCGTGGAGCAAAAACAATTGATTTAAAATCGATTGTGGACACGGCACTTTTAGACTGTAATGGGATAGAATCGGTACTTGTTGCAAAGCGTATACACACAGATATTTCGATGGTTTCGGGAAGAGATTTTTGGCTACAGCCGCTTTTAGACGGCGCTTCAAACAGCTGCGAAGCGACCGTGATGGATGCTGAAGATCCTTTATTTATATTATATACATCCGGCTCTACTGGGCAACCAAAAGGGATGGTACATACGACGGCGGGCTATATGGTTTATACGGCCTATACGTTTAAAAATATTTTTCAATACGAACAAAATGATGTGTATTGGTGCACGGCCGATATTGGATGGATTACGGGGCACAGCTACATTGTATATGGGCCTCTTTTAAATGCTGCTACAACGCTGATGTTTGAAGGCGTTCCTAGTTATCCAGATTATGGCCGTTTTTGGTCGATTGTAGAAAAACACAAGGTCACTCAATTTTATACAGCACCCACGGCCATTCGCGCTTTAGCAAAACAAGGATTAGATCTCGTGACTCCATACGACTTGTCTTCTTTAAAGGTATTAGGTACTGTCGGAGAACCTATTAACGAAGAAGCTTGGCAGTGGTATAACGATCATATTGGAAATCGAAAATGTCCAATTGTAGATACATGGTGGCAAACAGAGACGGGCGGTATTATGATTTCTCCAATTCCAAATAGTTTTGAAGGAAAACCAGCCTTTGCAACTTTACCATTTGTTGGTGTTCAACCTGCATTAATGGACGATAAAGGTGTAGAAATTGAAGGCAATTCTGTGGAAGGACGTTTGTGTGTCAAATTCCCTTGGCCTTCTATGGCGCGTACGATTTGGGGTAACCACCAACGCTATAAAGAGACGTATTTTTCTGCTTATGATAATATGTACTTTACGGGAGATGGTGCACTGAGAGACGAAAATGGCCACTACCGAATTACTGGTCGAGTGGATGATGTGATTATTGTCTCTGGTCATAACTTAGGAACAGCACCCATTGAAGACGCTATTAACGAGCATCCAAACGTTTCTGAATCTGCTATCGTAGGCTATCCGCATGACATTAAAGGCAGCGCTTTATACGGCTATGTAACGCTTAAAAACTCAGCCGACATGAACGACGCTCTAAAAGCTGAAATCAATCAACTCATTAGTAAACAAATAGGTCCCATAGCGAAGCTCGATAAAATTCAGTTTACATCGGGGTTACCAAAAACACGCTCTGGAAAAATTATGCGCCGTATTCTTAGGAAAATCGCGAGTAATGACACCTCTAATTTAGGAGATATTAGTACGTTATTAAATCCCGAAGTCGTAGAAACAATCATAAAAAACTCACTTTAAATAAATATATACACATGAAACATCCATGACTAAAACTTGATACCCAAGGAACTGATTATATGGATGTACCATGTGACCGATAAAAAACAATAAAACTAAACACATGAAAACTAATTTAATATATATTTTTATTCTAGCAGTACTTTTTACGGCTTGTAAAACAGAAATAAAAACATCTATATCTACTTCACAATCGGATTATTTAGACAGTTCCGAAAAAGAGGATCAGTATTTAGGTGGTATAAAAATGATTCCAATTTCAACACCAAAAGGCGAATTTAATGTGTGGACCAAACGCATTGGAAATAACCCAACCATGAAAGTTTTATTGCTACATGGTGGGCCAGGAATGACACATGAAATTTATGAATCTTTTGATGGCTATTTTCCCAATGAAGGTATCGAATATTATTACTACGATCAGTTAGGGTCTTACTACAGCGATCAACCTAAGGATTTATCTCTTTGGGATTTAGATCGTTTTGTGGAAGAAGTAGAACAAGTGCGCATTGCTTTAGGCCTCACCAATGATAACTTCTATTTGTATGGACAATCGTGGGGTGGCATTTTAGGGATGCAATATGCATTAAAATATCAACAGCATTTAAAAGGGTTGATTATTTCTAATATGGTACCGTCAATTCCTGATTATCAAAAATATTCGGATGAAGTTTTAGCGCCTAAATTAGACCCAGAGGTGTTAAAAGAAATCATGTTTTATGAAGACAAGGAAGACTATACCAACGAACGTTATATGGAGTTGGTGGTTAATAATTATTATACCGAACACATCATTCGTTTGCCCGTTGCCGAATGGCCAGAGCCTCTAAATAGAAGTTTTAAGCACACAAATTTCGACGTATATGTCACCATGCAAGGGCCTAGTGAATTTGGAATTAAAGGGGATGCGAACTTAAAATACTGGGATGTGAAGGCCGATTTACATAAAATAACAGTACCGACTTTGAGTATTGGTGCGACCCATGATACGATGGATCCAGCACAAATGGAGTTTATATCAGAAGAAGTTCAGAATGGGCGGTTTTTATTATGCCCTAATGGGAGTCACCTTTCACAATTTGACGATCAAAAAATCTATTTTGAAGGCTTGATAAAATTCATTAAAGATGTAGATAACGGCGATTTTTAAATCGTACGTTCCAAGGGTTTGTTCAAAAGAAAAATTACCATAGAAGCAAATCCACAAACTGTAAACCCTAAAAATAGCGGCCATGCCGTATCGTTTACATAAGCGCCTATAACACTCGCAATACCAACACCCATGACGGTGGAAATAAATCCATTAATGGCTGCGCCAACGCCGGCGATATGCCCTATGGGCTGCATGGCGAGTGCTCGAAGATTTCCAAACAAAAATCCAACAGCGGTGAATTGTAATGCAAAAAACGTTAGTAGAACCCAAAGGGGAGGATTGGGTTGGTTATAATATAAAACCACATAGATTAAAGAACTCAAACTATAGGCTGCTAAAGACACTAAAGCTATGCGTTTCATGCCCACACGTACCACATAAACGCCATTAAGGTAAGTGGCAAAGCCAACGCCCACCGCCAAACTCGCAAAAATTAAGGGGAAGTCATCTCCTAAGTTGTATTGGATTTCAAAAATATGTTGGGTGGTACTTAAATACACCATAAACGAGCCTGTAATAAACCCCGCAATTAACGTAAAAGCCACCGCTTGTTTGTGTTTAAAAAATTCTTTGAATCCAGAAATTAAAACAGCACCTCTAAAAGGAATTCGTTTATCCTTTGGCAAGGTTTCTGGTTGCCGTTTCCAAAACCAAAATATCACTAAAATGCCGAGTCCTAACTGTACATTAAAAATGGCTTGCCAGTTATAAGTAATCAGTAAATACTGTCCAAGGGTGGGAGCGATGATGGGAATAAGGATAAATATCATGACAATAAACGACATCACTTTTGCCATATAATCACCTTCATACGAATCGCGAATCATAGCAATACTCAAAGTACGTGGCGATGCCAATCCAATGCCTTGCAGAATCCGCCCCGCAATTAGCACTTCATAACTATTTGTATTTACACAAATGAGACTCGCAATAACGAATACTAAAAACCCCACATATATAATTGGTTTCCGTCCATAACTATCGGATAAAGGGCCAAAAATCAGTTGCCCAAATCCCAATCCAAGAAAAATCATGGTAATTAATAATTGATGGTCTTGTGTGTCAGTAACCCCTAAGTCTGTACCGATTACAGCGAGGGCAGGGAGGATGCCATCAATTGACAAGGCCACTAAAGACATAAGCAACGCCATGATGGCTATAAATTCAATTTTAAGAGCAGGTTGATTTTGCATTCGGCAAAACTACTGCAAATTATAGGATTTTCAACAGCAAACCAAAACTAAACAATGTAGCTGTTTGAAATCTTAAACGTTTACTCACTAGGTAGATTCTATAGAGCGTTCTATGAGTCACCTAAACTTTTAAAAATGACGTGTTTTTTGGAAATACGTCATTTTTTTCATACTATTACCATTGATTTTGACCCCAAATCTAAATCTTCATTAGCAGCCTAACCCGTTGTAAGCATTTATTTTAGTTTAATTTTAGATAAGGGGCAAGCAGGATGCTTGTATATTTTAATTTTGGATAAAGAAACCAAAAGTTCCTGTTATCCGGAAGTATAGGCGTATAAACAGGAGGTTTGTTCTCCATATAACGAGTTG
>Ga0209119_1003005_pt1 | contig 14892 bp, 15 predicted proteins | sample COG_03_FD_184747 | JGI IMG/M metagenome (GOLD analysis project Ga0209119, IMG submission 184747) | Pelagic Microbial community sample from North Sea - COGITO 998_met_03 (SPAdes) (version 2) | ecosystem: Environmental > Aquatic > Marine > Neritic zone/Coastal water | place: Helgoland, sampling... | reverse complement strand
CCAGAACCAGAACCAGAACCAGAACCAGAACCAGAACCAGAACCAGAACCAGAACCAGAACCAGAACCAGAACCAGAACCAGAACCAGAACCAGAACCAGAACCAGAACCAGAACCAGTCAGTGCCTTTACTTCGGTACATCAATCTCATGTACAAGCTGGCTCAGAATCAGTACCTATGCCTGATGTACCAGTCGTACCGATTGCTCCACCACCCGCTGCTGATATCCCCCTGTCGCCAACAGTGCCAGAATCTCAATTGGTGCCTGTTCCTCAGGTTGTGGTACAGTCTGAAGTTGTGCAACCACTACCGGAAACAGTAGAAAATCAAAAGTCAGATTCAGGAGGTATTATGTCGGTAGCTAAGGAAAAACAAATTGAAGATTTACTTCTCGCTGAAAAGCAGCAAGCAGCAATTACCGATAAACAAAAAAAGGATGCTGCTATTGCATCTATGGATCCATTGATGACGCCTGAAATCACCGCAGGGCTTCAACAACTTCTTTCTGAATGGTCATTATTCAAGAGTAGTGGAATCTTCGGTACAGGGCCAAGTGGCGCAGAGCATCCGTTGTATAAAAAATTATCTGCCTTGACCATGTCAGCAGTTATGGCCGGTCGTTTCGATGATGCGACACCTCAGATTAAACGCAGTATTTCGGATTACATGAATGGGTGGAGATACGAAGAAGGAATTCTCCATGAACATACTGAAATGTTTGACCATTACTTACGCCGCGTGATTAAACACATTCTTGATAAACGTGCCAAAGTACTTGCTCAAAGCAAAACACCGCAATCTAACACTGCACAGTAGACTTAACTAGGTAGTTGGACCATACTAGTATCATGCCATCACATCATGCAATTGTATGTATTGCAGCGTCTTTAGACCAGTCTGATATACCAGAGCAATACAAAACTCAGTCAAATGATATTTCTCATATTATTACTGACCGTTTTTCTATTGCTGACGCTCGAGCACTTTCACAGAACGTATTGCAAAAACCAATTGAATCAGATTTACGAGTGTTTGTGATTGTTGCCGCTGCGCTCCCTGTTGAGTCACAAAATGCATTATTAAAACTTTTTGAAGAACCTCCTGCGCATGCACAGTTTTATCTCGTTATTCCTCAGGAAGGAATGTTGCTACCTACACTTCGTTCACGTGTGCAGATTTCAACGGTGGTAGACGATAATCAGCATTTAAGCCCAGTGTTTAATGAGTTTCAGTCAGCATCATACGCGCAACGTCTAGAGACTGTTGCTGATTTTTCAAAAAAGAAAGAAGTTGCAAAAATTGAACAGCTACTGACTGGTGCTGAAAAATATGCTGTAAAAAATCCATTACAAAATAAAGATTTGCTTGAATCGGTACTTTTTATACGTACGTATATTAAAACCCCTGGTGCTTCGTCTAAAATGCTTCTTGAGGAGCTCGCACTGGCGCTCCCTAAAGCGTAAATGTGTTATTATTGATTTTATAATTTGAACAGATATATTTTATGATAGATTTTGATGCGCGTGGAAAAGAAATTGTTGATTGGCTTATCTCAGAATACGTAGGTATTCGTACAGGACAAGCGACGCCAGCCCTCCTTGATTCTATTAAGGTAGAAAGTTACGGAAGTTTAATGCCACTAAACCAAGTTGGTTCAGTAGGTGTTGAAGATGCCCGAACGCTTCGTGTTACATTATGGGACTCAGGAGGTATTCCTGCGGTTGAGAAATCACTTCGAGATGCAGATTTGGGAGTATCAGTTGCTACAGACTCTGCAGGCTTACGGGTGATATTCCCAGAATTAACGAGTGAACGGCGAGTGCAGCTTCTTAAGCTTGGTAAAAGTAAGCTTGAAGATGCACGTGTGTCAGTACGAAGTGCTCGCGATGAAATTATGAAAGACCTCGATCGACAGCAGAAAGCTGGTGATATCAGCGAGGATGAGAAGTTTACAAAAAAAGACGAAATCCAAAAGAAAGTTGATTCCGTTAATAATCAACTTGATGCACTGTACACTCAGAAGGAGGTTGAAATCTCTAAATGAAATGAACAAAGGAACGTAGTGACTATTGTGAATTGACCAATTTTAAACGACCTGAGGGGAGTATTAAAATGGAAATACTCTTGTGGTATGGTTCCCGATTTTTGAAAGGGGTTGCCAGTTATTTGAATAAAATAACGACAACCTAAACAGTTTCTGTAAGAAAAATTGCAGGAATTCAAGTCTGAAAGTTATCCAAAAAATTAAATAGCAAATTCTAATAATTTACCTTATGTCCATCCTCCTTTTCTTCATTGTCCTTTTTATACTTATTTTAGTACATGAATGGGGTCATTTTATTGTCGCTAAAAAAACAGGTATGCGGGTGGATGAGTTTGGAATTGGTTTTCCTCCCAAGCTTTTTGGAAAGAAGTGGCGTGGGACAGAATATACCTTCAACGCACTCCCCATTGGTGGCTTCGTTCGAATCTTGGGAGAAAATGCAGATGATGTTACCGAAAATGGTGAGGTAGCATCAGATTCTTTTGCAGCCAAGAGTAAATGGGCACAAGCCGCTGTATTGATTGCGGGAGTCACGATGAATATTATTTTCGCATGGGTTTTGTTTGTGGCCGTCTTTATGGTTGGTATGCAGACTCCTGTAGATGAGATGACCGCTTCAGATGAGGCAACATTGGTTATTACCCATGTCTTGCCCGACGGTCCTGCAGGACAAGCTACCATTCCTGTTGGTGCAGAAGTTACTGGTATTTCAGCAAATGGACAGAATGTAGAATCACTCACACCGACTGCTTTTAGAGATTTTACGAGTAACACAGAAAACTCACCCATTGAAGTTACCTATACCTATACCGATGTGACGAAGACTGTTTCAATTGTTCCAACAGTAGGACTTATTGAGACAGACCCACAACGACCAGCGGTAGGTGTCGCACTTTCCATGGTTGAGTTGGTGCGACAGCCTATTCATACCGCGATTATAAATGCCACACAAACAACTATTGGATCGCTTGGTGCGATTGTGGTCGGCATTTCTTCTTTGGCAGTAGATAGTGTGAAAGGAACGGCAGATTTTTCTGAAGTTGCGGGGCCGGTAGGTATTGTTGGCCTTGTGGGTGATGCTGCAGAATTTGGCCTTACTTCATTACTTATGTTTACTGCGATTATCTCCCTTAACCTTGCGGTGATTAATATGCTGCCATTTCCTGCGTTAGACGGAGGTCGTTTGGTGATGGTAGGTATTGAGGCAGTTACACGGCGAGCTATTAATCCTGTGTGGGTGGGGCGAGTAAACCTCTTCGGCTTTGCACTCCTTATGCTCCTCATGATTGCAGTGACGTATAACGATATCGTTAAATTATTCTAGATTTGAGTACGTTGTAGTTTCAATTGGTGCAAATTGTCATTAAATTGTCAGAACGTGAAAGTGGGGGTATTATGATGATACTTTATGCGCATGATTTGTTTCAAAAAACCCTTGGGGTATTGATTATTAAAACGTCAACGACGTTTGCTGAATGCCAGGACTAACAACTAACTATTATTTTATGCGACAAACACATTTATTTACAAAGACACTCAAGGAGGCCCCTTCAGATGAAGAAGCAAAGAATGCACAATTACTTATTCGTGGTGGATATATCCATAAGGAAATGGCAGGCGTATACCAGCTTCTTCCTCTTGGGTTGCGTGTTATTGAGAAAATTAAACAAATTGTACGCGAAGAAATGAATGTAGTTGGGACGCAGGAAATGATTGCTACAAATTTACAGCGCAAGGAACTTTGGGAACGAACTGGTCGTTGGGACGACAAGGTGGTGGATGTATGGTTTAAATCTGAACTCAAAGCAGGTGGAGAGGTAGGTCTGGCCTGGAGTCATGAAGAACCACTTGCAGATATGATGAAGAATCACATTGCGAGTTATAAAGATCTGCCCGTTTTTGTCTATCAATTTCAAAATAAGCTTAGAAACGAACTGCGTGCCAAAAGTGGCATAATGCGTGGACGTGAATTTATAATGAAAGATGCGTATTCTTTTTGTCGCAACGAAGAAGATCATAATGCATACTATGAGGGAAGTAAGGTTGCGTACATGAAATGTTTTGAGCGTATGGGAGTTGGCGAAGATACATTTGTTACATATGCTGCTGGCGGTGCATTTACTGAGTTCAGTCATGAATTCCAGACAATTTGTGAAGCGGGTGAAGATGTAACCTATGTAAACAAAGAAAAGAAGGTTGCTATAAATGAAGAGGTTTATTCTGAAGAGATGTGCGCTGAGCTCGGAGTATCTCCTGATGAACTAGAAAAGGTGAAAACAGCTGAAGTTGGTAATATATTTAACTTTGGAAGACAAAAGGGTGAAGAAGTGGGTCTGTTTTTCAGTGAAGAAGATGGGGTAAAAACCCCGGTATGGATGGGGTCATATGGTATTGGTATTTCTCGTATGATGGGGGTACTTGTTGAAAAATTTGCTGATGAAAAAGGAATTGTGTGGCCAGAGAGTGTTGCACCATACAAAGTGCATTTGGTGGGTCTGAATTCTGATGATGCAGAAATTAAAGATTACACTGATGGTATCTATACAACGCTACAACGACGTGGAGTTGAGGTTCTGTACGACGACCGTGATGCGCGACCAGGACAAAAATTTGCAGATAGCGATTTGCTTGGGATGCCGTATCGTGTGGTGGTGAGTAAAAAGACAAAGGAAGAAGGGAAGTTCGAGGTGGTAGTTCGCGGTACTGCTGAAGTGATGTATATGACTGAAGAGGAGCTCTATAGTAGGTTTGCCGCATAATCATTATTCAATGAAACGACTATTCAAACACATAGATTCGATGATTGCAGCTATATCGACCGATATCGGTATCGATTTAGGGACTGCAAATACATTGGTGTATATCAAAGGTAAAGGGATCGTTTTAAACGAGCCTACTATTGTTGCGTTGAATAAAAAAACCGGTCAGCTGGTAGCTGTTGGTAATGAAGCAAAGGCGATGCTTGGGCGAACACCGAAACATATTGAAGTAATCCGCCCATTAGTCGATGGTGTTATTTCTGATTTTGAAGTAACTGAAGAAATGGTCGCATATTTGATTGGAAAAGTACGTGACGATATGCGAAGTATCATTGCGCCACGTGTGCTTGTAGGTGTGCCCTCGGGGATTACTAATGTAGAAATGCGCGCTGCCAGAGATGCAGTAAAAAATGCAGGTGCGCGGGAAGTGTTTCTTATCGAAGAGCCCATGGCGGCAGCAATTGGATCTAAACTACCGGTAGGTAAGTCAATTGGTAACATGATCATCGATATTGGAGGTGGAAACACCGATATAGCCGTGATTTCGCTCAATGGAATTGTCGTTTCTAAAAACTTGCGAGTTGCTGGCGATCATCTCAATGCCGCGATTGTAAGTTATATACGAGATCAGTTTAAGGTACTTGTGGGTGATAAGACTGCTGAAGATGCAAAAGTAATGCTCGCATCAATTATTCAGCCAAACAATGAAAAAGAACTGGTAGTCCGTGGACGTGATGTGGTTACCGGTCTGCCCCGAGAAGTAATTATTACTGATTCCGACATACGTGAAGCGATTTCGCATTCAGTAGATGGTATTGTTGAAGCAGTACGATCAGTGTTGGAAAAGACCCCTCCGGAGGTACTTGCTGATATTATGCAACGGGGTATTCATGTCGCGGGCGGTGGTGCACTTATTCCAGGCCTTGCTCCTCTTTTAGAGGAAATGATGCAGGTCCCGGTGCATATAGTTCCCGATCCACTGCGAGCAGTTGTACGAGGAACTGGTATTGTATTAGAAAACCTTGATTTATATGAAGAAATTCTCGTCGATAACGAGGGTGAACTCTCACCGCATCTCTCAGAATAAAAAAATAAAACGAATAGCTATAACAACTATTGTTTGTATAGCTATTCTCTTTTTGATACCGAAAGTTTTTAACGTACTTGTAGCAACCGTCGTTGCTCCCGTGAATGCAACTAAGACATGGGTGAAAGAATCTGGGGCAAGTCTCCCTCAGTACTTTAGAAATCGATCCGAACTGGTTGATGAAATTTCCGAGTTGCGTTCCCGTCTCGCGGTAACAAGTGGGGACCATTTTACACTACAAACACTTGCTAAAGAAAACCGAGAGTTGCGGAGTTTACTTGGTGATGAAGGTGATGAGCGCATTGTTGCGGGTATTATCGGCAGACCTGGAGTGTTGCCTTATGACATGCTTATGATTGACCAAGGGACATCTGACGGTATCTATGAAGGGGCACCTGTGTACATAGGAGAAAACACTGTTATTGGAATAGTAAAAAATGCAACTACATTTAGTTCATTAGTTGAACTCATCACCACTTCAGGATTTGAGTCAACGGTATATATTATTGGCCCCGATATTTATACAAACGCTGTTGGTGTTGGTGGGGGACAGGTGCGTGTAGGAGTACCTCAAGGTATTGCACTTTCTGAAGGTGATTTAGTGGTATTACCCTCAGTTACCTCTGGTGTGTATGGTGCGGTGAGTGTGGTGCAGTCAGAGCCTACACGACCAGAGCAGTATGGTTTTGTGTCACCTAAAACACCGTTGTCAAGCATTCGTCTCGTCTCGGTGGGAAGAACTCCACTAGAGCCAGTATCATTTGAAGAGGCTCAGGCTGTTGTGGAGCAGGTAAAAACTGATTTATTCACTGTCCCTGTCCCCGATGAAATTTTGGTCGACACTACGAGTACTACTAGTTCTAGCACTGAACCTACTGAGTAATATGCAAGAAATTTTTTTAAGGGTTATTTCGTTTTTGGTACTTCTTATTCTTGGATTTTCTGGACCCTGGTTCCTGTTTGTCGGCGGAATTCTTTTATATTGTGTGGCATTTTCAGGTATTGAAGTTATTGTGCTTGCTGCATCAGTTGATGCATATTTTGGTTTTAATACACAAAGTTTTTATTACTACACAATATACACGGCACTTTTACTCATCACCGTGCAGTATGCCCGCCCGTTTCTTAAAATATACGATAATTAATGTTCTGGAAACGTAAAAACAAAAAAACGGTTTCATTCGAAGAAATTTTGCTTGATTCATCAAATCTTCCTTCGTTTAATCAGGGTCGAATGGAAGGGAAAATTGAGCTTCCAATTACCCGCTACAACGTTGCAGTAGTTGCGGCAATTTTTGTTTGTATAGCGTTGGCTTTTTTTATTAAATTGTTTTCACTTCAGATAACACAAGGTGAAGAATTTCGAAATATTAGTGAAAATAACAGTCTTGACCAGACCGTTATTATTGCTGAACGAGGCGTGGTGTATGACCGAAACGGTGAGTTGCTTGCATGGAATGAGCCTGACAAAGACGGTGTCTACACCTTTCCGGTTCGCGCATATACAGACAGAAAAGGCCTCGGACAGCTTATAGGATATGTAAGCTATCCGCTTAAAGATAAGAAAGGTTTTTACTATCGGACAGAATATCTAGGCCGCAATGGAGTTGAGGCGTCATACAATGATCTACTCAGTGGTGTAAACGGACAACAGTTGATTGAAACCGACGCATTGGGGGAGGTTATTGGGGAGCATATAGTTGATATGCCAAGTTCTGGCCAGGAACTCACGCTCTCGCTTGATGTGCGCCTCTCTGAAGCGATGCATGACATCATTGCGACATCGACACTGCAATCGGGTTCTCGTAGCGGTGCTGCGGTTATTATGGACGTACACACTGGTGAGATATTGGCCATGACCAGCTATCCTTCGTATGATCCTGAGGTTATGTCTGATGGGGATGATGTGGAACTCATAGGGCAATACAATACTGACGACCGATTTCCCTTTTTGAACAAGGTGCTTGCGGGGGTGTATACCCCAGGTTCCATTATGAAACCCTTTTTGGCATATGCAGCACTCGAGGAAAAAATCATCAGCCCCCATAAGATTATTGTGAGTACTGGAGAAATTGTCATACCAAACCCATGGAATCCAAGTAATCCAACACGCTTCACTGACTGGCGTGCGCACGGGAAGATGGATATGCGCGAAGCAATCGCATATTCATCAAATGTGTACTTTTACTACATTAGTGGAGGGTATGGTGACCAAGACGGTCTGGGTATCCTGAAGATGGATGAGTATTATGACTTGTTTAATTTTGGAAAGAAAACAGGGGTTGTTCTTGCCAATGAACAAGCAGGTGTCGTGCCGTCACCACAATGGAAAGAAGAGGTATTTGATGAACCGTGGCGACTGGGGAATACATATCAAACATCAATCGGTCAGTTTGGCTGGCAGGTGACACCTCTTCAGATGGCAGTGGCCTATGGTGCACTTGCAAACGGAGGAAAATTTTTTGAGCCTCATATTCTTAAAGACCAGGAGGCTACCTATGTCGACAAAAAGCTTAATATAGATAGTTTAGAAGTGGTGCGAGAAGGTATGCATATGACCACGTACTATCCAGGAGGGACAGCGAGGTCATTAGAGAAGCCGTATGTGAAAGTCGCTGCAAAGTCAGGTACTGCTGAGCTCGATTTTGCTAAGGCTCGCTTAAATACGTGGGCAGCAGGGTATTGGCCGTACGAAGATCCTCAGTATTCATTTGTAGTATTGATGGAAAATGCGCCGTATAGTAACAGTCTTGGAGGGACTCGATTGATGGGGGATATTATGGATTGGATGTACGAAAATACACCAGAGTATTTAGGATTGGAGGAGGCCGATATTGAGTAATATAAAAGCTTCCTGTTTGGAAGCTTTTGATTTACCGAAGTATTACACCAACTTTTAAAAATCCTTTTCTGTACTGTTGTCGAATTTTCAGACTGTATGCCTCAAGAGCCATTTCAAATAAATACTCGTGAGAGGCATCAATACTTAGCTTAAGCACCACTTCCTCTTGTTCATTGAATGTGCTGTATGAAGGGTTTTCTACAACTTCAGTATCAAGCCAGTGGCCGACTACACAGGGAGAGACTTGATGCAGTCTTATCTCTGCGTTTTCCGCACCTTCTTTAGTTTTGAATCCGGGAATAATAAAATTAATTTTAAAAGTATCACCTTTGTCTGAGATGCGAATGTGCATCTCCCCAGAAATTGCGTACATTAATACACTCCTTTTTTTCCTTGTTTATTTATATATCTCTAAAAGGTAATTGTCAATAGTAATCCTTATATATGTGAGCTTGTGGATAAACTCAATGTTTGCGACAATTTTTTTTCCGCGTATAATGGGCACAAACAAAATTAAGTATGAATGACACACAAGCATTTTTGACCAAAGAAAAGTTCGAAGAACTAAAGGCTGAGCTTGAGAACCTCAAGACAGTACGCCGTAAGGAAGTTGCAGAATCATTGGAGTATGCACGAAGTCTGGGCGATCTTTCTGAGAACGCAGAATACCAAGAGGCTCGTGATATGCAGGCAGCAATCGAAGAACGAATTGCACACCTTGAACAAGTTATAAAAGAAGCAAAGATCGTTTCTACTGATAAGTCTGATGTAGTAGGTCTTGGTAACGAGGTATGTATTCAGAAGAATGGAGAAAAAGGAAACATTTGTTACACCATTGTAGGGTCTGAAGAAGCAAACATTCACGATAAAAAACTTTCGTACCTCTCACCACTTGGTGAAGCACTTATGGGGAAAGAAAAGGGTGATGAGATTGAGTTTGAGACACCGACAGGAAAGCAGAAATACAAATTATTGAAGATTGAATAATTTTTTGTAAAAGTAATCCACCTACTTTATGAGGAACAAAAAAAGACGCTTATCGTACCAGAGGTACGCCGCGCGTCTTTTTTTGTTTCTGCCGCGCATCTGAATCACTTTTCTAAAGAATTGCACTTCACGCCATGATCTTCTTTGGATTTATTCAGTCCAGAAACTTTCCCAAGGGAGAAAAAACATGGCAGGGATGTTACTAGCTATTGATTACAGATAATCGTCCAGCGATTTTCCTTACAGGAACTGTTCAGGTTGTCGTTATTTTATTCAAAATAACTGGCAACCTCTTGCAAAAGTGTCTATGCACTTTCTCACCCCAGGGAGAAAAATCGGGACATAATTCAACATACAACCTTCGGATGTTGTTTCATTTACTTTGCAAAATAATCATCTAACCGCTAGAATAGCAACATTATGTTTTGGGCAGATAAAATTGCAGATGAGGTAGAGCGACGATACAAGGATGTTATTGATTCCGGTAAGCCTATTATTGTACGTGATGAAAAAACAGCATCAGGGAAGGTACATGTGGGGTCATTGCGGAGCGCGGCACTACACGCAATTGTTGCCGATATTCTCAATGAACGGGGAATTAATGTCGAGTTTTATTTTGAAATTAATGACTTTGACCCAATGGATGGTATCCCTGGGTATCTTGATGAAGCTGAGTATAAAAAATACATGGGGCATCCACTATATTCCATTCCATCTCCTGAAGAAGGGTATGAAAATTTTGCTGAATTATACGGACAAGAATATGTTGAAGTAGTAAACAAGATTGGATTTGGAGCGCATGTGTATCGGGCAACTGAACTGTATCGTTCTGGTGCCATGAATGACGCTATTCGTGCGGTGCTTGATAAAAAAGAAATCGTTCACAAAATCTATAAGGACGTTTCAGGAAGTGAACGTTCAGCTGACTGGTACCCATTGAATGTGGTGTGTGAAAAATGTGGAAATCTAAGTGCTACGCGTATTACTGCCTGGGACGGAGAGATGGTTACCTATACTTGTTCGTCAGATACTATTGAGTGGGCAGAGGGATGCGGACACGAAGGGAAAATCTCACCGTTTGACGGTAATGCATCATTGCCATGGAAGCCAGAATGGGCAGCGAAGTTTATGGCAAAAGGGGTTCATTTTGAAGGAGCAGGGAAAGATCATTACTCAAAGGGTGGTGCTCGACAGGTTGCAGAAGCTATTTCTCGAGAAGTGCTAGAGTATGAACCACCGTATGGTGTGTTTAATGAGTTCTTTCTCGTAGGAGGGAAGAAGATGTCTTCTTCAAAAGGAAATGCAGCTACTGCACATGAGATGACAGAATTACTTCCTCCCCATATCCTGCGTCTACTACTCCTGAAGACTCCGATTAATCGACAACTCGATTTTGATCCTAATGGCGATGCAGTTCCTGTAATTTTTGATACCTATGACAGACTTGCACAAAAGGTGTGGGATGGGGTAGAGGATGATGATTCGCAAGTGTTTAAATTTGCACACTTACCAAAGGACCGTGCAAATATCCCAAAGCGATTCCTGCCGCGATTCTCACAAATTGCATTCTTGGTACAGATGCCACACATGGATATCTACCAAGAGGTAGAAAAAATGAAGGAAGCACCGCTGAACGATGAAGACCGTGCGGAAATTGACTTACGAAGCGAATACGCAAAGCGATGGCTTGCACAGTATGCTGATGACACCTTTATCTTCCAGCTACAGGAAACGGTGCCTGCAGCTGCAGATGCTCTGACTGATGCTCAAAAAGGAGCGGTACATCTCTTTGCTGCTAAGCTTGAAGGTTTAGAGACAATGGATGGTCAGGCTATTCACGAGCTTACACATCAAGTTAAGGAGGAATCAGGACTCAGTCCTAAAGAATTCTTTACGGCGCTCTATATTCTGTTTCTAGGAAAAGAGAGTGGTCCAAAGGTAGGATGGTTCATGAGTACCCTTGATAAGGACTTTGTATTGGAACGGTTGCGTTCAGTATAAATCTAACTAATTCATAAAAAACAATAGTATCTACAGATGCTATTGTTTTTTAGTTTGTTTCAGGTATTGTGACACTAGAAACAACCGTATAAGGAACAGGATAATGACAGAACGTGAAGCTCCACAAAATCGTGCAGCTGATACCTTTTTCAGAGCAGGAGTTGTTGCGGTCCTCTATAATCCGAAAACAACACGTGTTTTGGCAGGGAAGCGTACAAAACCACCTTCGGGTACTTGGCAATTTCCTCAGGGTGGGATAGAGGATGGTCAAGATCCATTCCAAACTGCCTTGACTGAAGTGTATGAAGAGACGGGCATTGAACTTTCGGCCTCGTCTCTTCTGAAAACTTCATTAGATTGGATCAGTTACGAACTTCCTGAGCCAACAAAATTTCATGGTCGTGGACAGACACAAAAATGGTTTGTGTTTGCGTACGAAGGTCCTGCCGAGTTGCAGAATCCTTCTGATAATGAGTTTACAGAATTAGCTTGGATGACTCCTGCTAAAGTCATTGCGAGTACTGCTGCATTTAGAAAAGCTGCCTACCATCAGTTTTTTGAGGAATTCGAAATTAACTTTTGGTAATTATATCAATGACACAAAACGGCTCCCAGGGGAGCCGTTTTTACATTTGTAACATTATTCTTTTTGCTGTAGTTTAACTCACCAGAACCTCCGATAGGGAGGTGTGTTCATTAATTTGTCATGGAGAGTGATATGGCTATAGATACAAACAAAAAACTCAATGTCGCCATCATCATGGATGGCAATGGGCGATGGGCAGAGGCTCGTGGGTTGATTCGTTCAAAAGGTCACGATAGTGGTGCAAAACGTGTAAAAGCAATCATTTTGCATGCTGGAGCTATAAGGGTGAAAAAGCTCTCGTTCTGGGCTTTTTCAACTGATAACTGGAATCGTCCTGAGTATGAGGTTACTACACTGATGACGTTGCTTCGGAAATTCATTGTCCAAGAAGCAGATGAGCTTCAGAAACGAAATGTGCACGTTACTTTTATTGGTGAGCGTACAATGCTTCCACAGCAGCTACAGCGAGTAATGGAAAACCTGGAAACAGCAACGAGGCTGAATGATGGTCTACATCTTGAGATAGCCATTAACTACGGTGGGCGTGATGAAATTGTTCGTGCTACCAAAGCCATCATGAGGGATGGGTTGGATCCAGATGAAGTTACTGAAGAGGTATTTAGTTCGTATCTGGATACTTCTGGTGAACCCGACTTGATTATCCGCACCAGTGGTGAAAATCGCACCAGTGGTTTCATGCCATTTCAGGCAACGAGTGCGGAGTGGTACTTCGAACCTGATCCATGGCCTGACTATACGCCAGAGCATTTTGATCGAGCGCTGGCCGCATACGCGAATCGCGATCGCCGATTCGGTGGTTTGTCTAAGCAGGCAGTTTGAAACAAAGTTAAGTTAAAGACGCAGGGTATCCTGCGTCTTTTATTTTTTATGTACCATGATAAAGTACCGAGAGATTGATATGGAGGTTACATGTCACAAATGAAGCCTGAGATTGACTTGTCTTTATGTAAGAGACTTCATCTTATGTCTCACATTACTGGTGGAGATGGGCATGAAGATTTGAGTACGTTAAGTATTCTTTTTTATGATTCGGATCGTAAAGAAGAAAAGAGTTGCGGAGTGTTGCGACTAACAAAGCCACAGCTTGAACAGTTAGCAATGGATCTGCCACAGTTGCTCAGAATGATGGGTCACCATTGCGCGTCCGCTGATGAATAATGAAAACCGGTCAGCATGACCGGTTTTTTTTGTGAAAGCACAATATATATGTTGCTAAAAGGAGCCTTGTTTGGAGCCCTTATTACATAAACAGGTAAGTCATTGCTGGTAAGGCACTTGACAAAACTCAGTCATTGTGTATAATATACTCCATCGAAACAAAGGGGAGAATGGTATGTCAAAGTTCCTACGCCTCGTTCACTATGATGAACGAAGACACTGACCTAGATTAGGTCGAAAAAAATCCGTGCCGAAGATGGGGGTTCAGGTGAAACTGGCCCCCGCACGCACTACATGAGCACAATGCTCAATCCGAATGCCTGACAATTGTCGGGTGTTTTTTTATACCTGGATAATCCCGATAGAGTTATGCTAACCCAATGTTGGGGAAGAGCTAGGTAACTTTTAGTAGAGTACTTGACAAAACATAGTTATTGTGTATAATATGATACAGAACAAACGACATTAGGGAGACTAAAATGGTTGATGCGGTTAGCGAAATTAAAGGATTTAACTCCGGTCTCCCTGATTGGGAGAAAGACCAACTGGTCGCAGACGATCCAGTTATGTACCGTGAGTTTATTCGGGGAGATGACCTCATTGTTGGAGGTAGCTGGCGGGAACCTCATACATTGAGAGGTGTCGCTTCCCACGATCTCGGACACGGGATGCATGAAATAACCGTAGCCAGCTTGTCTGGCTACAGAACAAAAGGAGAAGATGATGTCTAAGCTCTTGAGGCTCGTTCATTATGACGAACGATTACACAGCTAAATCTTAAAGCTCGAAAAAATCCGTGCCGAAGATGGGGGTTCAGGTGAAACTGGCCCCCGCACGCACTACATGAGCACAATGCTCAATCTGAATGCCTGACAATTGTCGGGTGTTTTTTTATGTCCAGCAAACCCTTTAATACAAGCGTATTATTTAAGCGGTGGGATAGGGGTGCTTTCTGAATAAAAGCTCATTAGTCGTAATTTCTAAGCACCTGCCATTGTGTAATTTTGCGTAATACAGATAGCCCTTTGTTTATAGGCTGTATTTCAGTCAATTAAAACAACACTTATTGGGTAACTGTGTATAACTGTGGTGGACGGTGGGGTGAAGTGGTATATACTGTGCATGTGGTGGGAGATAGTGGTATACTTTGAAATAAGTATACAGGGATGAGTTGGTTTGAATACCCTCTGTAATTACTCCACTAATTGCAGCAGGTCTTCAGACCAACTCAAAACTATTAAGACATGTTAATCGGTGAATACAAACATACGTTGGATCCCAAGAAACGGCTGTCCATGCCGTCCAAGTGGCGGAAGGAACTTGGGAGAAAACTTGTAGTTACTCGAGGTCTTGATAATTGTCTCTTTGTATATCCATTGAAACAGTGGCAGGTGATTACCGAGAAAA
>Ga0209119_1003001_pt1 | contig 14908 bp, 16 predicted proteins | sample COG_03_FD_184747 | JGI IMG/M metagenome (GOLD analysis project Ga0209119, IMG submission 184747) | Pelagic Microbial community sample from North Sea - COGITO 998_met_03 (SPAdes) (version 2) | ecosystem: Environmental > Aquatic > Marine > Neritic zone/Coastal water | place: Helgoland, sampling... | reverse complement strand
GCACCATAGTGGCTAACAAATACATCAGGCTTCAGTGCCAATCGTTCCTCAACGACATTAATACCAACCAGCATGACGAGGGCTTCCGATGGGAGTTCTCTGAGGAGCTATCAGACCACGCGCTGGGCTTCATGCAGCTCTTCAAGTACGTCGAAGGCACGGTAGCAGGCCAACAGGTCGAGCTATCCCCTTGGCAGGCATTCTTGATAGCTAACGCCTACGGGTGGGTCGATAAGCTCAACGATGGCATCAGACGCTACACACGTCTAATATCGTTGGTTGGTCGTAAGAACGCTAAGTCTACAGTGTTGGCCCTTGTGGGCCTCTACGAGCTGCGCTTTGGGCCCGAAGGCTCTCAGCTAGTTACTATGGCTACGCAGAAGGAGCAGGCGAAGCTCGTTTGGAACATGTCGGGCCGAATGGCTGAGACATCAGACAGGCGCTTGATCCCCAGCTACAACAGCACTGTGTCTACCATCTCCAACAAGGACACATGGTCACGCTACTGGCCACTGTCAAAGGAAAGCAAGCGACTTGATGGCTTGAACATCCGCTTGGCTATCATCGACGAAGCTGCTGCTATTAAGGATGAGAACCTCTTTGATGTTGTCACGTCTTCTATGGGTTCGCAGTTGTCACCACAGACTTGGATGATCACAACAGGTCAGACAGGTGCTGAGAGCAACCCTTTCATGAAGTCTCTGGACTACGGCAAGAAGGTGCTTGAGGGCCTAGTAGACGACCAACGTGTCTTCACACTGGCTTACCAGCTAGAGGAAGGTGATGAGTGGAACGATCCTGAAGTCTGGATCAAGGCAAACCCCAACATGGGACTAAGTGTTTCCATAGAGTTTCTCACAGAGGAGATGAAGGAAGCCGAAAACATCCCTAGCAAAGCTGTGAACTTCAAGGTCAAGTATTGCAACCAGTTCCTTAGCACTGCTGAGGCTTGGATGGATGTGACCCTGTGGAACGCTTGCACAGCACCTACGCTGTCTACTGAGGGGATGCCGCTCTACGTTGGCATGGACTTAGGGGCAACGTCAGATCTCACCGCTGTTGCCCTACTGTGGGCATCTGGTGGACAGTTTCACTTGGACTTCCAAGCATGGGTTCCAGAGGAAGCCTTTAGGTCCGCACCCAAGCACGTTAGGTCAGTCTATGACATGGCTGCTGAAAGTGGGTCGCTAAGGGTAACTGAGGGCAACGTTTCAGACCACGATGCTGTCTACGATTACCTAGTGGATCTGGCTGAACGGGAGCAGGTCAAGGAGATCGCATTCGATAGCTGGTCTGCTGTTCACCTAACATCTCGGCTGACTGACGCTGGCCTACCTATGGTCCGCTTTGATCAGAGCATGAAGGCAATGTCTCCCGCAGCTAAAGAAGCTGAGGTTGTCATTCGCAACAGGGCGATCCAGCACTTGGGAGACCCGTTCTTCGCTTGGTGCTTTAACAACGCAGAGGTCTACACTGACGCCAATGAGAACATCAAGGTTCGCAAAGGTCCAGACCCTGCACTAAAGATTGACCCTGTGGTAGCAATGATCATGGCTATTGGTCGTGCAATACTGCAACAGGAGAAGCCAAAGAGCTTCACGTTCTACATGGATTAACAAGGAGGCACACTATGCCATCACTCTTAGATTGGCTGCGGCCTTCTGATGCTAACGACGACATCCCAATCACCAACAGCAACTTCACGTTCGCTATTGGTGCCAACCCACACAGTGCGCAGGAAGTAACGCCAGAGAGCGCGATGACCAACGCTACAGTCTTCACATGCCTTAGCGTATTAGGGACCGCTGTGTCCCAGCTTCCAGTGGCTGTAATGCAGAAGGGCGACAAGTCTTTCAGCCCTGTGACACACTACGTCAACGATCTGCTTGAGGCACCCAACGCTTCACAAAGCCAATATGAGTTTCTCTACGGAATTGTCGTTGATCTTATGCTCTACGGCAACTGCTACATCCAGAAGATTACTACTTCATCTGGTAAGGTTGTTGAGCTAGTGCCACTGCCAGCTTCTGAGGTAGAGACTGTGTTGTCCATGTCGGGCAAGCGCACATTCATCCTCAACAAGAAGGTCTACACAGAGCGTGAGATCATTCACCTTCGTGACTTCGTTGGTGCAGATGCGGAGGGCCTATCGCGGGTAAAGCAGACATCACGTCTTGTGGCTATCGACAATGCTGTTGATGCACTGATCGCTGACACATTCGTCAACGGCACGTCAGCCTCTGGCATCGTTAGCTTTCCTGATGATGTTGAGCCAGCTACTGCTCAGGCGTTCACAGACGCTTGGTCACGCAAGTTTGGCAGAGGTGGCACCACACGCGGTTCTGTTGCTGTCATTGGTGGTGGCGCTACCTTCCAACAGCTAAAGCCACTCAGTCCTGCTGATGGTGACATTCAGTCCCTGAAGGAGCAGACTACAGCCCGCATTGGTGCTGTCTTCCGCATCCCTAGCCACATGCTAGAGATCTTTAGTGGGGCTAAGTACAGCAACGTTCAGGTGCGCAACACAGCGTTCTATCGTGACAGTGTAGCTCCCCTGACGACCTTGATTGAGCAGAAACTAGCCGCTGGCCTGTTGGCTGGCACTAACCTGACCATTCGCTTTGACAGCTCTGACCTCCTTCGTGGAGACTTGCAGCAGTCTACCGCTGTGGCTGTCGATGCAGTTGGCTCTGGCCTTCTTACAGTTGACGAAGCTCGTGCCCTTATGGGCTACAGTCCTATGGCTGAAGAAGATAAGCCAGTGGCACCAACACAAACCCCACAAGAGGAAGAACCTGATGCAGATGATCAGTAAATCAATTCCGCTACACATTGAGGCTAAAGCTGATGCCCCTGACGGCACTATCTCAGCTTACCTGACAACGTTCGGCAACAATGATGTGGTCAATGACGTAATGGCCAAAGGTTCCTTGGACAGCTACATTGCCAAGTTCGACCCAAGCGCCAAGAAGCTGCCTATGTTCTATGAGCATGACCACACATCTATCATTGGTGAGTGGACAGACCTCAAGGCCGACACGCATGGTGTAGTTGGCACAGGCGTGCTCTACACAGAGACCACCAAAGGCTCTGATGTCTATAAGCTCATGAAGCGCAACGCTGTTAGCTCAGTGTCTATCGGCTTCCGCAGTGCAGACTACGAGAAGAACGACGATGGTGGACGCACGTTCAACAACATCGAGCTTGTGGAGACCTCTGTTGTGCTCAATCCAGCGAACGACCAAGCACAGGTTCTATCTGTGAAGTCCGACGATGGAATGATTGAGACAGCAGCGCTCAAGAAGCACTTGATCGAAGGTGGCCTAACCAAGTCCGAATGCGAGGCACTGTTCCTCTCTGGCTGGAAGGGTCTTAAGAACCTCCGTGAAGCAGATGCGCACAAAGAAACACTAGCTGAGGCCCTAGCAGGCTTTAAGCTGTAACCAGTTTGGGGCGGAATGCTCTAATACACGACCAACCCAAAACCCTATGACAGAACTTGTGGCGGAATGCTGCACCTATGTCGTCATCATCTCTGAAAGGATGAACATGTCTAAAGAAGTAAACGAAGCCCTTGAAGCAATCAAGGCACAGGTAGAAGATAAGTTCTCTGGCGTTGCTGTAAAAGCTGACGTTGACGCATCTATCGAAGCCAAAGCAGACAAAGCTGAAATTGGTGAACTTAAAGGCGCTCTCGAAACACTCGAAGCAAAGTTCGACGCAATGCCTGCACCAGCACTTATCAAAGCAACCCCAGAGGAAATCCAAATCATGAACTCAGTAAACGAAGGCTTCGCAAAGTCAGTTGAAGCAACAGGTAAAGCGCACCTTGACGTAGAGATCAAAGGTATCACAGAAGGTCGCAACGTGACTGGTGGTAAAGTTGAGACATTCGGCTTGATCGGCTCCATGTTCGACGGCAACCCAATCCGTCAGTTGGCTTCTGTAATGAACACCACAAGCAAGGCAATCGATCTGCCTGTTCGTGCTGGCGCACACAACGCACAAAACGCTGGTGCCACAAAGCAAGTTGCTGAGACTTCCACAGCATCTGTTGGTGTTACTCAGTTGATCGTGCAGACTTACAACGCACGTGCTGACGTAACAATCGAAGCTGTAAACGACATCCCAGGCTTCGACCAGTTCTGGGCGCAGGACATGTTGGCTGAAGTTGCTTCTGTTGAAGCTGCTGCACACGTCACTGAGCTGGAGACAATGGACGCAGGTAAGGTTGCAGCAGCAACTGACGAAGTTACTTGGGCTGAGATCGTTGACCTATACTACGCACTGTCCCCAGTTGCACGCGTTGGCGGTTCTTTCATGTTCGCTTCTGAGATCATGAACCAGCTTCGCACTTTGTCCAACAGCGGCACAGGTTCTGAGCTTCTGTTTGACCCTGAGCTTGGTGGCTTCCGCTTGTTCGGTCGTCCTGTCTTCGAGAACCCTTACATGGCAGCCCCAACAGCAAACGCTGTGACTGGTGCTTACGGTGACTTCAAGAAGGGCCTCGTTATTGGTCAGCGTGCTCAGGCGTCTATCGGTCGTTACGACCAGACTGTTCCAGGTAAGTACGTCTACTATGCTGAAATGCGTTCAGGCATCTCCGACTGGGATCGTTCTGCTCTTAAGACACTTAAGATGGCTGCTTCCTAATCTATCTTAACCTTGTTGGCCTCTGCTCTCACGAGTGGGGGCCACCTCAACACTAAGGAGAAGATATGGATTACCAAGTAACAACCCCAGCCACTACGTCTCAGACTACCGTGGCAGAACTAAAGACCCACTTGCTGCTGTTTGGCGATAACTCTTACGATGCTGAGCTTCAGGGTATTCTCCTAGCTGCTGAGGAATACATCTCGGACTTCCTTGGGGAGTATCTGGTGGCAACGTCTGTGCGCGTAAACGTGGTAAACTTTGATGACACAACCTTGCCGCACAAGTCGGCATCTAGTGTTGTAGTAAACTATTGGGACACCAACAATGCCGCTCAGGTTTATGCTTCCAGTAATTATAGGATTGACGTATCTGGCAAGTATCCAACTATCAAGTATTCAGCACAACCTGCTGGAAAAAGTAGCACGTCCACCTATGCTGGCTTCATCACGTACACTACGTCACTTGATGTTGTACCGCAGAAGGTAAGTCGTGCCGTGCTGTTGGTCGCTGCTGAACTGTTTGAGAACCGCAACAACTCATCTGAAAAAGCATCTTATGCAACTAAGTTAACAGCTATGCGCTTGGTGCAATCTTTGAGAGGTTGGTAACATGCTGACACACCCAAAGAAGGCAGACTTCTACACAAGGTCTGTTACTTACAATGACTACGGTGAAGAGGTCTACGCAAGCACCCTTTCCTTCTCCACAGGCGTCAGGCTCAATACGCTGTCCTTTAAGGATGTAATTAAGTCTACTGGCACTGTGGACAGCACTAAGTTCTTCTGCCACACGCGCAAGAACACCAACACAATTGCTGTGGTCAAGGGAGATTACATGAAGGTTGACGGTGTGAACTTTGAGGTTGTTGGTATTGACCCTATGCACAGCAAGCGTTCTGAGATCATGTTCCTAGTGGATCTGATTGAAGATACGGTTGTTTAAGGAGATGACATGCAACTTACTAAAGACTTCGCGGCTAAGTTAGCCACGGTAGTAGCACCCACACGTGCCTTCCCAGCCATCGCTAAGACTACCAACCTACCTGCTGTTGTCTACAGTGGCAGGGGTGGTATTCGAGAGGCGTTCTACAGCGGATCATATGGTCTGCGAGAGACACGCTTTCAGGTTGATGTCTACACTAAGACCTACTCAGAGGCTACTGCTATAAAAGACAGTATCATTGCTGAGTTCCACGGATTCACAGGGACCATGGGTTCCTCCACTGTTGGCAGGTCAACTGTCGATAACACACTTGAGAACTTCAACGATGACGGCGAGAAGATCTATCGCATCATTCTTGACATTACTCTACTCGATTAACAAACTCTCAAAGGAGATTTACTATGGCTTCTGTAACAGGTCGCGCTGCTGGTTTTATCGCCACACTCTACTACTCAACCTCTGTTGATGCCGTCAAAGACGAAGCGTCTATGGCAACAACTGCTGCATCTGGCAACGAAGTTCTTGACGTGGCTGACATTGGCTCACTCAACAAGACACGCACAGTCATCGACATCCCAGTCTATGGCGAAGATGTTAAGGGCAAGCTTCCAGGACAAGTTGATCCAGGTTCCTTCGACTTCAACGTGACGCTTAACCTTGACGACACCGTCCACACAAGCTTGCGTGATGACAATGGTCTCTCAGAGCACACGTTCGTGATCAAGTTCACACAGGGTTCTAACGTCACTTATGCAGCCTTTGATGGCTATGTGTCCGACGCTACGGTAAACCAGCCGATTGACGACCGCATCCAGATGGATGTTTCTGTTGCTCGTTCTGGTGCTATCACTTGGATCGACGCAGCTTAACCTAAAGGCCCTCAGTTTCGCTGGGGGCCACTTTATTCACAAGAGAGAAACAAATGAAAACTAAGACAATGATTGACGACACCATCTTGCAATCTATGCTGGAGCAGTCTCAGTACGCACATCCACAAGAGGAGCCAGAGTTTTGGTTCTCCCGTGGCAACCAAAAGAAGATGGTCTTTGAGATCGGCATTCGCCTGATGACCTCTGAAGAGATGACAGCAGAAGAAGCTATCCAATTGGCGCAACATTACGTAGATACATTTTATGCAACAACACTCAGCCCAAGTGGCTGGAAAAAGGACTAACGACATGGCAAAACTAAGCAAAGTAAAGAACAACAGCCCAATCCCTATCGGGGTTGAGGGCATCTTTATTCACAACATGCCAGCCAAGCAGATGCAGGACATCTTTGGTGGCGTCAATGAACGTCTGTCTGACGAGCCAGAGGCGGTAATCGTTGAGTTGTTCACAAAGCTAATCTGTGACGAAGGTGGTCACAAGTTTGAGGATGTGGATACTTACGAGGAAATTCTGTCTGTGCTATCACTCAAGGACATTCAAGAGATCGTCGCAGGCATTAGTGAAGCCATGAACCCGAATGCAAAAGATTTGGGAAAGTAAAGACGCAGTGGTTTACTCAGGTTAGAACCTTCATGCTTGCCAATGGTTCTAGCTTGTCCACTGTGGATGAACTCACGATAGAGGACGCCAAGGCACTCTACGTCACGCTGCAAGGCGGACTGTGGGGTCCATATGGTGAGGCCAGAAGTGTTTACACCCTATATTGTTCACAGCACCTTCAGAAGGAGGTTGCTGTGGCAGTAGCGTCTGGCAAGAAGTACAACGCAACGCCTGCCGCACAATTTCACGAAATGTTCCCAATCGTGGAAGACTTTCATTCTCTTGGCGAGGGCGAGGCTAATCGGGTAAAGGCTAAGGAAGACAACTTAGCACAGCAGATGCTATCTGTGCTACCGCAAGCTGGTGCCCCAGCGTGGTTGTTGGAGGCATCTAAGTAACAAGGATATTTGACATGAACGACACCATTAAGGTTGAAGGCCTGAAGGATCTAGAGAAGGCCCTAGTGGCACTTCAAAAGGAGTACGGTGGCAAAGCTGCCCCTCAAGCCATGAGACCCGCTGTGGTGGCTGCTGTTAAGCCCTTGAAGCCCAGGGTGCAGGACAGTACGCCTGTCGATGATGGTTGGTTGCTAAAGTCTGTTAAACAGAAGGTAGGAAAGCCAACGAGGGACATGCTTAGGCACTCACCTAACATCTACAAGAGCACAACCATCATCGCAGGACGTGTTGGATACTTTGGCAACAACGTCTACAAAAGAGCTGTCCACCAAGAGTTCGGCACAATGAACCTACCAGCCAAGCGGATGCTTGAGAAGGCCTTTGACGCAGAGGCCAAGGGGATGGTCACAAGATTTAGTAAAACACTTGGGCCAGCTATCGAGAAGAAAGCTAAGGCCCTCAACAAGAAACGGGGGTCTAAGTAATGGCTACTATTGCAAACCTATCCATCGGCCTCAGTGCTGACAGTGCTAGGCTAAAGAAGGATTTAAACAAGGCTGACGCTGCCACAAAGAAATGGGGCAGCAAGCAGAAGAAGACTTTCGCTGGCGTCACTAAGGCAGTCAGGGGTGTCGCTACCGCTGTTGCAGCCATCGGTGCATCCGCTATGGCATTGCGTGGCATGACCAATCTAGCTAAGGAGATCGGCAACCTTTCAAACCTGACGAACATGAGTACTACAGAGTTGCAGAGGCTAGATCCAGCCCTTGGCTCAATAGGCATGTCAACAGAGAAATATGCTGATATAATCAAAGACGTCAACGACAAGATGAATGACTTCCTCCAAACTGGTGGTGGTCCTATGAAAGACTTCTTTGAGCAGATAGCACCTTTGGTTGACGTGACCGCTGATAGCTTCAAGGGCCTATCTGGGAAAGAGGGCTTGCAGCTTTACGTGGACAGCCTAGAGAAAGCTGGTCTGTCACAAGAGCAGATGACGTTCTATATGGAAGCCATCGCATCTGATAGTACCATGCTGTTGCCACTTCTGCGCGACCAGTCAGCAGAGATGCTACGATTAGGTCTTGCTACAGACCAAGTGATCAAAAGTAGCGTACTGGCTGACCTAAAGAACTTAGGCGTCCAGTTTCAGACCCTGACAGTCATAATCAGAAACACGATAACTAACGCACTCGGACCACTCATCGGCTTCATAGCTGACGCAGTTGAGGGTTGGCGAATGCTCATTACTGACTTCCCAGCTATCCTGACGGGCATAGGTGCTATTGCAACAGCAATTGCTGCCCTAACAGTTGTTATGCTTGCTAACCCGGTTCTAGCTATGGTGTCTGCTTTTCTTGCTTTAATCGCAGCCGCTGGTGTACTTTACAAAAAGATCAGCAACCTAGCTGAGAACTTAGGCGGCTTTGGCCAGTTGTTCAAACTTGTCGCAGACGCTGGAAAGTTTGAGTTCAACAAAATAGGCTTATATGCAGATCAGCTCCGTCTCTATCTTGCCTTAGTCTTCAACGGTATCCAAGATAGCTGGCAGCAAGCTGTCCACAACATGGCCATCATCTTCGCAAGGTGGCAAGACAGCCTTGCTGGCAGCGCCTTGGGCGAGTTAATGGGCTTGACTGGCGGAAACGAAGAGCGTGTTGGTGCGGCCAACGGCGAAGCTATGAGACAGTTGAGCGACAAATTCGTGTCTCTTTCTGACGAACTATCTAGAAACACAGATCTGCTAAATGAGGCTAACCCTCACTACGCCAAGCTTGTGCAGGTGATGGAAGCTGGGGTTGAGCTAAAGGTTGACGAAATTGAACTAAGTAAGCTGGACCTAACAAAGGGCGGCTCTCTTGGTGGTGGTGGATCTGGCGGCAAGAGCACTAAAGGCAAAGAGGAGAAGTCTTGGGCACAAGGTATTGCTGACGACTTCGCTGGAGTACTTAAGTCTGAGTTGTCGGATGCAATTGCAACTGGCGACTGGTCCACCATTGGTGAGACACTGATGGACAGCTTGACTATGTCGATCATCAACTCTGTAGTTGGCCAAGGTATTGACTTCCTGATGGGTGCAATAGGCTTCAATCAGGGTGGCATCGTACCATCCACACCAAACTCTAAGTCTTACGCTGACAGTGTTCCAGCTATGCTCCAACCAGGAGAACTAGTGGTCCCTGTGGATCAGGTGGACAACTTCATGAGTGGTGGCAGTGGTGGTGGTGGACAGACGTTCAACATTAACATCACTGGCGACGTCTCAAGGCTCACACGCAACGAGGTTGTGAAGATGATGCCAGAGATCGCAGCAGGTACCAACATGCTCAACAAAGAGAACGGGCGTAGATAAGCCCTATAAGCCCACTGTAGCCTCATTTGGTTATGGTGGGCACCTAAATCCCCTTAACGCACTGTAGGGTGCCCCACAGCGGCTCTCAGGAGGCATGTTATGGACTACACACAAGAAGAACTGATAGAAGCAATCAACATTGCTACTCAGACGATCAACGACAGGACTGAAGCTTGCACAGAGTTCACCTATGGCGTCAACTGCTGCGCATCCTTGCTGATGTCCTACGACAAAGCCTTACGTGGCTCAGGCTCTAAAGCTACGCTGGGCTTCCAGTGGAGCGGCGTAAAGGACTTCGTGGTTAAGCTAAGGCGTCATGGGTTCACTGTAGAGAGCTACCTAGATCACTGTGGCTACGAAATCATTAGGAACAAAAGACCACTGATCGGAGACGTAGCCTTTCATAGTGGCTCAATGATAGCAAGCCCCAGAGGTTGGATTAGCACATCTGAAGACAACAGGGGCGTGGTTCGCTCCAAGCAAATCATGTTCCTAGAGATGAACATCGACACAATAGCTCGACCTAAAAGGATTAACTAAATGGCATATTACTATCACGGCGCTAAGATCTTAGCTCCACTCACGATCACATCTAATGAACCAGTCTATGATGTTGACACTGTTAGCCTAAGCAAGCAACGGGCGTCACAAGGCACTCAACGCTGGGAGATTGCATTCAACACAGCTACATCTAATGAGACAGAGGCAGATATGCTTGTTGGCGTTATCACTGACATGAACGTTGTTGGCACTATGGTGATGCCACAGCTTCCTTCAGTCGACCTAACTAATACCGTCAGCACGACACTTGTGGTTGACGCTGACGCTGCTGCGGGTGCCTCTACTGTCACAGTTGTCAGTGATGGTGTTATCTCCAAAGGTTCGTTCGTTAAGTTCAGCAGCCATGACAAGATCTATATGGTCACTGCTGACGTAGCTTCTGGCACAGCGCCAGTGTCGATCTACCCCAAGCTGAGGTCTGCTGTGTCAACGTCAGACACACTCGACACTGGTAGCTCTGTTATGCTATCTTACTACCGTGATGTTAGCAGCCTTCGTGGTCTAAAGTTCACAGACGGCATCTTGTCTAGTACGGGTGTCATCAACTTAGTGGAGGCTATAGCGTGAGGCAGTTTTCAGCGGCTGTTCAAACAGTCTTGGATAGTGACCTCATTGAGTACGCTTTCCTTATCAAGTTGGAGTTCACACAAACTTACTACCTGACTTCCAATAGCTATGATGTTGTCTACGAGGGCAACACCTACCTAGCCAACAGTGGCCTCTACTCTTTCGACAGCCCTAAGTTCTCTACAGTCGTTGACCGTGAGAGCTATAAGGTCATTATCTCTGAGCTATTCAACGAGATGATGCCAGAATTTAAGTTCAATGTTGTTGGTAAACCTATTGATGTCTATGTAGCCCTTCGAGATGCTAACGGTGACTTGCTGCTTTCTACAAGCGATGTCCTAAAGGTCTACAAAGGTACTGTAGACAAACCTTCGATCTCTAACGACTTCGAACAGAAGTTGGCAGTCTTAGAGGGCACTTCGCCTATGTCTGACTTGGACTTGGTTAAGCCTTTCATCACATCCAAAGACGGCATGGATCAAAAGAGTTCAACAGACACATCTTTTGATGAGGTTTATGATGGCAGTGAAATCACAATCAAGTGGGGTAAAGTATAATGGCTGACCCACTTACAATAATCAGAGCAGTCGTCTTTGTAGCTTCAGTGTTCTACCAAAACAAGAAGCAAAAGAAACTCAAGGCGAAACAAGCTGCTGCTGAAGAAGCCCGCAAAGGTTTTACATTCACCACGTCAGGTGAAGCTGTTCCACTCCCTGTGGTCTATGGTAAGAACCTGCTTGGGGGTATTACTGTAAAGCACCACATCACTAGCACCTACACAAGGTCCTCTATAACAGGGGCGGACAACTTCAACCAAGGTTTCACTAACACTACAGCATCTGGGACTAAAAATGAGTTCCTTCATGTGCAACATGCGCTTTGTCAAGGTGGTATCGAGGGTGTTGTGGGTGTCAAGATTAACAACCTAGACTACAATGACCCCAACCAAAGGTTCAACCATCTGATTAGAACCCACAGGGACGGTGGAGTTGCTGACCCTATAGCTACAGCTAACGGCATCCCATCGACTAACAGGTTCACTGGTGCAGCCTATGCATCCTCAACCTTTAAGTTGGACCGTGATGACCCACAGTACAACGGTGCACCAGAGATGGGCTTTATAGTTAAGGGCCGTAGGGTTCGCACTGTATCAGCATCCTATGCCCTATCGTCAACTTACACTTACTCCAACAACCCTGCTTGGTGCCTGTTAGATTACTTACTCAATACTGACTTTGGTCGTGGCTTGTCTACCTCTGAGGTTGACCTAAAGTCCTTCTATGAGGCTGCTTTAGTTTGTGGCACTACAGTCTCCACAGGACGTGCAGTGTCTGGTGTGATCAGTGGTGGTCCAACAACACGCGACATCCCGCTCTATGAGTGCAACATCACTCTTGATACTAATACTAGTGTAAGGGACAACATTGAAGCTATTATGTCTACTATGGCTCTCTCTGAGCTTACTTGGAGTTCTGAGGGCAAGTACAAGCTCCTCGTTGAGTACCCCACAAGCCTTGCACAACAGGACGCTTTGGTTGATGCTGCCCACTACTTCACTGACGATGATATCGTTCGCGATGATGTTAATATCCAGTGGCCCAGCGCTTCTGAGCGTTACAACCAAGTGACCATATCATTCGATAATGAGCATGAGGACTTCAAGACAGACAGTGTGACTTGGCCTAAGACTGGATCTACAGCTTACAACACTTATCTGACTGAGGACAACAACCAGCCCTTCAGAGGTAGTTTTGACCTAGCTGGCATCACAGACCCTTACCATGCACTAGCAGCTGCTGAACAGTTCGTCCGTGAGGCTAGGTCTGTGAGGACCATTGATCTTACTGTAACCAAGAGGGGCCTCAACATTGAGCCTGGGGACTTCATTAACATCACTTCAGCTACCTCCAACATCTCTGATGAGGTCTATAGGGTTCAAGCTATTGAGGTAAGTTCTGACTTCACAGTCAAGCTAACGTGTACTTACTTTAACTACGAGACACTAGCCTGGAATGTTAATGATGATATAGCGTATTCCACACGTCCTACCTATGACTTCTCTGTAGAGCCTGTGACATCTTTGGTTTACAATGTGGGAAGTCCCGCAGGTGATCGTAGGGCGTTGGCAGAGCTTAATTGGGTTGCGCCCTCTGACGGCTCGTTCAAAGCTATCGTGTACTATACAGACGACGTTGGAAACCTGAAGCGCATTGGTGAAACAAGTAGCGACAGTTTCTTGATCTACGCTCGCGATGAGTGGGCCAATGGTCAAAACGTGACGTTCACTGTAAAGGCACAGACGCCACTAGGTCGCTTGTCTGCCCCTGTGACTGTCACTAGTCCAGTGTTTAAGGCTCCAGGCATTCCCACTTCATTTAGTGTCTTTGAGGAGTTGTATCAGACCAACAAGGCATCTGGCGTAAAAGCTAAGGCCACTTTGAGCTTCTCGCAACCAGATGGGGGCATAGAGCCTAGAGATTACCGTGTGGAATATTACAGGGTGCAAGATGGGCCTACCTATAAGCTCCTAGGGTACACAGTTAGCACAGAGTACGTCTTTGATGACGTCAGGTCTGGAGACTACTACTTCAGGATTACGCCCATCAGTTGGTTCGATAACGAAGGCACGCCTCTGATTGGCACTAAGGAGATCTTTGGTCTTAACGACATCCCAGCGGACCCCACAGGGTTGGCTAGCAAGGTTACTGACACAGGCATCTTGCTGACATGGGACACCCCAAGTGATCTTGATGTTGTCTCTGGTGGTACGTCTGAGATCAGGTATTCTGGAGCAGGAATTGCAGACCCAAGGTGGGAAACATCACAGACCTTAGTGAACAACATCAGTGGTGCTACTACGACTGCTGCACTGCCTCTTGCTGCTGGTTGTTACCTTCTTAAGCACATAGATAGCTCTGGCAATGCTTGCGCGGAGCCTGCAAAGATCCTTAACTCCTTTGTTGGCCCTGACTTCAATGCCATCACCACCATAGATGAAGACCCAACTTTCGCAGGGGGTAAGACTAACTGTGAGGTAGTTGGTGGTGTACTACAGCTAACGTCCGATAGTTCTGTGCTTGTTGCTGACTATGACCCAGTGTCTAGCGTTAGTCGCTTTGCTGGCCCTATCTTCGCACTAGATCGGTCTATGACTTATCTGTTTGACAACAGCATCGACCTTGGCAGCGTTGAGAACATCAGACTGTCGCCAAGCATCACAACAGTGATCAACGATGGCACAACAACAGTCTCTGACTATGACCCTGTGTCTTCTGTCAGCAGGTTCTCTGGACCCTACATTGATGCCTCTGTGAACTTCCAGATCAGAACCACTGAAGACGACCCATCTGGTTCGCCAACGTGGTCCGATTGGGAGACCTTTAGTGGCGGCAACTACCTCAAGAGGGGCTTCGAGTTCAGACTTGTGGGCGAAGTTAGCTCTACTGGTCACACCATTGAGGTCTCTGAGTTGTCTCTGACTGCTGACAAAGCTGACGTCCGTAAGCGTGGTACTTCAAGCAACGCAGGCGGGAACACAACTGTTACGTTTGATACGCCATTCTATGGTGGCATTGGCGGAACAGATGTCCCTTACGTGGGCGTCAACACTGTAGGTGCCTCAAGTGGAAGTAAGGCAAACATAATCTCTATTAGCAACACTGGCTTCGTCTACACAGTTAGCGGTGGAGGTAGTGGCACCAAGCTAGTCACATGGCAAGCTGTGGGTCAATAAGGAAACAGTAGGCCCCTCAAGGGGGGCTTACGCACTCATTCAATTATAAAGGAGGCCAACATGGCTACCACAACAAGGACCCTAGACGCAAACGTCAACGGGGTAGTTTACACAGGCAACGCCAATGGCGCACTTGAGGCGCTAGACACTTGCCACTCTGGTGCTACAGCGCCTACTGATGAGGTAGCTAACGGCAAGCTGTGGCTGG
>Ga0209119_1002995_pt1 | contig 14915 bp, 12 predicted proteins | sample COG_03_FD_184747 | JGI IMG/M metagenome (GOLD analysis project Ga0209119, IMG submission 184747) | Pelagic Microbial community sample from North Sea - COGITO 998_met_03 (SPAdes) (version 2) | ecosystem: Environmental > Aquatic > Marine > Neritic zone/Coastal water | place: Helgoland, sampling... | reverse complement strand
GGTGATATTGATCTCGACGCTGGTGTGCTGTTGGTCGGCGCCAGTGGCCAACTGGGATCCGGTGCCTATACGGGTGCCATGGATATCGCCGATGGCGCGACCTTCCAATATGCCTCAGATGCTGCGCAAACCCTGTCAGGTGTGATCGACGGCACAGGACTATTGTTGAAAGACACGGCCAATAGCACGTTGACGTTGACGGGTATCAACACCTTTAGCGGCCCCATTGAGTTAGATACGGGGCGGTTGGATATTACCGGTGAGGGTCAGTTGCAGTCGGGGTTCTACGCCGGTGCACTGGATATCAATACTGGTGCGTTCTTCAGGTACGCATCAAGTGCTGATCAGACGCTATCAGGCGTGATTAGTGGTGGCGGCATTATATTAAAAAATACGGCAGACAGTTCCCTGATACTAACGGCTGTGAATACCTTTAGCGGCGGCATTAATCTAGATAAGGGACGTGTTGTTATCGATGGCACCGGGCAGCTTGGGTCGGGTAGCCACGAGGGTCTAATAGGCATTGCCAGCGGCTCGACTTTCCATTACGGATCCAGCGCGGACCAAACGCTCTCGGGTGTGATTAGAGGTGCTGGATTACTGTTGAAGGATACGGCTAACAGCACGCTGACCCTGACGGGTTTGAATAGGTTTAATGGCGCGATTGATCTTGATGCGGGTCGGCTGGTCATTGGCGACGCCGGGCAGCTCGGTTCCGGCTTCTATGCGGGCGGTTTGGATATAAACAGCGGTGCGATCTTTCAGTACGGATCCAGTGCGGCGCAAACTGTCTCGGGCGTGATTGGCGGTGCGGGTTTGTTACTGAAAGACACCGCTGGCAGTACACTCACTTTGACCGGTGCTAATACTCACACAGGCGCTATCGATCTTGATATGGGTCGACTATTGATCGCAAATTCTGGGCAGCTTGGCTTGGGTAGCTACGCCGGAGCGATAACGATCAATAGCGGTTCGGTCTTTGAATATGCATCCAGCGTTGATCAGACGCTGTCGGGGGTGGTGAGTGGCGCTGGTTTATTGGTGAAAGATACATCTAACGCTAAGATCACTTTGACCGGTGCTAATTTATATAATGGCGATATCGATATTGGAATGGGCGTGCTCTCGATTGGGGCTAATGGACGGCTCGCTCCGGGTGCCTATGTTGGCGCGCTAGATATTGGCAGCGGCGCGACCTTTCAGTATGCATCAACTGTATCCCAGCGGTTGTCTGGTGTTATCAGTGGCTCAGGCTTGCTGTTGAAGAATACGGCCAATAGCGTTCTCGCGTTGACGGGCGACAATACGCACACCGGCGCAATCGATCTCGATCTGGGTGTTTTGCTGATAGGCACCAATGGCCTGCTTGAGTCAGGTAGCTATACAGAGGCTTTAAATAATGTCGGTGGTTCAAGCTCACCGTACGATGCCATTAAAGATTATCTTATTGCCGGTCTTATGACGGCAGAGAATGTCGTCTTTAGTCTTGCCAATGCTGCCAGGACTGCGCCACATATGAACTTGGCTGCAGACAATAATGCACTCAATATTAGCCTGAGTAATGCTGATTACATCAAATTTTTGAATTCTTCGGCCTTTGATTTTTATCAGCGCGTTAATGCACTTAATAATAGTCCGAGTAATGCTGATTACATCAGCTTGATGAATTCTTCCCCTTTTGAATTTTATCAGCGCCCTGTACTCAATGTGACGCCAGCAGCGACTGAAGGAGGCGAGGCTACTGCGCTTAGTGTTACGGATTCGACGGCTGTTAGCGCTCTAGATGCCAATGATGGCGCTGTTGTCGGTCTTTTGACGGAAGAGAGTGTCGTCGTCAGTCTTGTAGATGCTGCCTCGAGTGCACCTAGTGTTAACTTGGCGGCAGACAATATTACAGTCAATACTAGTCTGAGTAATACTGACAGCATAAACGTTTCCACCTTTGATTTTGCTCAGAACGTCGTGCTCAATGCGACGCCATCAACGACTGACAGGGTTGAGGCTACTGCGCTTATTCGCGTGGAGTCCGCGGCTGCTAGTGTTCTTAGTGCTAATGACAGAGTGGCGGCGTCAACCCCCTTCGACAACCTAGGTGCCTTTACAAGAATCGCTCTTGAACCATCGATTTTTTATAATCTCGACGTCAGCCGCGCCGAGATTGGTGCCGAGGCTACGGACATCCTCGCAACGGTCATTGACGATGCGTCAGTGAAATTGATCGAAAGCGCTGAACCAGGTTTGCCCGAACCCGATGCCGATACCGATACCGAGCGCAGAGAGATAGACGCTGAGGCTGATAACGAAGGGGCTGATAACGAAGGGGCTGATAACGAAGGGGCTGATGATGAAGCAACGAGCGACGAAGTAACTGACGACGAAGTAACTGGCGTTGTTGCTGGCGCTGATATTGATGATGCGCAAAGGATTAATGGCCTCAGGATTAAACCTCATAGTTAATCGGCACTGAGATGAAGCCGATTATCAAGGACTCTACTGAGAAGTTCGTCTGGGCGCTGGTTGCATCGCAATCAATATGTTTGAACCGGAGCGTATCGCTAAGGCTTACTGTTTGAGATCAGCATAGGGCGTGGCATCTTCAATACGGCAACGGCAGGCGCTGTACTTAATGTTGCGGCGATCACGACTGAAAAGGGTGCGCTGCCTAGCGATTTAAAGCTTACTGAATAGTCGCTAACCTTTATGGTTGCGGCACCGGCAGATAAAAAGTTAATCGTTATTCATATCGATGCGGGGACTGGAGGAATTCTGCGGTCACCACAAGTTGAGCATTTAAGTTCAATGAGGTGGTTGCTGCTAATTGACTCAAACCCTGAGTCAGCTTTTGTTTGGGTTGAGCATTGCCAGGGCGACATTAACCAGTTCAACGGTTGGCAGTTGCGCCACGGCGGCCAGCGGATGCCACTCACACTTGTCGGTGGTGCCCTCTAGCTCGTAGGTTAGCGAGCCTCCCAGGATAGTGGCGGTGTAAATAATTTGAATGCTCTGAAAAGCTTCGTCTGGCAAGTCGCGAGTGAAGGCGTGAACCCCAAGCAGTGCGTTCGAGGCAACGCTGAAACCGGTTTCCTCTTTAACTTCGCGGATCATGCCCGCTTCAGGATGTTCGCCAAAATCAAGACCGCCACCAGGGAGCGTCCACAGACCGCCATGGCGTTCCAATTCAGGCGATAGGCGGCAAAGCAAGATTTCATGTGTTCGGCGAACAATACCGTAAGCCGCGACGCGCAGTACTTGTGACTTGATTTGACTCATTGTGATCCTTAGATGCGGCGGAGGGTTGCGAATTGGGTGGCTTAGACTCCGTGGCTTAGACTCCGTGGCTAAGTTAGGCCCGGTCGAACTCGCTCAAGGGCATAGATCAAACCGCGCAACTCGGCCAGTGACTTCATGCGTCCGGCATAAGAATAGCCGGGTTTAAGTCCGGGCTTGTTCTTTTCTTCTTCCAGGGTATGGCCGTGATCGGGGCGCATGGGGATCGGTTCGCGATGACCCCGGCGGGCCTCTTCGTCGAGCAGCGCTGACACCAGACCAATCATGTCATTGTCGCCATCCAGGTGGTCAGACTCGAAAAAAGACCCGTCTGACTCGCGCTTAATGTTTCGCAGATGCACGAAGTAGATGCTGGGTCCAAAGGCGCGAACCATGGCAACCAGATCGTTGTCGGCGCGGGCGCCATAAGACCCCGCACATAAGGTCAAGCCATTACTGCTGCTGGGGACTGCGTCGAGCAGTGCTTTGGCATCGCTGGCAGTAGAGACCACGCGCGGCAATCCGAACAGGGGGAACGGTGGGTCATCGGGGTGGATACACATCTTGACGCCGGCCAGTTCGGCGCTGGGCATAATGTCTCGCAGAAAGGCAAATAGGTGAGCCCGATAGCCTTCGGTGCCGAGCGCGGTAAATTCACTGATCGCTTGGCGAATACTGGCGCGGTCATAGGATCCTTCGCCGCCCGGTAGGCCGGCGATAATGTTTTGTTCGAGTCGTTCACGCGCCGGCGCTGACATCTGCGCAAAGTGCGCTGCTGCACGGTCTAATTGGGCTTGGTTATAGTCCTGGCTGGCATTGCTTCGTGCCAACATATGCACGTCATACGCGACGAAGTCGGTCATCTCGAAACGTAGTGCCTGAGCAGAATTGGGCAGGGTGTAGGCCAGGTTGGTACGAGTCCAGTCCACCACCGGCATGAAGTTGTAACACACCGTCTGGATGCCGGCTTGGCCAAGATTCAACAGGGTCTGCCGATAGTTTTCGAGGTGCCGAAGATAGTCGCCAGTGCGGGTCTTGATATCGTTATGCAGTGGCACGCTCTCGACCACTGACCAGGTTAAATCCTGGGCTTCGATCAGTGTCTTGCGCGCGATGATGGCATCCAGCGGCCAAAGTTCACCGGTGGGAATGTCATGGAGAGCTGTGACAATTCCTGTCGCGCCAGCCTGTCTGATATGTTGCAGAGTAATGCTGTCGTCGGGGCCAAACCAGCGCCATGTTTCTTGCATGTTAAGTTCCTGGGTATAGTTGGCGCGGCATAATTGCGCCTCGATGTTGAACCACCTGCGCCGCGAGTTGTTGCGCCGCCTGGATGGCCTGAGGGATGTTTTCGCCCTGAACTCGAGCGGCTAAATAGCCGGCATTAAATGAATCTCCGGCGCCAGTAGTGTCTGTGGCTTTGACTCGAATGGCCGTGCCTGTGAGATGCGAGTCGTTGATCACGACATGACAGCTCAGGTCAGGCGCCTTGATGATGAGTTCCTCAAGATCGAATGGTTGGTACAGCGCCATAGACTCCTCAAGGGTACTAATCTCCCATAACGCGATGTCGTCTTCCAGGGCCGGCATCACTATCTGGCAGAGGGGCAGAATTTGGCTGTAAGCTTGGCGCGCCTCAGCGACACTGGTCCAGAGTTTCGGCCGGTAGTTGGGATCAAAAACAATCAAAGTGCCCCGTGCGCGTAACGCCGTCAGACAAGTGACTAGATGCTCAATGCCTTGGTCGGCGACGATGGCCAGAGTGATACCACTTAAATAAAAGTAGCGACAGTTGGGCGGCGTCAGGTGGGCTGCGAAGAGTTCACGGGCGGGGCTGAGCCCGCGCCAGTAGTCAAAGCTGCGTTCACCGTCGAGGCGGTTGGTGATGGTATATAAACCCATTTGGCGATTCTTAATGTGCTCTAGGTGATCTGTGCCCAGGCCTTCTGCGGCAATGATGCTGGCAACCTGAATGGAGAATAGGTCGTCACCCAATCGTGTCATATAAGCGCAGTTCAAGCCTGCGCGGCCCAGATACACCGCCGTGTTAAAGGTGTCGCCACCAAAGCCTTGTTGCCATTGGTGATTATCCAGGCTGGAAAATTCCACCATAACTTCGCCAGCGCAGACGATATCATACTTAACGTTACTCACAGGTCACCTGCCAGAACAGCGCTGGCGGTAGCCCGACTGCCTTGGGTTTGAATAAGCCGAAAGTACTGGTCAGCGAGGGCGACAAAGTTAGGTCGTCGCGCGGCCCATTCGTTTAGGCCTATGTGGCTAAGCAGCTTGCTGATCGGCGCATCTTGATGGTCGCGCATAACATCAGTCAAACCGTCTGCGGCGGGATCGATGATGTTGTAATGCTCACCGTCGTCGCGAACCTGGCGGAGAAACCCAGCCCAGCCCGCCAGCGCGAGAGCATGAATTTTGAAATCTTTCGGCTTGTCAGTCAACACGGTGTCGAGCCAACGTTGACGAATTTTTTGGGAGCCGTCTTCGGCAATTTGCGCAGTTCTATGGTTAAGCGCTGAGTTGGCAAAACGGTCCAGCAATTGTCGCCGATAGTTTGGCAGATTAAACTCGGCTGGCATCTGGAGGCTCGGGCAGACCTCGCTCATATAACGATCTACTAGTTCAGCGAAGACATCGTCGTTGATGACCTGGTGAACATATTGGTAGCCACTGAGCTGGCCCAGATAGGCGATCAGAGAATGGCTGCCGTTGAGTAAGCGCAACTTGGCCTGTTCAAAGGGTGTGGCATTATCGACAAAGATGGCGCCGCCGAGCTCCCATTCGGGGCGACCGGCGCAAAACTGGTCTTCGATAATCCATTGGCTAAAGGTCTCAGTGAACACGGCCGCCTGGTCTTCCACGCCCAGATCTTGGTTAAGTCCTGCCAGATCACTGACGGTCGTTGCAGGCACCATTCGATCGACGACGCTGTTCGGAAAGCTCAGATGGGCCAGTATCCAATGGCTCAGCTCAGGGTCTAGGTGCCGGGCAAAATCCAGTACCACGGTTTTAAGGGTGTTGCCATTGCCAGGTAGGTTGTCGCAGCTGAGTAAGGTGATGCCGCCATGGGCTGCCAGCATGCGGCGGCGCAGGCCTGCGACGATAAAACCAATGGCTGTTCTGGGTCGTGGGGTTAGTGGCTCATCGGTCAGTTGCTGTAGGTCAAAGACAATGTCTGGGTGGTTTTCAGCCAGGCTATGGTTAGCCTGGTCGTAGCAATAGCCTTTTTCCGTAATGGTCAAGCTGACGATATGGGTATCGGTGGCCGCGATAGCCTCGATAATAAGGTCGTTGTCAGCAGGTACCGATAACACGTCTTGAATGGCGCCTATGATCTGCCGGGTGACGCTTGCCCCATGGCGTTGTACCAACGTGTAGAGACCTGACTGGGGACGCAGTTGTTGTTGCACCTGGTCGCTGCGCAAGCTGACGCCCAAGATGCCCCAAGCCCCGCCTTTGGCATTGAGTACCGCTTCCGTGTACCACGCTTGGTGGCCTCGATGGAACGCACCAACACCGAGATGGACGATGCCCGTCTTGAGTTGCGCGTGGTCGTAGGTCGGCAGGGCGACTGTTGTGGGTAGTGTCGATAACAAACTGGGACGCAGGCGGTTTGCCGGATGGGTGGGCCTCACAATTTGTAAGCCTTTTTAGCCAGGCCATAGGCAAGGTCATGGGCGAGTTCCACGGCTTCGTTTTCGAGCAATCGATGTTCGGCCACCAGACGTGCCAGATACGCGCTATCGGCCCGGCGGGCGACGTCGTGGCGCGCAGGAATCGACAGGAAAGCGCGAGTATCATCGTTGAAGCCAACGGTATTATAAAATCCGGCAGTTTCCGTGATCTGCTCACGATAGCGGCGCATGCCTTCCGGACTGTCATGAAACCACCAAGGTGGTCCGAGTTTGAGTGCCGGGTAATGGCCTGCCAGCGGCGCAAGCTCTCGGCTGTAACTGGTTTCATCGAGGGTGAAGAGAATGAGCGTCAACGCCGGGTCATTACCATACTTATCCAGCAATGGTTTCAGGGCTCTGACGTACTCCGTCGGCAGTGGAATATCGGCCCCCTTGTCGCGGCCAAAACGCTGCAGCAGTTGCGGATTGTGGTTGCGATAAACCCCCGGGTGAATCTGCATCACCAAGCCATCTTCAAGGCTCATGCTCGCCATTTCCGTGAGCATCTGGGCGCGGAATAATTCAGCGTCGGCAGGACTGAAGCCGCCGCTGAGAATAGTGTCGAACAACGCGACCTTATCACGGTCGGTCAGGTCTGCGGTGCGGGCGCTGGGATGACCGTGATCGGTAGAGGTGGCGCCATGGCGTTTAAAGTAGTCGCGCCGCTGACGTAATGCGGCCAGGTAGCCGCTGAAGGACTGGGTGTCTTCGCCAGTGAGTGCGGCTAAGGTCTCAAGGTTCCTATGGAAGCCTTCATATTCGGGGTCGAGGACCGGATCGGGCCGAAAGGCAGTGATGACTTTACCCGTCCAGCCACTGTCGGCAATGCGTTGGTGATGGCGCAGGTCGTCCAGCGGTGACTCGGTGGTGGCCAGCACCTCGATATTGAAACGCTCAAACAGGTTGCGAGGCAGGAACGCCTCGGACTGAAGTTTGCCTTGCATGTGTTGATAGTAATCCGCGGCGGTGGCGCTATTGAGTACCACGTCGATACCAAAAACCGCTGCGAACACATGGTCCAGCCACAGCCTGCTAGGCGTGCCCCTGAACCCATGATAGTGATCGCCAAAGGTCTGCCAGATCACTTCCGGATCAAGCTCTCGATCCGCCGCCTGGCCCAGGCCCAATTGTTCCATGGATAGACCAAGACTGTAGAGCATCCGCAAGACATAGTGGTCTGGTTGCAGGAGCAGACTAACGGGATTTTCAAAGGCCAGGTTGTTTGCGAACCAGCTTGGATCGGTGTGCCCGTGGGGGCTGATAATGGGCAGATGGCGGATTTCTTGATAGAGCAGCCGGGCAATGTCACGGGTGGTTTTATCGGCCGGAAATAGTCGGTCATCGTGTAGCGTTAATGGCATGTTCATCATAAATTTCTGTATATCGTTAGATAGATCGGTACTGCCAAATTGCAATGGGCCTTATGGCAGTGACGCCGGACACTCACGTTGAGTACGCCAAAGGCCACCGTAGATTGACAGTGCGTGCCTGTCAACCAGTGGCGCCTGGCTCCACAGCCCCGTGCGGGGGCCCATTGACGCCGTTATCTGGCACCTGCCGCCTGGAATGAAGTGCGGCCTCAGTGCTGCTCGTCTTGCGGCCGCTCGCTGAGTATTTTGCGGCCAGTGAACATGGCGGAAATGATATTGCTGTCTGATCTGATTTCGGTGACAACAACCGCAACCACGTGCATGACAATCATGACTGCTAAAGTGTAAAAGCCGTAAACATGTATCGTGCCAAAAATTTTGCGGTACTCACGCATGCTCTCGTAGGCCGCGCTATCGTACATTTGCGGGGCATTGGCGACCAGTAACCCTGGGTCAATACCGGGTGCGGCGACCCACTGGGCAATCCAGTGGCCGATCGGCGGAAAAAACAGGTCAGTGCCGGCGAGCACCAGACCGGTGACCATTTGTGTCGCGAGCAAGGCAAATAGCAGCACAACGCTCAAACGCCCGAGGGGATTGTGCCCCAGATATTGCTCCGGGCGACCGGCCCTGATCGAAGCTATGTAACGCCTGACGGTGCCGAAGAATCCCCGTTTGATCTTGATGGATTGCCATCTGGCGTGCTGGTTACCCAGAAAGCCCCAGATAAACCGCCAGATTAGGTTCAGCGCAAAGACATAACCGATCAGTGTATGCACGGTCTTCAGCAGGACCTTGCCGTCACTAGAGATGCCCAGATCACGGCCAAACAGAACGACCAGCCCAACGGCCATCAGGCCGATCACGCAGAGCACGTTGAGCCAATGAAACCAGCGGGTACCAGCGTCCCAGACAACGTAAGGTTTTAGTTCAGACATATTGATGTTCCTGATTCTAGTTGGTCTTTGCTGATGATCTTTGCAGACGATCATCGGCGACAAATTATCGATCCGACTGGCATCCTGACATGGTAGGGGGGGGTGCTAGTCGTTCATCATGGCAGTAGCTTCGACCTCAATCAGCAGTTCTCGCATCACCAATGCGCTAACACCAATCATGGTCGAGGCTGGTTGGTCATTTTGGCTGAAATACCGATCCTTAGCTTGCCGATTAGCCTTGCTTTTGTCGCGGTCCAAATCGACCACATAGGTATTGAGTTTAACCACGTCATTGACGCTGGCGCCTGCTGACTCAAGTTCTCTGACGAGGTTAGCGTAGGCGATCTGAGCTTGCTCTTCGAAGGATTCGCCGACCCGGCCATCGGCATAGCCCACCTGGCCAGAAACGAAGATGGTTTTAGTGCCGTTGTTGCTGCAAACCACGGTGTTGGTGAAGCCCATGGGGTGCGGATTAAGAAATTCTTTTTTTAACATATTAAGCTACCTCTTGGTGATGCCAAGTTGAGTCAATAGAAGCGGTTTCTAACGCCGCTTGGCCCGGCCAGCGTGGAGATGCGGACCAGGAACGCAAGTGCAGATGATATCCCTTAGCTGACGGTATTGCAGTAAGGCCTACGTAGATTGTTGACCTAGGTTGAATCGCTATCCAAGGGTATTTGTCGCACCGTCGATTTTTGTTGCAGATGTGCCGCTCGGGGTAGGAAATATTCCAGCCATATCAGAAGTGCAGAAGTCGCCGTCACGCCAGCCTTTGATGAGGTGCTGAGCATTGCTTGGCAGGCGGATATTCCAACTAATATCAGCCACATCAAGCTCGCCGTGAGCCTCTGCTACCCGATTCGTCCATAGGCACATAGTCACAGAGGCGGCACATAGGCACATAAAGACTTATTGGCAGGTGCGTGTGCCCAGGTGAACGACTTGGGTATTCGTCGAGGGACTATCAAGGTTAACCACACATTCCTGGCCAGCTTTTTTGACCGTGATTGATGTCATGTCAGCGTCGATCTCTGCTTGGAAGTAGCCTTGATCATCCGTGGTGGCTATCCCTTGAGTGCCGAGCAATAACCCATGGCTCAAAGGTGTTCCGTCGGGTTTTAGCAACTGTCCAAGCGCCACAAGAATGCGTTTGGCTTCGATCTCAAGGCCGATGACATTGCCCGGGTACAAAGTTTTTCGATAGGTTTTCGTGTCTACGTTCAGTAGCGTTTTACCTTCAGTGAGGAATGCGATGTCATGGGTGTCATATTCGCTTGCTGGTACAAAGCGGGTAGAGTTCAGCTTGATCTTGGCCCGTTTTGAGCCATCAACGATGACGCTAATGTCGCCGTCTTGGTCGGATTTCCCCTTGGTGCTAACCAGAAACCCACTCAGTGCCTGACGATCGCCACCAATACCGAATGCCTGCTTCGTGACCACAAAACTGGTATTGGCTGAGCCCGAATAGTTGGCATACCCCAAGTCATGACGATATTCCGACGTCAGTGCAGCCTTGCCAAGGTTTCCCTTCGCTGCGACTCGAGTCTCAAATGTCCCGCTATCTTCGCTATCGGCTCGAAGCCCAACTTGATATTGGTTGGCGGCGGAACTGGCGTTCCGCCAGTCAGCGGAGACAAAACCTGAGCCCCCATCATTATTGACGTTACCTTGCTGGCCCCGATCTTGATATCGTGCCGCCGCGACATGCACCCAGCGGTTTTTTTGGAATCGATAGTTGAGCCTGAAAAATAATTGGTTATCACCATCGTTGGTAGAAAATTCCAGGTTGCCATTGAGATTGCCGATCCCTGATGTCCAGTTTTTATCCCAGCGAGCGCCATAGTTTCGGGTTGTGTTAGTGTCAGATATTTTGTTCTCGCGATAAAAAGCGTTGAAAGAACCATAGCCAGTATTCCATGTGCCAGACAAGCGAGTTTGCAATGCGTCGGCCCCGATTTGAGAGACTACGTCGGTGTCAGGCAAGTCGTTCCAGATCCTTCTGCTGCTAAAGCTGATATGCGCGTTTTCAAAGCGCATTCTTAACTTCAGGTCCAGGGCTGATACCTGTAGGTCGTCGTAGGCAAAAATAGATTGTAGTTCATAATGGTTGCCCTGTTTGAAACCACTAGCTTCGATCATCGTTGATGTTTGATTAGTAGAAAAACCGAACCCAGTCCCGAAGCTAGCGGTTAATCGGTGGGAGATTCCCGCCCGCAAAAAACGCTTATCGTTACCTTTGGGTAGTATTTGCTCGGCATTGCTTTGATCCATCTCTTCCCCCACCTGCAGGAAATACAAGGGTTGATCAGCTGGCGGTAATCTTGAGGATTTGGAGAAAAATTGTGTTTCCAGACGTTCGGCGCCGGCACTGTTAATGATTTTTATTTCTATGTCGTAGGCGCCGGCAGGGAAACTCGATGTGTTAATCAGTTGGTTGCCGACATCATAAAATTGTGTGTTGATCAGTCTGCCATCCTTGTAAACTTCTACTCGGCTTCGAGAATCAAGAAAAACTTCAATTTCGTTGCCTAAGGATACGCTGAGATCATTTCTGGTAATCAGCGAACTTTCGACTGTGGCCCCAACGAATAGTGTGTCCCTCATAAACACAAAACTACCCGCGTTGCCACGAAAGATGCCCGCCTGGAAATCCTTGCCCTGGAACTCACGAGCGATGGCCAATGTGTCTACGGAAAAATCAGCCAAGTCGGTGAAATTGCTGCGCATCAGGACCCTATTTTCGGCGTAAGACAGAATAGTCGTGTTGGCGAGGTTGTAGTGGTTCTCGCCGACCGCAGAGCCACTGATGTAGAATGATGCATAGTCGAGTAAGGAAAAGCCAGCATCAGACGGCGGTAAAAAAGCCAGTTGCTGAGGTGTTCGAGTCTTGAGGAGATCCGGCGCGATGAAAAGGTCCATTCGTAGACTAGCCTGGTCAAAAATCACGCCCACAGAGTCCGTTGTCAGCACGCCACAATTGACAGAGGATCTGTTCTCGCAAAGCTTGTTAGCGTTCGTATAAAGCGGTGCCGCCAGAAGCTCCCGGAAGTATCCAGGATCTTTCAAATCAACTAGCGTATCTACCAATCTATCCACGTCCAAAATCACAATATCAACGCCGGTAAACCGAGATTTAACGGAAATTAAATAGAAACCGCCATAGAACAGGTCAACCTCTGTTTCCTGGGGTTCATCAAGTTCTTCAAAGCCTTGGGGTACCCAGTCGGTATCGATGACTCTTCTCATCATCTTCGCATTGTCAGCAGGGAGTAGGCTCGCTGGGTTAGACCCGGCGCTTGGGTTGGCTTCGCAGTTGCCTGCTGCACATATTGCCGAGACGTTCGATTGATTGTTCAATTTGTCGTTGGCGATGGCCCAGGCATCAGTAAAGCCCAGCGAGTGCAGCTCATCCAGGCAAATAGTGGGCCCCGTGCTTGCGACAGCGCTGACGAGGACACGATGTCTGAGTGTGCTTGATCGATTTTCTAGCTGGCGCTGGGAGGCTATGTGCAGATGATCACTTAAGAGTGGGTAAGATATTTTGGTTTTCTGCAAGAAGGCTTCAGCGTTAACAATCGACACAAAGCTGCCAAGTACAAGGCTCTGGGAGTCGTCGGTACATTCTGTATTGTCAGCCATAGCTGCAGATGGCAGGCAAACGAGCGCAAGCATGAGCAGGCGACTGAATACCGATGAAATACTGTTGGGTGATCGACGCAATAGGCCCTCGCCATAAGTTGATGTAACGCTGATGAATTTATTGTAGGTGTCTGGCGCTGGCGAAAATAAGCGACTGAAATAAGTTACTGAAATAAGTTACTGAAATAAGTTACTGAAATAAGCTCGGTGAGTTGCCTTCATGGGTCTGAATGTCGTACGAGAACGGCGCATCGTAAGGCAGGTTTAACGTCCAAGTATTGCCGGGGTAAATTCTTTTATGGGGAAGTTCTGCGCACTCAGTTGCATTGGTCGGATTACATTGTCGGCCTCTGGTTAACAGAAAGTTTGCGTTGCCGTCATTGCTAACGGTGACTAACGTCTTGCGCCGTTCGATCCGCGGGATCGAGACCGGATTACGGGGTAAAACAATGGCTAAAACCTGATAGGCAATAATGATATCCAATACTGGCCTGACACCGCCGTCGACTTGTGGTGCTTCTAACTCTATTGGTCTGGCGATGGGCAAAAAGTTAATTCTATAAATTCTTTCTACGTCGTTGATCGGGATTAAATTCATCAATCGGACGAGGCTTTTACTGCCAGGTTGAACCACGAGTTTGTTGGGCGTTGCGATAAACTCAGGAACAAGGGTTCTGTCGAACGGTACCAGGGTTTCATCCATAGTGCCGGGTGACTGAACTTCAAAGGCATCTACCTTGACGTAGAGTTTGGCGTCGGCGTCATCATTGATGACCGTGATGTCGAGTTTGTTGTCGGTCTGCTCATCAAAAATGACAATGGCCTTGTCAACCAGCAGGGAGGCAGTGGCCATCTCAGATTGCCATGACGTCAAAAATAGAAGTGTCGCTAAGATGGATAATTTCATGGGTTATTCCGGGCTGATGATCATAGTGACGGTGTCTAGGTGCTTCCGTGGGGGCGTACGGGATAGTTTTTCAGTGACCTTTGACTCAATGCTGACTTGAAGCGTGGGTTCTTTGCCGCAAGGGTCGTTGGCGTTTGGCTTGCGGGGGCTGGCTTGAGCCAAAGCGTAGTCATTGCTTTGATTGCTAAGGGGGTTGTTACCGCGATCTGGATTACCGTTGGCTTTTGAAGCTTGTGCAGCCAGCAGTGAAAGTTGACTCCCGGCGTACATGGATGGAAGACATAAGTGAAACTCTTTGTCGCCAGATAGTTCTTGGCCTTGCAATAACCATTTTGGCCTTGCTGGCGATCCTTCCAGGAATTCCAAGCCTTTGTTTAAATCCAAACCGGGTGGCTGGCGGACGATAGCGCCTCGAACGATTTCAAACTCAATGGCGAGGTTGGCAATAGAACGTTTGTCTAGAGCGCCGTCGATCTCTGCCTGAGTCGGCGAACCCGTCAAAGCCAAGCCGAACAATAGCGTGGCGCGCGCGATTTGCTGGGTAGGCCCATGGAACTTCATTCAGGTTCTATCATAATGGTGAAGGTTTCTGCGTAATCACCAGTGGCGACTCGTCGCAGTGACTGCTCATTGAGTGCAAATGTCAGGGTGGCATTATCACTGCCTGAGCAATTTTCAGAGAGGCTATCGCCTATGCCGCTGATAGCGGCATTTAAGACCGGAATGGTTCCAGAGGTGCCGGTAGCGTCGATGAAAGCCAGGGCAACAGGAAGACCTTGGCCAGAACTAAGCCCGGAAAGGTAAAAGTTACCGTTAGCGTCTTGGGATGCGGCGCTAACGGACAATCTGTAGCTGCTGGTCGTTGAATGGACACAAAAACGCTCATCGGCCGTTAGATCACCCGCACCACTGTAAGCGCCGAAATTGACATCATCCAGGCCTGAGATTTTGACTTGTGCCGCGGCCCCTTGGATTGTGATTGTGACCGTGAAATTCGCCGAGTCTAACCGATTGGCATTAACGCCGCCCATGGCTGTGAGTGAAAAATTGCCTATATAAGAGCCTGGCAACTTGGCGGCGAGTTCGGTCGCCGAGAGTTCGACCA